>JGI24022J15233_10009378_pt1 | contig 11015 bp, 10 predicted proteins | sample Ectturendosymbi2_FD_15233 | JGI IMG/M metagenome (IMG submission 15233)
CACGTTTAAGGCTATGAGCTTTCAGGACTTGCACTGGTTGCAAAAGTTAGGGTCTTGTAAAGCGTCATTTGGAGCCAAAGTGGTCTAGTAGGTAGGTGGGTTCAACACTTGACTAGCACTCATTTGACACTTTTTTAAACCTTTTTCCCCAGCCGTGGTACTGGGATAAACCTAGGAAGATACTAAAACGTGAAACAGTCCTCAACCTAAATATAGTTAAAAACTATCAGGTCTCGAAGCGAAAATGTAGCTAAACAACGCTTTTTAAGAAATGTACTACGTTAATAATGGTGATCCGCTTTGCCCTTAACAAAAATAGTAATCAAAAGGTCGTAGAAGAACAAGCGGTTTGGCGAGGCACTAACTGCTATGTCAAGATTTCTCTAATCAGTTTAAAAGTTTCAGCAATTTGCGCGGTTCAGCAGTAGCCTAATGTGATAAAGTTTGATGAAGGCAAATTGAGGCGTGTCTATGACAAAATAGTACATGAACAAATAGATAAAAAAATGCCTTAAAAATACGAACAGTTTAAACTATCTTCCAAGTTGACACTTCCAGCATATTTGTGGTTGAATAAGAATCATTTACGAAATTTTCGATTAGATAACCTGCCTCAAGATAAATCTTGTAAGGAGATAATAATGAACGAGAAAGACAAAGAAAAATTCCAATCAGATTTCAAAATGATTAGAATATAAAATTTCATCTTTATTCTTTGAAAGTTTCTAGAAATGTCAAAATTGCTATGCAATGTTTTGAAAATTTCGGGGGGGAAGATGCCCCAAATCCCCCCTGGTTACGCTCCTGGTCCTCACGTTGTACTTTAAAGTCTTTAAGCCACCACACAAACTACATAGGTTCGGTGCAGTGTGTTTGTTTTTTTTAACACAGATAAGAAAAAACAGATGTGATTCTTATAAAAAACGTAGGCCATGTGTTTTGTCAAATATTTCAATTGTGGCGATTTCGGTTGGTTTGCCTGTAGCAGTAAAAGTCCTGTTCTCGCCAGCTATATTGGATTTCAACAAATCCGTGCAACTGAAAGCTTTTGCGTCAAAGACAGCAACAAGCGCAGTGATCGAGGGCACTCCAGTAATGATTTATAATTTTTTACTGACCGTACTTTCAGAGCGTGATTTTCGGACTTTCGCAAATTGATTCACGCTTTCCATTTTTTCCTCGCAACAATGGGAGAGGGGGGCTCACAAGTCGATTAGCCTAGGGCCTCAGATCTGTTAAATCCGGTCCCGACAAAGCAATAAAGCAATGATGTATCCATTATAACTTCAATGGTCTCCAACTATAATACCAGAGATGAGCAACCGCTTCTTTAAAAATAGCGTTGATCCTGCTATCGCTATGGCTAAATTTAATGGCGGCGCTACCGCCCCTGCTACTGAATAAAAATAGTAGTGAGCTATCGTTACTGCTATTCGCTACTGCTCCTTTTGGTGCCCTTTTAAAAACTTTTTTGGTGTTGTTTTACTCAGGAAGGTTCTATTCTGAAAAACCTACCCTTAAAATGTTTGTATTGAAAAAAGTCGCCAATTTTTTGGATGTTCTTTCGTGATCTGAAAATAATAGTTATTCAACAGTTAATGCAGGGGTCGGGAACCTATGACTCGGAAGCCAGATGTGGCTCTTTTGATGACGGCATCTAGCTCGCTTGCTATTTTCTTAACACGATTGTTACAAATGAAACTTTTTCTGCAAGTTTCCCTCTACCAGACGATAAAGCCATCAGCAACACCATGTAGCACCAGAAGACGCATTAGCAGTAAGAAGTATGTTATTAAAGAGAAAATGTAGTAGACACTTACCATTGTTTAAAATTCTTGGTTTTGCTTAAAAATGCACACGTTACTTAGTAAGTTCGTTGCATTAAGTGTTGAAAATATTATATGGCTCTCACGGAAATACAATTTAAAATATGTAGGTTTCATGACTCCCTTAGCCAAAAAGGTTCCCGACCCCTGAGTTATTGTACAGCAAAGATTTATTTTACAGTGTATGCACATACACATGAAACCAGGTATTTGAAAAATCACTCAAAACCGTGTCATTTACAATATTTTTTTGCCGAAAACTTTATACAGTAGTGCTGATCCGTTCTTGGCAATTTTTAACTTTAGATGTGGCCTCTAATATGAATAACAATTGTCATTTTATTCTAGAGCCTTATCACTTTGAAACAAACTAAGGAATATGTCAACTAGCTGTGACAATAGCAACAGTGATGAGGTATAATTGCACCCTATTAGATGGTTGTTTCTGGCAGTGGCCGCCATGTTATTCCTGTTAGTACTGTTTCTCAGCCGTGTACATTACACAAATAAACAACATCTTTATCCTGTATTTCCATGCCAGTTATGTAGCGGTTGACTGGGGAACAATTGAGAACTTTGCAGGATCGCTGCTTGCGGCAGTGCCGGTTGCCTGGTTGACTTACACCAAATACCTGCAATTCAGACGATTGGTAATAACTACAGCAAGTTTGCTGTGCTTTTCTTCTGCAATCAAAATTGCCGCTTTTGCTGATGCAAAGTTGTTTTCTCTGGTAGTAATCGGTCAATTTTTCAATGGTGTTTGTGTTGCCCTGCATTTTCCGATGAGTCTGGCTCTAACAATGGCTTGGTTCCCATAGAATGAGATTGGAACAGCACTGGGTGTCTTTCTGTTTGGAGGTTCAACTGGCCTTATGCTTGGTACGCTAGTTCCAAGCCAGGTCGTGATGCAACCACCAGCTAACGTAACAGGCAGAAACAAGATATAGCGCTGTGTTGATCTTGAAGCAATGTTACTGATGTGGGGATTCCTTTGACAATTTCTTTTGTTTTGCTGATGTTAATGGTTTGGCTTGCGGCTGCTGACCACCCACCAAAACCTCCTACATCGGTACAAAAGGAAATGCGCAAATACCTTGACAAGCAATCATCATTTCAAGATTTTTTATTAACTTGTAGACTTTTATTGAAAAATAAAAGCTTCTTGATTGTTCTTATCGCTGGATCTATCATTTATCTCATCAATTCAGGTGAATATACAATGACGACTCAACTGATGACGAAAGTATTACGTGGTTCCAACTATAATGTAGACATCATGAGCATTACTCAACAATCCTGCTGCCGGCTGGCGGTGTTATTGGTTCATTGGTGGGAGGAAAGATTGTTAATATGTCAAAGCGTTATAAGGTTCAAGTTGTAGTTATAGCACTTCTTGTTACGTTAAGTTCTGGCTTAGTGCTCACTGCATACCACTACAACAGTTTTCAAACGATGTTTGCAATGAATGCTGTGTTTGGGTTTTCCGCTCTAGCGTATACAATATCGCTGATCGAAATTCTGACTCAAACTACTTATCCAATCAATGAATCCTTTGTTATGACAATTTTTAGTGGTATTGTCTTTGTCGGTTGCTTTGTCGCTATTGTACTAGATGAACTCGAAAGGGTGGTGTGTAACAATTCTGGAGGATTCTGGATGTTGGCATTTCAAACTGGGTTTGCTTTCATAGGCGTACGGCTGACGATCACAATATCAAATAGCAACAAACGGTTTGATGCTGAAACGATGTTAAGGGAAGATGCTCAGGTACCAAGAGAAGACTCAAGTCTGCTTCATCAATCCTGACATTTTGTAACATTGAACATCGCAAGAATGACGAAATATCGCGAAAGTGGCTCAAGTTTTACCTTTGAAAAAAATAGTAAGGTTAGAATTTGCATTCAAACTGAGAGTACTCGAAAGCATTCACTGAGTGGTAAATTTTTCCTGCAAATCAAAGTTCCCCAACCTGCTTCTCCGAAACACTGTTAACAAGATAGTTCCATACCGGCTTTGGTGAAACCAAACAAATCAAAGTTATTGAAGCTTTCTTTTTAGAACCTGCAACTGCTGCCTTATTAGTGCACTTTTTCTGACCGTTATCTTTGTAGGAACCTGTGGTTCACTTCTGATTATTCGTTGCAGAATCTTCGCTGTCAATTAAATTCGGTTCGAATGTCAATCCTGAAATTCAGATTTTAACGTATTCTTCATGTTGCGTTTCTTGTGTTTGCAACAGTTTCTGACAAGCTGTAAGTTTCAATCACATAATCCTCACACTGAAAAGTTCTAATAAACTGTGTTGTGCGGGTTCAAGCCTGAACTGTCTCACACCAGTAACACAACATGGGCGTAGCCAGGGGGGCAAAGGGGCCATGCTCCCACAATTTTTAGAAAATATAGCCATTTTGTGCTTTGAGAGCCGTTTTTCCAAACAAAATGGCGTTACTCGCCTAAAATCAAACGATTTTGGTCACCCCAACTTTTTTGGCCCCACCCAAATTTCTGGGCTGGCTACGCCACTGTAACACAAAGCAATTTAATAATACTTTGCACATGAATCACCTTGAGTTTTGAAGTAGACCAATATGCAATCGCGGCTTGCGTGTACAAATACAAAAAAATGAAGCATTTCGGGACATGTCACCCACAAGTGGGACGTACCTAGTTGCCTTAGTTTCGGGCCATTTGTTGCATCGCCGTATGCCTTTTCTTCGCAAAAAGATGTGTTTTATTTCATGGAAATCATTTTTTTTAATTGGAAGTTGTTAGTGAAATCCCATTTATTTTTATTTTTCGCAGGTGAAAACTCATAGGCGGATCCAGGGGTGGGGCTAAGGGGGCTGAATGCCCCTTAAATTTTTTCAGATGCGTTTTTAATCGATGGTTCCCGACACAGAAACGTCCATTGGAATGATTTTTTGTATAGCCTTTGTTACGGCAAGTTTCTCTTTAATTTCAAATTATTCCGCTATATTCTCGCATTAAGTGTCGCCGTTGTTTCAGCCCTAAGCGCAAGGCGTCTCACTTGATTGCTACGCTTCGTTTGTGTGCTGGCCGTCTGTGGTGGTCAGGCAGTTAGTGAGTGGCTTCGTATGGAAGTGTGTATACTTCGGTTTAACCGACGGCGACGACAACGACGAATTAATTTAGGTTTCGTCCATTCGTATATGTGGTCTTTTTTCTGGTTGACAACGAGGGTTGTACCACTGTATTGTGTGTAGCAGCTTAGGCGACGAGCGTCGCGCTGCTTCGTGTAAACCGTGTATCTTGTTGTGTCAAACGTCTTGAACCGTAAAAGTCGAGTTAAACAAAGTTCAGCAACAACTGATGTTACCGGCTGTAACAGCCTTCAAGAAAAACATTTGTTGCACAGGGATAGGGAAGAAAATATTAAATGCAAAGCTTGTTTTTCCGAATTTGGGCAGTCCGAATGTGGTTATTTCACTATAAATGAAACTTCTAATAAACAAGTTTTTATATAAAAAATATGGTCCCAATGTTATATAAATACGTAAGTGTTTGCATAAACAAAAACAATCACAATTAATTATTTTGCTGAATTTGGGCAGTCCGAATGTGTTTATTTCACTATAAATGAAACTTTTAATAAACAAGTTTTTATATAAAAAATATGGTCTAGTGTTATATAAATACGTAAGCGTTTGCATAAAGTATTTACATTACATATACGTTATATAAACCGCACGTATATAGGCGTAGCCAGGGGGCCATGGCCCCTCCGGATTTTTAGAATATCTAGTCATTTTGTGCTTTAAGATGCAGTATCTCGTACAAAATACTGTTGATAGCCTAAAATCAAACATTTTGACCCACGCAAAATTTTGGGCTGGCCATGTGACTGCGCACGTAAGTATATAAACTTTTGCTTCATTTCGGTAAGATTGGGCTTCTTGTGGACAAAATACAGTATGAATAAGCAGCAGACTCAGAACCGTCACTAGAAAGTTTTCAATAAGGGACTTTGCGTTTGTGCAGGTGGCTTGACATTCTAAAAATTGACAAAACTCCACTGATTTACAATGTTTCATGTTTCAATTTGGGGTGCTTGGAGCTTTTTTGGGGGGGTTAAGACCACCAAAGCACCTCCGTGGCGACGGGACTGAGCAGACTGCGGACAAAAGTTGAATAAGCTGTAGATCATACTATTTTTTTCCTACAAGCTTTTGTGAATGAGTGTAGCTCATGTTATTAGTTAAGCGAAGGCATTAAAATTAGGCTACAACGAATTTACAATGCAGTTAACTACAGGCTAGGTTAGAGCGCCCAGTGACAGCGTAAATTCCAAACCAGCAAACCTAACCGTAAAACGTAGTCTACATGTTAGGTATGCTTAAAATGAAGTTCACTAGATTAGCTGCAGGCTGTGCCAAAGATGGCTACTGATTTGCAACAGACCTGCCAGCAACAATCTTCAGACAAAAGTTCAGCTCAGCATTAAATCAGATGCTTTTTTATCGACCAATATTCTGCGGCCAGCTACAGTCAGGGGTGGAATTCACCTCAGATTAGCGTCTGTGGGAGCAAAATTTTGACCATTTTTTGGGTTTTGAGCCACAACTTTGAGCGTAAAAAAGTTCGCATTGGGCTGGCGTCCAGGGCCAGGCAAAGGCGCCAAAAATGCACAAACTTGCTCTCATTGTGACGTAACACACAAAGAACCCAAAATCCAAGCCGAAAAAATTTTGTTTCGATCTCAAGTCAAAGACTTGCCGAATCCGTAGAGGGTTTGATCAACTCTCTAGCTCTATTGGTCGGCAAGTTATGACTGGCCAAAATTTGGGCCACTATTGTGGCTTTGCAGTCCTAAAAGGGTTTTAAGCCTTTTTGGCCTAATGGTAAATCCGCGCCTGGATGTGACTTCTTGGCCCCCCACGGTGAATCGGCATTTGGGGAATTATGACCCTTTGCTCCCGTCTCGTTACGCCCCTTATAATGTGCAATAAAAGCCGGAAAATTTTCTGAAAATAAACAAATTTTCGAGTCCGAACGTCACGAAGTTCTATTCCATGAACATCTGCAATTTTCGAACACAATACGGCATAGGTCTTGCACAGATTGCCAAGAAAGGTCACTGGCGGCATTTCGGGTTTTATCGTGTAGTTTTGTGTCATTTTTATGCCTGCCCCACGCGTTTTTTCGGTGTGGACCTGTGTTTGTTTTGCTGACAATAAAACTTTTCCGACATTAAAACAAGTTACTTTTTGAAGGTTAGATAAGTTGAGAATAATTTCTGGATTGTTTCGAAGGTCGCTTAATCTGCTCCGGAAACGTCCCAGTCAGCCTGGGTAATGGTGAGAATGCGATTCAGCCAAAATGTCTACAGNTAACCGTGTTTGTTAAAAAAAGTTATCTGAGCAGTTGGGTCTTCACTGCTATTCGGTCAGTACACATCCGGGTGAACTCGTCCTTGAGCCCCCCCCCTAAAAAATCCTGGATCCACCTATGAAACTGACTGTTTAAGTATGCAATAATGCTGCTCTATGTAAAGACAATATTTTAACATTTAATTTGATAAGTATTCTGCGTCAGTGGGTGATCCAGGGGGGCATTTTGGGGTAATTTCTCCCCCCATACGGCTGTGGCGCCCCCTTTCATACAAATGCTCCCCTTTTTGGTGACTATCGAAGTAGAAACACAGGCAAAAACTACTCCAAACTAAACTATGTTTTACACTTTGTTGAACTTCACGCTTTACGTGCCGGTCTTTCACCCAGTCTCTATTATCGACTAGTAGACCTATCAACAATGCAGTTCTTTCATAATAATGCTATTGTTCCGTTATTTCTTACCCGCGTGAGAACTTCCTACGAGCGGCCTTACTCAGATTAGGCCATCAAATACTAATCACACATGCGGTTGCATTCGCTTGCATAGTTCTGGACTTGCTGCTCCTGCTGGGCTGTGCAAAATTGGTGTGTTTTGTTACAAAACCATAATGCAGCGTGTAAAAAGCTATCTACGTTAGCAAACAATTTGCCGCTATCTGGCAAAAACGCATGGAGCGTGCTCTATTAGCTCAAGGAAGTATGATGACCTACGATGCAGTTGTGCAACACTTCACTGGAGGGGCGTAACAAGGTTAGATGGCACCTGGGGCAAGAAGCAAGTTTGGCGCCCCCATGCTCGAACTTGATGTCTTTCTGAAGCAAATGTGCTGCATTGAAGAAAGCACTTGTGACATTTTTGGAACTTTTCGGCGCGCCCGTAATGATTTGATACCCGACGAATTGTGCCCTCTTGCCCCTCTCGTTACACCCATGCTTGACTGCCTCAACAGGCAAACACAACAAAGGATTCGATTTCTACTTGATAGCACGACGCGCCTCAACAAACCATGGTACTCAGCTCTAACACAGAAACTTCGGCAAAATCCCAACTAAACAGAGCTTAGTGGAATGAAAAATTGGTTTTGCACGGTCATGACAATTTTTGCTAAACGGTTCAGTATTTGCAGTCCAAAATTTGGAGGAAGATTGTACCTTCCGCCTCCACCTGGTTGCAACAGTGACTGATGGCTATGTGGTTTTGTTTCTTTTGTTGCAATTGCAAACCCGTAGACAGCTCAAACTGGCCACGAAAAGACAAATTTGGCATGGTTATTGAAATCTGCAACCGACAGCAAAAAGCTTACCTTGTTGGTTAGACCAGGGTGGCCAAACTTTTTGTCAGAGGGCCACATAAGCTTTTAGCTACTAAACATTGGTTCAACCACCGGACATCTCACGTAATGTGATCAATAGCGTAACTAGAGGTTTGTGCCAGAGAGGGAAAACCTAGCTGGAAGTGGGCCCACTGACCACTGTAGAGGGCCCACCATCCAGCACTCAGAAAAAAACTTGAGAAATGACAGTGAATCCGTGGATTTTTGACCCTTCCCCCATTTTTTGACCCTTCGCCACCCTTGTTTGGCTTTCGAACCTCACTTTGGGAATCGCTGGGTTACATCAGTTTTTCTTAAATTTAGTGCAGAGCCGTGGNGATAATCGATTGTGGCTTCTTTTTAANAAAATCAAATTTTCTTTAGCTGTCATTGTTTTTAATTCTAGATATATGGTAGCCCTGTAAACAGCAATAGCCGTAACAGCGCCATTTTCAAAGTAACGGTTGCCACAGTGGATTACATCTTATTGCAACAGTTATTTACTATGATTTTGAATCGTTGTGAAAGAATTCGTACGCGGGAAAGCGTGACTTTGGGTATCGTGGGAATTGGGCACTTCAGCGGAGTTCAATACTACTGTAGGCCTATGTATAAAATTTGCCAAAAAGTTGGCCAGCCCTGTTACCAAATGTCGCATTTTCTTTCCCTGAGCAATTGACTTAATCAGTTGGCGTGTAGTTTAAAATGTATTGCGGCAATTTTTCATGTTTTACGTACGTATTCTGTCTAGGCCAGGGGTGGGGAACCTACTTATTACTACTAGTACTACTAGTAAGTGCTAGTACTTTTACTATCTTTATTATCTTAATCACGGGCCGCATGGATTGTTCATTATATCGCTGGCGGGCCGTAACTCAATGAATTTTAACCTAAAATTCTACCTTTATCTAACTATGAGGGAGAGTGACTTCTCTTGACTTACTATATAGTATCTATGTACTCGCTATCAATTTCATGGATGGAGCTTTGTTTTGACGCGATCTTGTACTACTCAGCTGTAACTTGTAACTTAAACTTCTTGTGGGCCATAACAAATGTTCATGCGGGCTGCATTTGGCCCACGGGCCACAGGTTCCCCACCCCTGGTCCAGACAAATGCATTATTATTATGCAGTTGGATACTGTATTCAATCATTGCATTTCAGAAATTGGACTCTGCTTGCAGTACTGTATCTTAGTTAATCTGGTGCTTGTTCATTATTGCTTTATTTATGTAATATCAAATATGGTATTGATACTATGTTATAGACTGATTTACTTTAGTTGTTTAGAGCTTTTCTGAATGTTGTGTGAATATTGTAGCATAATGGTGAGCTTAAATGCTTCAAACTGCTAAAAATGATTTATTCTAAAAAGGAAGTGGGTACGGAATCACCCATGGATCTTGCTATTTGGAAATTTATTCCATCGTACCACCTCGCATGACGTGGTTCAAATAAAGGGGTCAGTTTGTCACTTGAAAGGCGTTGATAACTTGATCTAATATTACAACGGATATGTCTCAAGTCTTCCATACCAATGGTTGTGGGTTCGTCTCTCATCTTGGCACCTTGTGTTTTTGTAATAGTGACTGCTTGCACGTTTCAATTCTGTGCGTTACTGTCGCGTTACAGGTGGTGGTCGAATAAGGTTTCAAATTTAAAGATCCACAGGCGGTTCTGTGGCCACTGCATTCTAAAAAATGCAATGTCTGTTAGTTTTAATGTTTTGCTCAGCTGCTAGCAGCTTAAGTTCTGCTGGAGCTAACATTGCCATCTGCACCACATCTAGCTTTGTCCACATAATGCTGAGTTTGTTACACTAGAATACTCAACTGTAGCAATATGGTGAACCTGTGGTCTAGTAGAGGAAATGTCTAATTTCTTGCTACTGTACATGATGCAAGTGAAGTGTTCATCGATTTGACTCTTACCATTTTATTGATTGTTTTGGCTTTGTTAGTAGTATAGTAGAAATAACACGTTCGATGGGAACACTTTCTATATACTTTTTTAAAAAGTTTTGAAAGCCAGACATGGGTTTCCTTTGGAGTTAAGGTTTTGGGTTAGGGTTCAAGTTTAGCGTTTTAGGTCACATGATAAGAATGATATAGTAATCCAAGCATATCGTCCTTCTAACATGACCAATGCAACCAATCAGATCTGGCTAAAATGTCAAAATAACTCAGGCAGTGTTTTTGCTGCTAATGACAAAAAAGACACTACTTTTTCTAAATGATAAAGCTATGCAAAATTGCCATGTATAATGAAATGATCTTGCAAGTACAAAATTGCTACTTTCACAATATTTTACTCTGCTCTTTGGTTTTTGACTAAGGCTGGGTTCAAGTAAGTAATTACTTAAGTACATACTTGAAAACCTAAGCCACATCTCTTGCTATAAACCAAACGCAATATTATACACGACATGCATAAAATATACTTTTGAGACGGATAGTTTTCTGGCCTATGCAAATAGCTTTGTCAGTTATAATTGTTGATTGTCATCCTGATTATGATTGGGAG
>JGI24022J15233_10009381_pt1 | contig 11013 bp, 7 predicted proteins | sample Ectturendosymbi2_FD_15233 | JGI IMG/M metagenome (IMG submission 15233)
CAAAGCCTGAGTTGTTCCTCTGTTGTGGCCGGTTGAGATGAACACCCTATCCTTCTTGCATTTCGCCAGCGATTGAAAATGCTTACGCATTCCCGTCTATCGCTAAACCAAGGCGTCGACGCTGTTTTACACCACGACAAATCCTCAACATTTGACTCAGCAGCCGTCTGTCTATCTGCCGTCTGCAACAATGATTCACATGAAACCAATGCCTCCTTTCCGTGTGTACCCGCGCCACATGCAGGCTACGTTTGCAAAGATAAGATATCTGTCCTATTTTCATTAAAATTTGCTGACGCTGGTAACTGGAGTTTTGCGAAATGTCCAACTGATGTCTTTGAACCACCGTGTTTGCGTCGCAATTTCTTAAACATCGGCTCTGCTCAAAAAAGTGCTTAACAGCTTTAAAAAATCTCTCCAGCTCTGCTGTAATACCAAGGCCTGCTAAATAGACGTGTATATTTAGGAGGCCTTGGTAATACTGCCTTAAGTTAACACTGCACTAATTACAGCCGCCGGCTTGTGGCATGAGATAGCAATGCGTGCAATAGCGGATACAGAAAGTTCCGATCGGGTATGCACTGAAATTCTTACACCCAATCTCTTTATGACATTTACGTGTATAACCTGTGTGTGACCTGCAAATTCTGCACCCAGCTATTTAGTTTTTTTAAAGCACAGTTTGTGAGCAAAGTGGAAATATAGTTTATTTCTTTGGCACACAATCAGTATATATTTTACTGAGTGTAGCACGTAATTTGCGGGTTATTTACTCTTGTCTCTCTGTACAATGACAACAATGCCACGAACTTGCTTTTCATTATGATAGCAATTGTGAACCCCTTAAATATTCCCAAAGTGTTATCGCAAAGCGTAGAGGTTTTATGCGTAGTTACATTAGATACAGCTTTCCAGTGAGCAAAAGTTACATAAACACCAAATGCGATCGGTAGGCTCTCGCGGAAGCCATGATTTTCAAACCCAGTGATCGTTCTCCGCGCTTAGAGAATATATTTTCACGGAAAATGTCGCAAAGACTTATACACCTTCCTCGATTTTGACAAAATAAAAAATTGAACCAAATTTTCGAAGTTTTTCTGACTCTATAGGTCTGTTCGGGATGGGGGGGAGCTTCGCCAGTCCAGTGAGTTTTTCCGGTGTTTTCTCCGACAGTGAGTTTTCTCCGACAGTGAGTTTTCTCCGACAGTGAGTTTTCTCCGACAGGGAGTTTTCTCCGACTTCAACACCGTTGTAAAAGAAAGCGTCTGCAACTCTGTGGTTCTGCCCCGTGCGCCGTTGTAAAACGTTCTGTTGTGTCTGTTTTTATCAATCTGCGTTGTGCAGACAGTGTGTGCTGTGCTTGCACGATGGACTTCGTGTCTGATTGCGAACTCAAATTAAATTAAAGTAAATATGGCTCGTTCCGCCATGCTATAAGTTGGTAGTGCAATCCCTTGAGAATACATGGTATTTTTGGGGACGAGACATAACTTTAATTGTGACCAGTGAAACGACTGGTGCCGAAAAGAATGCTCGTTTTACAAAATGTTTGCCGTCTGACAATGTTTTCCAGCTGTAGCTTAACAATGCAAGAAGTCACTTTCGAAAAGAATGTTGAAAAGTGTGTAGTCTGTAGTTAAGTTAGGGTCGTTAGGTCACAAAACCCAGGAGAGCTTTTTGCAAGTATTGAATCTCAGTTTATAGAAAAATTTTAGCAGCGATCCCAAAAGATAAAGCACCTGCAACCACTAAGTTTGAAACTTTTTATGACATTTGTAAGATTAGCACGGTCTTCATGTGCTTGATGCAGTTACAAGTTTTTCAAAAGCAAGAGGTAAATTAGCAGTTTTCGTGCCTCCATACATAATGCGTTGGCTACACGACAAAATACACACACAATACCTATTTAAAAACACCTTCATCCAAACAGTAACTTTGTTTTAACTGACAGGATATAAACCATATAAACCATGGAATAGTTCCGCCCCTCCGAAATCCTCTGCTGATGGCGGCCCTGGGCAAAACGCCCTCGTATAAATATAAAACTTTTGTTAATCCTAGGAAGACGCCAGACAAATAAATATAGCATGTCAAGGAAATAATTTGAAAAAACAACAACATTTCCAACATTCATACGTTTTCGCTTTCAATATTTGCCGTAAATTGATCAATAGTTTTAACGTTAAAATTTTGAAATGACAAAGCTCATTATCAGGAAAAGAGGGCTGCCGAGGGGCCTTAACAAACTGGGGCCTCCACAGTCTTGAACCATGAACCCCCTGGTTAAGGCTGGCTTAACATATTGAATGTGGTTAATCATAAAAATAGTTAATAACAACATATGATTGCATATTTACAGCTAACTGATACTAGTATTTCTTTGACCTTGAATAATATTTCCTTGAGGTACTGAGGACCTCCACACAAAGGCTGCCCTTGGGCCTCCACATGTCTAAATCTGGCCAGTTGACGGGGGCAGAAGGCAAAATTAACAAAACTACAACGAGTAGCCGCACAAATCTGTCAGTTACATTGTTTCCGCTGTAGCTGAGATAAAATCGTCACTCAGTGGCCGGAAGTAAAAAAGCCGATACAACAATCGAAGCCATTGAGGTCGAAACATTGTGCAGTTTTTACAGACTGTTACCTGAAGGAGCTTATTCCAACACCTTTGAGACCTTACCAGCCAAATTTCAAACAACTTATAGTTCAGATTGATACTCACAAGATCACCACGTGACAATAATGTTTGTTCGACAGTAACTTTAACGTATGCGTATATACACACGTTTAAAACTTTTGATGATGTGTCGCGGCTCCTGTAAAACGATTTTTTACTGTATGCGGCTCATGTAATGGACGCAGCGCCAACACCCTGTACGAGCAAGATATATTTGGAACAATGTAATATTTCAGGTTTTACTGCGCACACGACCATCCTAAGTTCCTTTGCTACGAACAGGCGGTTCATTAATTTGACTCCGAGATGTTTCGTATCAAGCTAGTAGTGAAAGATGCAGCGAAGCGTGAATAGAATAACGGCACACGGTTGAGATGAAAATAAGCTAGACGTGTCGACAAGATCAGGCACTCACCAAAATTTTTGACGAAGATAATAAAAATAACTAAAAATGCAGTAAAATATTGCGGATCCCTTGCATCTCAGAACCCCTCAAAATAGTGGGGGTTCAGAGACGCGAAGCAGGTTTGGTCACCAGGCACCCATGGCATCCGCAAGACGCAACTGAATGCTTTTGGGTTAAGCTATTCCGAAAGAGTAAAAATGGCGTGAAAAATGTTTGATATGTGGCTTTACATCTGCATTCACAGCCGAAAAAATCAGGTCGGTGCAAAAACAAACCAACCCTGTAGCGGATGTTTGCACTTGATTTCTACTGCTGCAATGCACTAAACCTTTAACCAAACAGTGTTTCTGCAGCCACAAACTGCAACATTGATCAACAGTGGCGCAATTGACGGGGGAGAAGGTGTACGAACCGCCCCCGTGGCAAGCTAAGTGTAAAAACCGGGCCCCCACAAAGCATATATTTTGGTATTTAGCAGGGGCGAACTAAGGTTGTATGGGACCCCTGGCTGAAAATTGAACGGGGCCCTTTCTGTATATATATTTAAATATATAGAATGTCGTTAATAAGGCAAAAACCCTAATTGAAAAAATGAAGAACTTGCATTATTGAAACAAATAAAACTTGAGCAAAAGAAAATGAATCAATAACTAATATCGAAATCACAATACGAACGAAACTCATGGATTTAGCAAACAATATAAGGTATGTATAAATGAAACAATAATCTTCATTTAGGAGTGGCGTTTGGTTACGTTACATGGATTTTTTGCGAGCTTTTTGAGAGCAAAGTCGCTGATCAAATCACTGAAGGTTCGTGACCAGTGGCCTGTAGAGGTCCGATGATGTCCGGGGCGACTGCTTGATTCCATGCCCCCTACCAAAATCTCGTATTGAGCAGTGGGGTATGATGGTCATTGTTACTGAATATACGCTGTTTGTTACGTCATAATATGACGTCATATTTGCGTTTGCAAACCAATGTATTGGCGAAGTTTGTTGATGCAATCTGCATATTATTCTACACACACTCTCCTTACTTGTTGTTGTACAATGTGTCACTGTAATGAACATAATTATCATCGCTTCAAGTTAGGAGACAAGAGAAAACTCAGTAAATCAACGCCACGACGGAGCAGATCATATGTCAGTAACCGCAAAAATATCCGGCAACGCGTTAAAACATGAGAGTAGAACACAGTACTACGTCAACGCAGTTAACATCTGCAAAACTATAAGTCTGCGCGAATGTCTCGACGAACATCAATCGAGAAAGAAGGTATGCGGCTGGGATGGTGGGCACCCAGGGTTGGCAGCTTGAAACTTGCCATTGCATAAGAATTGAGAATGCGCACATAGTACGCAAGAAAAANTTCATTTTCTATTATGCGACTGTTAGCCTATATGTTGTGCAACTACTGGGGGGNCAGAACAGATACGTGTTTGTGTGAGCCGTTATGATCAATCCGCCTAAACTGCCAATCAATGACGAAGCTCGAAATGATGCACATACTGGAAGCACAGGTGTGCGGCTGTATTAGCGCACACCCAGGGTTGCCACATCAAAAAAAGAAACGGAAAACTAGAGATGCATTAGAAGCCAGCTAAATCAAGCAAGTTGAAATAGGACAGTTGTTTTGAAATTTGACCCTGAAAAGTAATTAAACGTCCACAATTATCTTTCAAGCTCTTTTTTGTGATTTTCCCTTGATCGCACGATCCGGAAGAAGTCACGTCACTATCAGGTTGATTGGGTGTGCGCCGCACACCTCGAGTATAGATCCCCGGCATTAAAAATGTAAAAATAACTGGCATTTGAATACGTAAAAACTAGTGTTGGCAAAAACACAAGTTTCGAAAAATTAAATCTATGCAGCATGTGTTAGCAGGTTTACAATAGGAAAAATAATCTAGTTGCAGCATTTTAATTTTTCTAGTTTTCCTTTTGGATGCCGCCGTCGCCCCTCTCTCTGCACGCCACTGTTGGTGACTTTACAACAGGGGTGGGAACCTGCGGCCTAAGGGCCAAATTCGACCCGGGTGAACATTTGATATGGCCCGCATCAGATGTTTTGTTACCCAAGTTAGAGTACAACATCGCGTCAAAACGAAGCTCCATGATAAACAGGTACTTAGATAGTAAGTCAAGAAAAGTCACTCTTATTCATAGTTGGATAAAGGTATAATTTTAAGACAAAATTAGTTGATTTTGCGACCCGCCAGCGATACTGCACAATTCATGCGGCCCGTGATAGTAAATAGGTTCCCCACCCTGCTCTACAATATCATTTTCAATGCTTATCAGGGTGAGACAACTGTGCCGCTGTTGACCCATGCAACTTCGAATCTCATATTTTATTCTTTTCATTTTTTATAAAGATCACTCCTCACTGCTACAGTTTGATGTTGCCATGGACAGATAGATGCGAAAACAGATATATGCGAAGTGCGATATGAACGTTAGGGAAAGCTAATACGTGAAACCTTTTGAAATGCAAGTGTGATTAAATCCACTAACGCGACCAACCCGGCCTCGTACACACGACCAATTGAGTGCCGTCCAGTGGGTGGTCGTGCTAGCGGATTTCCACTGTATATACCAGTATATATCCAAATGACATTGTTTGGGTAGCCTATATAAAATTCTCTTTAAACAATATTTTCAGAAAAATCAGCTTTCTACAGTATTGCAGTTTCAAGACAAAAATAACACTAACCTTAAAACTAAACTAACCATAATTTAACCTAACTTTACCTAAACTTAATAGCCAATTTTGATATGTCCTAAATTGATATGGTAAAAATACAATTGTACTCATTGCAATTAATTTAGTATTTATTTTTCTGTTCACAATCAAGGACGAAACACTAACAGTAAAACTATTAGTAAGAACACGAGTATGCACTTACTTATCGATAACTGTTGTGAAACTCATTTTCACTTATTATGTATGGTTTTACGTTCATTCATAAGATGTAACACTACTGAATTGTTTTTGTTTTTCTGCTGCACTTAGAATATAAAATAGCACTCAACAAAACTCTTAACTAAAAGCACAACTTACGACGTACTAAAATCGAATGAGTCACTGAGTTTAGCGTGAGCAAGCTTAGCAGAGTTACTTGAACGAAATATAAACAGACCGGAGACGTGGTTGATTATCGTTGATATGGTTTAATTCTTGTTATCAGCTAATGTTTTAAGTATCTCGACATCTGCCGACTTTTCTGTTTATTAATGCGTTTATTCTATTTCAAGTCACTTATCAAGAATAGTACCCAATAACATAAAATTAGTAGGCCTATGTACCAAATAGTACCAGAATTGGTATTGATATAGCAACTCTGGTAGTTCTGCCTTATAACACAATGATTTTTCATCCTAAGCTAAAATCTACTTACTTTCACTATTGTTGAGAGACCTGACACCACTTAATAAGTTCACAACTTCCTTCGGGGCTGTCGACAGGGGATGTTCAAATGACGTAGATACCGCATGCGCATCCGAAACCAAAATAAGACAAACGGATGGAAGACCTTACCTTTTCAGACCGTGGAGTACTAACTTGCTAGTGAGTGTCGGTCAGACCACACGCCAAAGAATCAACTACTTTTACCTCAACGAAGCAATTTCAATGAATGAGCATAGAGCGCCTACTTATCAGTTCCAATCGGCGATGGTATCTTTTCCAGTGTTCTGTGTATTGTTCACATATTACCATTTTTACCGACTTGAGGATTGGAGACCCTAAATGGTGGGGCCCCTGGCTGTAGCCCAGTCAGCCCCCCTTCATCCGCCACTTGTATATATTTTTCTTTCTCAGTAGGTTGTTGTTTTTTGCGTTTTTTCGAGTGTTTTCTGGTGAATTCGGGTTTTAATATGGACAATGGACATGCACATCCGGATTGACTATCATTTCTCAACTCTTTTTCTGGGTATCGGCAAGTGGGCCCCCTTCAGCTAATCACACACTGGCTCAAACCTCTAGTTACGCCACTGTTGATCAAGCTGCCTTGGTCAGGTGTGCGTAGGATAGCAACAACGGCATCATGAAAGATTGAGAAGAAAATCATTAAAACGTACCTAGAAACACGATGACATTTTTTGCAACGTTTATGTTGAGAGACTGAAGACGGATGGCTTTTTGAAGCTCTTGTTCAGATTTGTCAAACCAAAAGTGGGGGAAAAGCTCTGCAAAGAATATAAAGTTCTGTAATTTTCAAATGTAACACGACGATTTATGGCGAGAAAGCTTCAAAGAGCCGAAATTTTGATTGGAGAAAAAAACAATTTTTGTGCGGGGCAGAACATCCAAAATCAAGCAAAAATGCAAGTCCCGAACACCAGACGTTTTCCATATTGATAAAGAAGCCGTTTTGAGTTTTTTCAGGCTTGTTTTGTGGTTCAACCGAAGATGGCCAAGCTTGTTTCAAAATCTTATTTTGTAACATACCCAGATAAATCCTTAAATTTGAAAATAATTCAATTTAAGCCTTGCAATCAAAAGAAAAGATGGAATGAAGTACAGAGCCTACAATTCTTTTAAAAATCGCCACAAGGCTTGCCCAAGCAGAACCCAGTCCAGATATTTTTCAGGAGTGTCCAACTCTGAAAAAGTCTTCAAGAGGCATATTAGGTTTTTGCTGCGATCAGCCTTAATCCAGCTGGAACGTATGAGGAGCTAGTCATCAAGTGGCAATGGAACCGTGCGCAAATCGCATTTCTCAAAGATTTTCGAACTAGATCAGGTATTGCTTGAATATTGATGAAAGTGCCAGTATTTTTATGCAACTCTTTAGATTCTAAATTTTATGAAAACTGTGACAAGCAGATAACACACCTTGAGGATCCCTTCCGAGGCAACCACAAAAAATTGAGAGAAGAATGTGCAGTGTCAAATGTGAATCCATGGACGTGTGCTATCCTACTTTTAACCCAAGACTCTAACAAAAGAGGTGGTAGGAAAACCACTCCAGGCTGTTCTAAAATATAAAAATAGACAATTTTTCGCGTTGTTGCTTAGTACCCAGTAGACGCCCTGGAAAATCCAAAACGATAAATCCACCTTGGCCCAAAACAAAATCGGGTTTAATAAGCTGAGGCCTTATTAACCGGCGCGCATAGACCAACAGCAAAACAACGAATCTTGATGGTAAAAATGCCATTTGGTTATTTGGAAACTCAAGCTTCTTGTCAGCTGTTGTCCTTTCTATTCTAAATCTCTTCATTGTACAGTGCAGACTAGAAAATACACCTCGGCTCTAATGACTGTATTTCTGACCGAAGAACGAGGAAGATCTAGCTAGATCTAAACGACCGACAAATTGAGATGAGCTACGCAGGATGGTGATAAGGAGGTAAGTGCGTTGCGTCAGCCTACGTCTCTGTTCATTTACAAATACAGTGCACATAGAACTGAAAATGAATTAACAAAGTGGAGTCTGGATTCATTAACCTGGTATTATATAATGTACATAAGTAGAAAAATTCCTTCTCACGGCAAATCGAATTTAATAGACGAATTGATATATTTATCCATGGATTTATTGAGCGGTTTCTGCAGCATCGTAGAGCTTATGCACTTGTGAAAGGTAACCGTAGAACAACCGTTTGTCTGGCGATGGCTGACAAGTCACATAAAGTGTTTTCGTTTGTACTGTTGCAGTATTACTTTGGTTGATATGACTGGTGCTTCACCGATTCGCTACCGCTTTGATAATAATTTCATTGGCTTTCAACCTGACTTAATTTGCAACGCTTGTACGACAGTTTTGGTGAAAATCAGACACACCTCAATGCACGAATTAACAAAAAAATTTAGCAACATTTGACGAATGGGTAGGTTTCCACTTTCCACAAATATCATTGGAGTTCAGTATAATGATGTATTGCTTCGAATTTTTCAGCACTGCAACAAAAAGCAACGATTAGATAAAAGATTTAAAAGTAAGCTGCAAAAATTTGTAGTCCCTTAATTTCTGCAAAGCTTCGCAAACTGGCGAGGAAATTAATATGTTGTTGCAAACAAGTCGAAGCTTACAAATATTTTATGGTATTTTAACACAGCAGTGACAGCACTGTAGGTTAACCAATCAAAAATCTCTAAGTAACTTTTTACCACACACTGAAGTTCGTCCCTGAATTTCAGTAAATGACACAACTAGCAGTTTTATGCCAAAAATTGCCAACAATTCCCTAAATCCCTTTTCCCCACATTCAGACCAAATCAACATTTTGCAGGAGTGTTTATCGTAAAATATACCCATTTGTTTGTAATTTGAACATAGCAAATTGCATTTATTTAGCAAACATAGCAAATTGCATTAATTATATTTACAGCACCTGCATCACTAAGCAATGAAATTTATAAAAAGTATTTACGCAAAAACTTTTCACACCGAAAGGTTGAAGTATATTAAAATGCATTGCTCTCTGCCTCATAACCCTTATTTCTTCTCGCTTCCTTCACCTATGTGCTTGCTTCACCTGCTCATCTGTACATGTATCAATTCTTCACCCATTGCTTGCCGACCATCATCTGTGTTATGTTGATGTCTATTGTGTTTTTTTATTTTACCTGCATTTATCACCCCATGTGTGTTTGGTAATCGTTTTTTTTTATCTACACCATATTGTACTAAGAACCATTAGTTAAACTTGCTCACTAAACAAAACGCAAAGGATTTGCAAATCTTCATTTCGTGTATTGAAACTTTGCTTCAAGATATAATTACAAATATACACAGCAATAAAGTGTTGGCGAATGCTTTCCTAAAATTTCGAAGGAAGAAACTAATACACTTTGTCACAGCTAAGAGCAAATCAAAGGTTATTACGCTATGCATCTATTCCATGCAACTCCACAAATGCCGTGGCATTTTGAGTGTTAGCACATGTTAAAAGCTTCTCTTTTCTAGCATAACTGGGCTGCCTAAGATTTGCCGCAAAAACGCACTCTTTAGGCTCTAACGTCTGCAAAACATAAATACTTTGAACTAATCCTTATCACAATAGAATTGGTTGTAGGATGATCAGTCAAAATTCAGAAGATGGCCCTTTGCCCATTGCCTCACTGCGAAAGTCTATGTTGTTGTGATGGCTTTTGTCAGTTGATTTTGCTGTTTGATGACCTCTAGGTAGAGGTCGCCCTAAATGACATCACATTTTTTAGGTGAAAACACGTTTCTGTGTTTGTGACGTTTCATGACAAGAATGAGAAAACGGATTTAAGTCACCCGGACGTCTCAAAGTTGTTTAAGGTCCCACAACCGCAGTATGTTGAAATGCCTCATCTTGTAACTGCAAATATTTGCGCAATCTAAATCCAGAAACGTGTAAGGCCTCACTAACTCTTGCATTACCAGGATTTGCCACCAAATCTAGAGATTTACACCGATCTAACAGTACTGCGCAACTGTGTGCCTGTGAAACTGTACAAAACTTTGGAATTTATGCGTCTTTTTTCACTCCGGTCGTTACTAAAGCACTAATCTTCATAGTCGCGACAACGCGATGAATGCAAACAGAACAGCAGCAAACTTCACACTTCAACGGTTCCCAGAGTTTTTTGGCTTGTACCTACTTTCTTGCGCACTTGAGACACGACTCTAGAGAGGAGCTGCGCCTAGCGGGGAAAGTGCTTACACGGCCACGGCTCGCCGATGTTTTTAACGCGTTCGTTCGTAATGAATGAGCGAGGTAGCTGTGAAACTGTATAGCATCATACAGCAAAATGTTCTATAAAGCATTTTTAATTCTTAACGACTTCATACTTGTAGCTCAGGCTTGTCTTCAAAAACAAGCAACTTTTATTTTACTTCGTCTCAACCCATTAGGCCAAAGGAAGCTTCCGATAGTGATTTCACTATCGAGGATGTTATGCTTTGGCCGGTATGCGCTTCTCCTTGCGCTCTCAATGTAAGCGCT
>JGI24022J15233_10009382_pt1 | contig 11012 bp, 8 predicted proteins | sample Ectturendosymbi2_FD_15233 | JGI IMG/M metagenome (IMG submission 15233)
TATTTCACAAAATCATCCCGCGGGCCGGATCCAACCACGCAACGGGCCGGATTTGGCCCGCGGGCCGTATGTTTGACACCCCTGGACTAGACTAAGAATAACGCTTTGCTTTGTTATTTTGTTGCTTTGTTTGCAAAACGTTGACCATCTGAAGGATCCGGGAGGGGGAGCGAAATTACCTTCCGGCATTTTTTAAAAGTCAGCACAATTCGGGGATTCTGCAATTCAGGTTTGAAGAAGAAACACTCCTTTGCGACGGTTTTCGCGCTGACGGTCGCTATCAGCACATGAAACACAGTGGGAAACGTCTCAAGTAGCAAGAAACTGGAATCTGAAACCAAAACCACGAGCCATGTGAAATGTGCTCGCGGACCGCACTTTGGACACTCCTGCAAAATACGATTGAAAAAAAGGTGAAAAAAACGTTTTTAAGTGAATGATGAACCAGTCGCCATCAATATTGTCGTAAAACTTGGAAGTGTTTGGGCGCATCAACAAATGTTTTATCCAGCTGGTAATACAAACTTACCCGGTGGCTGTATCGCCTGAGAAGTAAAAAGATTTTGAAATTTAATTGAACCCTGTAAATTTTTCACACAAAAACATTGATGTATGCTTTTTAAGTGTTGAAATGACAATGCTACCGCTGCAATGATTCTGTAAGCTGAACATATATTAACGAATCTGAAAGCAAAAAGGGCAGCGAAATACGTGAACAGTGCTATACGTTCCTTTGTCAAAAATCTTGACATCACAGCCAGCATTACTCTGCAGAAAATGTGTTCTGAATTAACACTGACTTTTGTTTCAGAAGAAGAACTACTGCACAAATCGTTTAGGAACACCACATAACACTGTGCTTTTTCAACCATGGTTGCGTTGCTGGTCTTTTTTTGCGGATTCCAAAAATAAGGAGCGAAGAACAATTTGGTAAAGACCGTAAAAAATGTGCTGCCCTGCGATAGACCTCAGCTGTTTGTAGTGCGCGCATTCAACAGCATCGCGTGTTCTACATGGACGCACTCCAAAGCTTTCTACTCAACGTTTATTTCAGCTCTTTTTCTTAACTCAAATAGCAGCAGTCATCATCAAGGGAAGCTCCACACCTTACCGGTTTGTGTCCAGGAAACTGAATGAGAAAAAGTGATGATCTTTACATCATCATGAGGCTACATTCTCCTAATTTCTAGGCCCTTAGCCACGAGGGACCATTCGGTGGCAGTTCCTCCCAACATTTTTGTCCCCCAAATTTTGCGGTGCCCAGAACAATTTGTTTCACACATACAATGAAAACAAATATCTTGCCCCCTTAACAACATATTTTGCCCACCCAAATCTTGAAACCTGGCTACGGGCCTGCCAATCTCTTTACTTCCATTCCAATAAGCAAAAACCTGGAGACGCGCCAGCGCTGTATTCAGCTTAACTCTGTTGCGTCGTTGACGCTTCGTGCAGAGGGTGAGACCTCCATTAGCAATCAACTCGCACTGATAAATTATTTCGCAGCCGCGGACCAACACTCGGCTTTGTCGTAGTTTCCGATGTGGCTCACATATCGGATTTAGCACTGGTTGCCTTCATAATACATTTCCTTTTTTCGTCTGTTGTAGCTCCTACCATCTCTGGTATTTACAATCAAAACACAGCCGATTATTTCCATTCAACGAAAAGTGATTGAACCGGATGAAAGCGTAGCAGGCACACGTATGATACATTAATACAGTGCATTGCAAATGTTCTAAGATCACCTACAGGTGTTTTTGCTTGTACTTTGTGCTGTCATTTTGTCCATAAAGATTGTCACATTCAAATGGATGTGGATATTGTCGTCACAAATATTTCATAGAAAATAGGAAAATGCTCGAAGCTTTCAGCTGAACCGACACAACTTCATATGCAGCTATAATGAGGATGTGACTCTCTTATGCGATTGCAAGGACGTAACCGCCCTCGCTTCAGGTTTTCCCGTGTTCCATTCGTCGCAAACCAGTGAACTATTTATACAAAAGTGATATGCAAATGTCACTGGAGGCCGTCGTACAAAAGTCATGGAAAACAGGCTCCTACCACAGGCTCTGATCTACAGTAAGTATTGCGAGTGCAACAATGAAAGCGTCCCCAATCGTTATCAGCAAACACAATCGGTATTTTCCATTGTCGGACAAAGGAAACAATAGCCAATCTTACAGTCAGTAACATTAGCCAGCTAGGCTATGTACATTTGTAAAGCAACGAAGTATATTGGTCTCATTGGTAAGTCATGAGGGCATTGTGGTGCTAGGATTCTTTCCACTGTCTACTGACTGTACAGTACAGAGCCTACTATATAATTTGGCTCAAATGCACCTTGACATTTAAATTAGTTAAATGATTTCTTGTCGATGTTCAGTTTGCTAAAAATAAACGTAATGCTCAACACATTTGGCAAAACCAGTGCCCTGGCACAATCTACGCACAGCTATTGACATAAATCTTGCTGGGAAAAGGCAGAAATTTCACCTACGTTAAGTGGTGAGATAAAGATGACACAAAATCTCTACTGGATTTCCCATAGACTTACCCGACATCCAAAATGCGAAGGCTCAATTCACCTGCTCGGATGATTAGCCTCAAATCATTTTTTTTCGAATTTACTCGATTCCACTCGGTATACGAATGTTTCAGAAGGCCTCATCGAGCCCATCTTTTAGAGCAGACCAGGGTGAAACAACTCGTTCAGTCTTTTGTAAAGGGATGTTGTAAGTCAACATCTTCAAGATTTCCTTCTTCTATTACTATACATACATTTAAAAGCATGGAACAGATCATGTTGTCTCATAGCAAACTACTTTTTTCAGTGCGTTCATTCAAGATTAAGGTTTGAAATCAAAGCAAGCTTTCCGCACCGACTTTTATCAGTCACGTTTCGCCCCTGTCCCCATCACACAGTTTTCCAACATTACAATGTTTCTCACCATGTTCCTTTCACCAACGTTAAAAAATGTGCAGAAGTAAAAGGTTGTAATTTTCAGTAACATAAATCTTTGCTGCAGTAAGTAGGCTAATGCACATAACAGTGTTGTCAACAAGCGCAAAACATATTGGTATTTCCACATAAATGGGAAACATAGCTTTTGCATAGGTCAGAGGTTTTAATATTATTGAAGTTAAACGCAGTCCAAAGCTTTATTTAACTAATGCTCATGCCCAACAACATAAACGTTATTTTACGAAACACTACGGTACTTCACCTCCATCTACGGATGCAAATTCGGTGGATTAAGTATGGAGCGAAATTGTATCAAAGGCAATAAATGGAAGTAATATAATGCACATTTATGTATCATGAATTTTGACGTAGTTTCATGTTCTCCTTATCACTTTTTGCATATAGTTTCTTTCACCTAAACCGTCAAAGTGTTTTCTTTAGTTGTTGTCTTGTCTATGATGAGACCACAGGTTGTTTGGAAAACGGTGTTGTACCTGTTGGTTTCCTTTTGTCAAACGTCACGCTCTATAGTATCTCTACAGATGAGTGCGAAATAGGAAGTTTTGCTTTATAGATTTCATCGAAACGGCAAGGCGGTAAGTATTTTATAAGAAGTTATATAAAACCTGGAATAAAATCAATCGATCACGCCCTTAACACCTTTATGATCAGAGTCTGTCTCAGTCTCTACCAAAATGTTACTTCTTTGATGTTTGGTAAATTTGTGTCCTTTGTTTCAAGTAACAACTTCACGTAGCATTGTTCAGCCACTTTTCCGCGTGCCAACTTATTTTTATACGACCGGTGATTAGAAGAATTGCTGTCTTATTCAAAATCAATAAAGTTCCCTGCATAGAAAAACTAGTGATAGAGCTTACCTTTATTCAGATTATTTTATCTTCTCTGAGAGATACAAACATGATAAATTTGATGATAAACTTACAGAGGAATTGAATTCTATTTCGAAATTAAAGCAACTATCATTTTATACGAAAATCACACATGGTGATAGTCAAATGAAAAATTTTAATCTTTGATTTTTTGACATAAAATGTATCAGAAAAGATAAATCAGATTCTTAGGTATTCTCTACAGATTTTTGAAAAAGTTGTAAAAACGCTTTATTTACGGGTAATCTTTTGTTTGAAAAATCTATTTCATTTCACAGATATAGATGATACCTGCACAGTACAGAAAGACACTCAGTGAGATCTCGCGTTATTTTGAATTTTCCTTGTTTCTTGATATCTGCCTCGTTTGCAAATCCTCACGGGAATCTTCGAAATCTTTGAAATCACACTGCCCTGATGACTCGTCGCATTTGTTGTACCGCACAGCGTGCAGAAGTTCCCCGCCATCAGATGCCGAACTGACACAACCAGTCAGCTTTGGAATTCGCGCCAGCATCGATGTCTAGCAACAAAGGCGCCACGCAAAAGTTGCCAGAACGAAGCACACAATTGAGTTCTGTCACGGAGGCTGGAACTACAGACACCTGAGCACTGCGCTGGGTGCGCCTACGGAAAGCGCTGTTCTGTCGCTATACATAACATGCCTGGTGATTGTTCTCGGAAATATTGAAAAACAATGTGATTAATTTCACGTATGCTTCTGTTTGCAATTGAAAGGGACCACTTCTGGTAAATACAAGAAAGCTGCGTGAAAGGTGCCCTGCTTAGATACGCGAACTTCATTGGTCAAACAAACCAGCTGCGTATTTTAACACTAACCAAAGGAAGGTCAACAGATTGTTTTGCGAATGCATAGCGCTATCATTTGTGAATGATTAATGGCAGAACATAACTAAGTCGAGTTTCGCGAACTTCCTGTTCCTTCTTTTGTCATACGAGAAGAACCACTCGGGGACAAGCTGATTTGCATTCCCTTTCTGCATGGGTCGTTTCTAAGAGTGTTGTAGACCCGATTCTATAAAATAAAATAAAGGCTCACACGCCAGCATGGTTGGGAACCTTTGACAAGATGTGCCAGTGGTAGCTTGCAAAATGTCGGTTGCATTTTCGAGCAACGCAACACATCCTAATTGTGCGACTCACTAACGTGCATCTGCACTCTGTGCAGTAGAGCCGGAAAATAGCTTAAACTTTTCAATACTTGCAACGCTTGCAGAAACGGAAAAATCAAAGACCTTTTTGCAATCACTGACTTTTCAGGAACGCTTGGACTCCACACTCCACTAGGCACAGTAGGCAAACATTTTGGCATTACGGTAAATCCTTTGGCATTGTCGTGTGTAGACAAGGCAAACAACGGTTTATTTTGTACACTCAGGACCTGGCCTCGCAGCCGGGTTTAAATGCGGTGTACATTTTAATGTGATTCAAGCTGCCCAGTTTTTTTCCAAGCACAAAAATTGAAATATCTGTTTTGAATTTTTATTGGCACATAAAAATTGATCTGATTATAGGACTAAGCCTGTGGGCCGTGACGCACACATACAATACATATATATACTGTATATATATATTCCTCTTTTTCTGAACCTGAAGAGCTTCACAGATGTTACTAAATTATATCAAAAATCTATACATTTACGGTCAGGGGCGGAGCCAGACATTTTCATTTGGGGGGGGCTACTGGAGGGGCCAGTTTTGCAACAAGGGGAGCTGTCAGTGGTCTGTGTAGGACTTTCAGAAAGAGACCTGAAAAATTTTGGGGGGTCAGGCAAAATTTTTGGGGGGAAGTGCCTCCCCCTGGTACTCCCCTAGCTCCGACCCTGTTTATGGTGATCTCTCGAATAGTTGGCCGTTGGTTGCATGTTTTACAACAGAAACATTGAATGGGCAGTTGCAATGTAGTAATGACGGAACAAGATCAATGACTTTCATGTCAGCAGTTAAAACTGCCCATGTTGAATTTTACTGACCTGAAAATGATGATACAACGGAATACGCACAAATTTCAAGTAACGTTTCGTCTGAAATGCTGGAATTTTTGCGTTAAAGTTCCCAGTTACAACACAAATGTTCTGATTTTAGTCTTTTTTCTAACCAGAGCGCTAACAAAACTCTTGGCATGAAGGAAAACATTCTCGTTGTTTTTTGAATGGCTTGTGCAAGTTTGGTCATACAAAATCGCTCGGCCACGAATGCTTGGAAGGTACTTCATGATACAGAGAACGATGATGATAAACAGAACGTCATTGAATGGTGGAAAAGCAAACTCATGAAACTGATGAAATCTCCACTCAAGTTTACAACCAAAGAAGCAATTACCGCGTCTAAACCGGCGCGTGTGCATGCATCCGCTGTACATATTTGGCTGGAAAAAATATTAAAGAACTAATTTCCGATTTATTGCTTCCTAGTACATTGTTGAAACGCATGTAATCTCAGTTAAAATTTGCAAATCCGAATTAAACTTACATTGAAACATGAATTGGGAAAATTTATATGCAATTATTGACCACCACCGCCAGTACACCACCACTTTTTCTCAATTAATCAATCCTTAAAACTAAAAAATGACCTCAAGAAACTGTTCATGATATTTTTCAAAACGTCCGGGATTGTTCTTAAACCATTTTCAACAAGAAACGAAACAACAAGAATCAGAAACGAGGCAAAGCTGATGTTTTCCTCCAGACAGTAAGGAGGAATGTCATTTGAATAGGTGGGCAAAGCGTCAGCAAATAAACATAATAAAACAAAACATGTCACAGGATGAAGAACTTCAATTGTTTGAAATTAAATCTTGTGGCAACTGCTTCGAGGCAACGAGTAGCAGGGAGAAAAGCATTCTTCCTATCGACGTCGATTGAATTAGTCCAAGTCATTTTTCTATATCAACTTTTCCAAAACAGATTGCCAGCTGTAGTCAGTTTCAAGCGTAACAGTATCAGACAGTTTTAGCCCTTTTTGGTTGTGCAGCTCATGCCCATTTTCCATAGTATCACGCGGATCGAGTGTGTATTCGTATAATTTGTTGCCCAAATCAATTTGCACCAAAATAAATTAGGTTTGAATCATTTTTATTGCTTGCAAAGCGCAGTGACTCGTGTGGGTTGATCAAATAGTCATTGCAAGCCTTAACCCAAATCAAGTCGCGTTATTGCGTTGATGAATTACTAAGCCAGTAACTTACAAGTAAGCAAGAAAACATCTGGCAATGCAAAACAAGCCAAGATGTTAAAGACAACAATTGCATTTGATCCTTTATTTCGAAAATGCTTAGTTACGATTATCACCTTAATTTTTGTCGTTTCACGAAAGCATTTTCAATAGGCTTCCTAAAGTTTTGTCTACAAAGTGCTTTAGCGAACTGACAGGACACAGAAAAGCGCTCTAGAATTTTTGCATATCACAGTATCCAAGCCAACAAAAAGCGAGGAAACCGGGTAATTTCCCCCCAAAAGTTTCAATACCATATTTGCTTGTTAAGTACAACAACAAGTTGCAATCATTTTGTCCCCTCACCCCGAAAAAATGAGTTGGCTACGGCCTTACACGTGGCAGTTACATTAACTGCAGATAATTTCCGTAAAAATGTAGCCTGATTGCGGCGTTAGTTAAAAAACAGAAATAAAGTTATTTAAATTGTTAAATTATCCATATTTTCTGACAAAGATGTAGTTGAAAACATGTCGAGCCTAAAACATGATCTCAAACAGCTTTTATCAAATAAAGAAGTTGTTTTGAACAACGATTTGATTCGACTACAGACCGAGAATCCCGTGCTAAGTTTGTTCCAGTTTACGCTATAAGCAAGTTTATGTTCAAACCAAGTATAAAGAGCTTTGTCAAAATATTTTGAAATGAAATTTTAAAGTTTATCCAAATGCGCAGATGACTTCGTAGCAAATTAGATAATTGCGTTTCTTGATTTGTGAAGATCATTAAAGATGGATAGAAGAAAGAGATGACAACAATAAAACATCAAATTCAGCCAGAAATATCCAAATTGTCTGAAAGCTTGTGTACTACCTACAATTTTTTCGATCTTTTTTTGCTTATTATTTCTTCAAAAAAATTATTTTTGTTTCATCACAACATTCTGTTCAACTCTGGGGAGGATATATATCTGCCAAATTCGAAATAAATATGACTAACCTTCAACTGTCAGCACAACGCTTAGTTAGCATGGACAATCATCTTGTGGCATCATAGCGGCCTTACTAGCCTGATGTGTTAACTTTCTGTCAGTTGAATTCAGCAACAGCGTCCTAGATCTTGGAATTACATCAAACTTTCGAAATTCCAGATTTTGGAGCTTTTTAGTTTAATTGCATCGAAACTAATTCATATCACATACTGAAGTTTATTCACAGCACTTTACATACTAAAGTCCATTCACGGCACTTGTTCGCTGTTGAAATATTGAAGTTATCCAACCTGAACAATTGCGTTAGGACGGGGATCTCCAAACTACGGCCAGCTGGACAAATATGGCCCGCAGAGGCGTTTCATCTGCCGCAACACATTTTGTGAATAAAGAAAAAATTTTATATTTACGAAAAAGTTTTTGAGTTGGTAGAATGTAACATATCCCGAAACGATCACATTACGTAAGATGTCCGGCCATCGAACTGTTGTGTAATAGCTTCGCGGCCATTTGACAAAAAACGTTTGGAAACCCTTGCGTTAGGAAAATAGTTTCTGGGTTTAACTGTGGAACCTGGATCGAAATTGTATTCAACTGGTTCGGAACCATTCAACCAACTGCATAGTTCAATTCAAGCCTTAAGTCTAGAGCTAATTCGCAAAGAACATTTAACAATAAACAAAGCCTTTGCAGGACGAATTACAAAGACAAACCAGAATGCACAAATATACATCAGCACTATAATATTTTGAAAATGAAAAATGAATACTTTCTTCAAAAAATTAATTAAAAATTAACTTTTAAGCACCAAAGTTGTTAACCAACTACAATTTCGATTTCTCAATACCAACCCATCATCATCGGATCTCATGCGCGGTACTCCTTGGGCATTGTGCGTATTGCCAACGCTTGGCACTTTGTACATAGAAACACCTAACTATCTTGGCATTTGTAGAGTTGCATCTCCCAATTTGTAACACTTTAGTTACAGCCTGTTCAATAGTGAGTGAATTTGAAGCGTTGCTATGAAGCACAATTACCAATAACATTTACGTGGAAAGAAAGAACAAAACGTAATTCACATTTTAAGAAAGGAAGGTCCCAGGTCATTTCAAGAAAGGAGCCCCTGAGGCAAGTTCCTCATTTGCATGACCCTACGTCCACCAATGTTGGTCCATAAAATGTTTGCATGCTAAGTTGCGATTCTGTTAGTGGCAGAATTCTTATGCTTTGAGGAAATAAGTGTCAAAGTTTGTATTAAATGACTTGCCGTGCAAAGATCTTTTATTTATTTTTTTAACGGCGATACGCGACAGGCCGGAGCATGAATATGCCCTCGTCGCGACAAGTCGAGCGAATAAACACACAACGGCACAGGTTGCAAACACACGATAAACGGGCTAATATACGACTAACTGTCGACAAGATTTTTCAGCTAGAAGCGAAATGACAACATAGAATTATTTGGAGAATGAAGAATGAATTGCTATGAAGGAAATTCAGAGTTTTATGGAGAGGAAAAATGTTTGGTACATTCTAGATATTTGAGACAGAATTGTAAATTTTTAGAGTGGGCAAATGATGGTCATGCAAAAGACTTGCATCATCGCTCGCTATACATTAAGGTAGTAAATCTTTCAGGCCTTTTCTCATCAAAATTATTTTTACGGCCTATGTGAGATTAACGCGGAATGCCGAATGAAGAATACATCGAAGAAGTAGATGCTATTCGGAATTCAGATTCATTGACACCATATGAATACAATCAATAAGTGATTATTTACGTTTAGGACATTGTGACAGGGTTGGTAGATACCTCATAAGCACAATGCACATGATCAGGCAAATTCTCATAAAGGAGCAAAGCTTCGTGCTTTAAGCCAAACGTGATTTGTATTCATTTTTATAAACAAGTATTTTAGTTAACACGATTGAGCAAATTGATATTGGCTGACTTTAGATATCTAAATCTATTTCAGGCTAGCCAACAAGCGTACTCCGTGACTTCGTATTCGTTAAATACACGAAACAACTTTCATACAATATTTCTTTGGGTATTTTGAATGTTTAGTTTGCGGAATAGGGTATCACAAGCAAATTATGCCTTAGATCGGCGAAAATTTCCTAAATACTGAAAAAATCCAGCAGGCCGAAGAAAATATCTTAGGCCCACCCACTTATTAAAACGGCCAGATTTTCACATCTTGACCGCAAAAAAAGCTAAGGTCCCAATCCTGCACTGTGGCCTAAGCGTAGTACAGCATAAAGATGTACCATGGGAATTACTGCTATGAAGATGCCAAAAGATATGTTTTGGGCAACAGTGAAACTTCCACTATGTAGTTCAAAGGACGAAAAACCAACGTAGGACTTGACAGCACCAGACAATGCTTTCGACAAACTGGCAGCTTTCAGGAAAAATGAAACAAAACGCAATTTCTTTTTACAGAGGTTTGATCTTGGTTAAATAAATTAACTTTGCTTTACAGAAACATGTTAGACATTGCACAGCTCCAAAAGGGAACAAAGCCAAAATTAATATCTAACATGAAATTTGTTTCGTAACAACCGTGCAACATGCATTTTCAAAAAAAATCCATGTGTTCATACTGCATGAATATCACTCAACGCAGCACTACGGCAGGCAATACATTTTCTAACAAATGACTTTGATTTAAAATAAGTTCTAACAAAGAATGTTTTGAATTTGTAATAACCCAAAAATGGGTTTTGAGGAAAAACTTAATTTTTCAACAGCGAGAAAAGCAATAGTTGCTGCCAATGTTTGCGGACGGAAGATCTCTTACGCTTTCTTGCCTGTGGCCCGCGCACACCAGTGAAGCGAATAGCAGCTAACTAAAAATTAGCTTCATTGCACGCTTCCAATGGACGTTGAAAGTCTAGGCCTTTCTGGATTTTTCGTGAACTGTTACGCTCTGTTTAAATCGCATGGCTTCTCTCTGGCATACGTCATCGCGCACGTGTG
>JGI24022J15233_10009387_pt1 | contig 11009 bp, 8 predicted proteins | sample Ectturendosymbi2_FD_15233 | JGI IMG/M metagenome (IMG submission 15233)
TCTATTTGAATAAGGACTGAGGATGCGTAATTTTACGTGAAATCGATTTCCTATTAAAAATTTGCTGATCGATTCCTTGCTTACACCCATCGTGGAAAGTATATACTTGTGAGCTGTACTGTGATGTATTTCGCATTCCTTCTTGATAAAAATGTACATACATACGTTTTTGGTAAAAAAGATGTGTAGCCCATAATGTCCACCAGTTGCTATTCGGGACCAGTTTTTTTTTAACTTACGAAATTCACTATGCTTAATGGTAGTCACATGGATGCCCACAGAATTTATTATTTAACAGCGGTTCACTTGATCAAGATCAAGCGCTTTCTTAATAATTCAAGGCCCCGCGATGTTAACATGCTACAAACCCCGCGTTACCTCAATCCGGAACTGAGTACTATGTTTTCAAAGGGGCCCAAACAGCCACTGTAATGTTTAAGTGCTTTGCTTTCAAAGAGCCCCCGCCAGCATCTTTAATGCGTAAATAAGGAAAAGCTTCATACCATCTTCAATATCTTAAAAAACTGTGGGCTAAAATTTGTTCCAAAACGGTCTGGAAAGACCCTATCAAGTAAGACCAAAAATTTATACCAAATGACAATTTTTTTCACCGCCAGAGAATGAAGCTGCTCAATATACTGTGTAGCAGTGTTGGCAAAAAGATATTTGATAAAAAATTTGCTACTTTAGCAAATTGTTCAAACAACTAGTGTCAATTTTCAAACAACTTTTCAAACAACTAATGCAAGATGAGGACAGCTTTGATTCATTCAGCCTCAAAGCTTTCCAAAACAAGACTCAGGTTGGATGCTTTTGTATGTACGCAACGTTTTTGAATGTAGTTAAAAGGATGAAATTTAAAACAAATTTAGTGTTTTGAATCTGCTTGGATGTTGCCTGTGGTTTCATAGAATCCGTTAAGGACATGGCTGTGAACAAATTCACGAAACCAAGCATTTTTTCATGGTGCAAAGTGTGTTATAGATTTTCACGTTTATTGATGGTGAATGCAGAGAAACGGGGCGCAAAACTAGAGAAGTGGGGGGCAATGCCAACTTGCTATCGCTTAACTTTTATGTGTTGCTAGCTTTGACTTTTCAACTTTCAGTGTTTTAATCAAACAGTCAATGACTGAATAGAAGATATTGGTTTTTTCTTTTATTTTGGTGACGGCAATTGGCGTCAGGCCGAAGCCTGAAATTTGCTACTTGCCAGAGGAGTTGAGGCGAACGATCTTTCCCAAGAAGCGCAACGGCGAGTCACTCAGTGGCCGTGAATCGAACACCCAACCTTTGAGAGGCGGACACTATAACATTGACCATCGCAGCCCCATATTGCTGTAGACGTGGTGTGTGTCTCAGAAGATTGTTCGCCAGTGGGTTCCATCACAATGATTTCTTTCTAACTTCCAGTTTCTTTTTGACCACTTTCGTATAACTGTTGATGAAATCTTGCATTCTTAGCAAAATCTTCAAGCCTTCTCAACTTACTGCTCAGCCAAGTTGGAGTTTCGCATATTAACCAACTCTTCACGAAGAAACAAAATGAGCTCCGCGGGTTTCCCAGGGTTTACTTATTCCGCAGCAACTGTGATACTTTATCAACTTTGCAAAGAATTTCCAGAAACAAATGTAGCACTGTCACACAAGTCGCTCTGTTTAAGTGGATATGGTCCACAAGAAAACCTTTCTTTCTCCCTCTTTGCTAATAGCTACAGTACTAGTTGTATAATATAGGGCGAAGAGAGTCTGCATTACAGCAGAGCTCTCTACTCTAAGGTCTTGATTCTATGAGGTTCCAGGACGTGTGTGCAGGGTCGGATTAACCATTGGGCATACCGGGCAAATGCCCGGGGCCTCGCGCTTGAATATCAAAACACTCCTTTACTGGTTTTTCATGTTTTTAAGCTGTGCACCACGTGTCAAAGTTGTAGAGCTTTTTGATTACTGCGTTAACATATAGCTTAAGGAAACTGACAACTTTGGCATTTATCGTTGTCGAGTGACTTAAAAGCATTGAACCCAACAGCACCAAGCTTTATGACCCAAAATTTTGATTGAAATCAGTGCATCCATGGGCTTCCGCAGAACTTTTTCCAGGAGGAGCAATGTCGAAACTTGGCTTATCCTTTTCAGGTTGCTTATAATGTAATGTAAATGGACCTTCACAAAACACTTTACCCTTCATGCCCCATTAGTCTGTGTCGGTCGAACCTCATTCAATCTTTTGCATGAAATGCTTTTTAGACTTCGGTTATCAGAAATGCTTTTTCTTTTCATAAACTGCCTAATATCCATTTTTTCGAGCATTTTCTACAAATAAATCACAATTTAAAAAAGAATATCAACGGCCAGAACAACATGAGCGGTGAAAAAACAAGAAAGTTAGACGCTCTCGCAAAACTGTTTCAAGCAATGAGAAGTAAAACTACGTGTTGACAAGACTATTGCACAACTTACCAAAGTTAGAATATGCAGAGACTTCGCCAGCACACTAAACCACTAGGCTAAAGGGAGCTCCTAGTAGCTTTCGTGCCACTTGGGATGTTATACGTGAGCGCGCCGCATGTAGTGGCTACCGCGCTGCTACAAACACCACGCAGGGTTAAAAACCTGAGCAGATAAATTGCGAAAACTCGCCATGGCAAATATAGCTTTGCACTTAGCGCTCGCTAAGAAGTCAGAACTAGACCTTACCGATAAAGACGTATTCCCACAAGTTTGCATAGACGTATTCTAACAAGCCACGTATTTTTATACTGTGTGAAAAGAAGCCTGCACAAGAGTCGTTTGATTAAGCTATTCACTCGGGCACGTTGATCACAGTCTCACATTAACAATGGATTTCCAACTTGTGGAAGCACTGCTACAGATTTACTCATGCTTCTTTTCACACAGTATAAAACTATAAGTTGCTTGCCACTATCAGCAGTGCCACTGTCTCGCTGCGTTACCTGCCAAGATGTCTGTGTTTAGCAGTCACGTGCAGGGCTCCCATTCAGTGATTTCAAATAAACCCAGATTTCACACCAAAAAAAACATATTCGCACAACAACGCCGTTTTGGACAAGCAAAAGGCTAATCTTGATCGTTGTAACGGAAAATGTACAGAATTTCGAATGCATTTATTTATTGTGGAAAATGAGTTTCACTCTGCTTTTCCAAATACTAAAGTTGCCCTTCGCATACACTTATATCTGATTGTTTCCAACTGCAATGAAGAGCGGTCTTTTTCTAAGTTGCGTAGAATTCAGAATTATCTTCGAAGTTCAATTGTGCAAGAAAAACTAAGCATGCTGTCTCTAACTAGCATGGAGCATGAGATTCTTAAAGATACGGACCTGAAGACAATCATCAACGATTTCGCGTGCAAAAAATGCGGCGTCATGAAACTTTTCGTAGCTAGCATTTTTTCCAAAAGTACACATTGACAGAGTGAAGAAACCAGGTCGCATCAATAAGATCGTTACTACGTATTCTTTGCAATCTAATGCCTTTGCAATTGCCGTACAATGGGCTGATGTAACAATTAGTTGCGAAGTGCTTGTCATGGTCGTGAGGGTATCAACTATCATTCTTAGATCAAACAAAGCGCTGCTGTCTACGAGATCACGGAACAGTTAACAGGTGAAACTATTTATGAAATAAACTGCGATGAAATAAATTGCGATTGATTTACTCGTCGCCATCTTTGTGGCTTACAACTATGGACAAATATATATGCTTGCAAGTTTTAATCATCGCAGAAGAATGAAAGCAGAAAGCAGGCAGATTTCTCAGAAGCTTGCCGCAAGGCTAAAGTTTGTTTAGGTGTAACTATTGTAGAGCTCCCATCTCAAAATTTCAGTCAAGCAGTACAGTTCTAGTTGCTTTTGCGTGATAATTCGTTGAGAACATTTTTTGTAAACGATGTACGTTTTGATCTGCGAGAGAGTGTATCTTTCCTCAATACACATGTGAATGGACGATTTGAGCAGTGAAGATGGTCAGACCGTCTATGACAAAAAAGATTGTAGTGTCGCGGTAGCAGAAAGATCGTTTTTGGTGATACAACTTTCTGTTTGAACAAATTACCCACATACGACCACATACGAACCGCCGCACATGGTCAGCCCCAATTGACTCTGAAGTGGAGCAGACCCGTAGCCAGGTTTTAAGATTTGAAGGGGCAAAATACAATTTTAGGGGGCAATAATTTTGTATTTGTTATATCTTTAAAACAAATTTTTCTGGGCGCAAAAAATTGCGGGGTCACAAAAGATTTGGGGGGCATTGCCCCTGAAACCCTCCCGTGGCTACAGGCCTGAAGTGTATACTGCCAAATCGTAGGCCCTATCAGTTTTAACGTTTTCGACCTATGCTTCTGCAAAATTGAAACGAGGGCATGTGAGACGCTACGCAGTTGCGCTAAGCGTTTAGGGGGCTTCGCGGTGTGGAATTTGCCCGGGGCCTCGCGTTCATTTAATCCGGCCCTGCGTGTGTGGATAAACTTAAAAACTGAAGTCACGAACCAGTTACGTAAGATGCTTCGAAGTCATACATTACAATGTAAGGTACAATGTGTTATACACAAGACAGCAGAACACACGCCTACGGTCAGGATAAATTCGGATAAATTAACTGACACCAATTCTTGCTGTCACAAACATTTTGCTACTGGGACAATCAACAATCTGCTGACAGTAATACAATCCAGTTCTACCTCACAGCGAAATGCACGAAAGATCAATCTTCCCATTTCTTCCACTGTTTCTTAGCTTCGAACTAAATCTTTCACCACCACAACCGCGGCCTGACTAAATTTCACGCAGGATCCGAGCAACCACTGTTATGTGTCGTCATCAACAACACCCATTGCCCGGCCGTCAAGAATAGCAATCCAGCTTATCATGCATTTGGGAAATTCTGAGTGCAGGTTGGGGGTTGTAAATTATCGTTTAAAGTATTGCTGGATGAAATTTATCTGCTGTATATGTCAATAACACGAACTTGAACGTGAAATTAAGCACACAACTGGGAGACAAACTAGGGCCAGCCAAAAATCGGGGGGCATGGCCCACCCAGGCTCCCCCTTAAAATCGCTACTGGTCCTCACTCCCTTGTGCTTTAACGCCTTTATGCAGCCATACATATGTAAAGCGTGTTTAGCTTTAAAAAAATTTATATTTTGAATGCTACTGGAGAAAAAATAGATGCGAAACCTATAAAATACATAGATTATGTGTTTGGTCAAATATTTAACCGTTACGGTATCGGTTGTTTCGCCTGTGGAGATTCGAATTCCTGTTCCTGCCAGCGAAGCACGATTCCACAATTCCGTGTCATTAAATGTCGAAGGCAGCAACAAAGGCAGTGATTGTGGGGCACTCTTGTAAGGATTTGCGAATTTTATATTGAGCTTATTAGAGAGCGTCCATGTCGTCATTTTCGACTTTGCACAAATTGTTTAACGCTATTCCATTTTCCCCTCCTAACAATGAGACAGGGGGCCTCACAAGCGGATTAGCCTAGGGCCTCGCATCAGCTAAATCCGGCCCTGAGCCCGAGTAAAGCGCAAGCGAACGAAGTCGAGAGAACGCCTACTACGAACGATACCTTTCATTCAAGTCACCTACAATGTGAACGCGAAAGACCAGACACAGCAAGAAAATGTATGAACAGTGGCAAGACCTAATGAAATGAGCCCGAGTTAACAAACTTCAGTAAAGTGAGTGGTGGCACAAATACACAAAGCAAGCTCACGTTCTAAAATCGTAATCGAAGACTCGAGCTAAGCCCGAGGAGCCCGAGTGCCGGAGTCGTGACTGATTTGCAAACATATCACAAAAAAACTTTTTACTACAAGCGTCGTAATAAAACTACCATCAAAACTGTCATACGAGAGTGTACTGCAAACAATCTTATCATCAAGACAAGTCTCTCAAATGTCTCATCATCAAGTTTCTATTTGAATAAGGTTTTAGGACGGAGGATGCGTAGTGTTACGTGAAATCAACTTTCTGTGAAATTTGCTGATCGATTCAAACACCTCATTTTTGTGGGAACTAGTTACTTGAATATAGATATATGCAAGTTTGAATCATCGCAGAAAGATAAAAGCAGAGCCCAGTCGCCTGATTCCTCGAAAGCTTGCAATAAACATTGAGCTTATTTTCATCATCAAGACGTTTCGTATTCAATTTTACAAGTACTGCATTTGAAAAATCAAGATATACTTTAAGTTTAATTTGTGCTTAAGAGCATAATTTATAACATTTGCGTTTTATATGCAATGACTCAAATGGTTTTAAAATACGCAAACCAGACCTAACGATAAAAAATCTCATCTGTTTCAAACCGTGAAACGTGAAACGTGTTTTACAGCAAAATTTTGTGAAAAACTTTATCGTGGCGCAAAAATGTGAATTTACATAAAATACGTCTTTAGGAATTGTGTTTCAAAAGTTACATCTGATACTTTTTGAAAACGATGAAAACCTTTGCATTAAAACTATCAGTTTATTCATTGAATAACCAAAAACATTTTTTCAAACTTACAAGTCCTGTCAAAAAATTTAGTGACTTTCCCAAAGACTCTCTCTATCTCTATATATATAGTCCTAAAGACGTATTTTGTATAAACTCACATTTTTGCGCTACGATAAAGTTTTTTACAAAATTGGTGGACTTCCGTAGAAAGTGCATACCTGTGTCTCGGACAGCGACAGGTAGTCGGAAAACTCTGCTCTCTCTGTTATTGAAAGATACTGTTTCTCGTGGTATTTCTTCTCCAGGGCGCGCAGCTGCTCTGTGCTGAAAGGAGTTCGGGGTTTCCGGTTTGGCTTGTGCTTCCGTAGTGACAACTTAGAAAAGTCTGAAAACAATATTATAATCCTCAATACCGCTTCTATAAGTTAGCTTGGCTGCAGTTGTTTTAAACATAAGGCCAAAAAAAACTCAGAATAGTTTTTATGCTGATAATGTTTGTGGTAGGTTCTTTCTCAAAATCACTTCATGGTAATAATTTCAAAAGTAATTAGAATTTTTCCATTGCTTTCCCGAAAAGAAAATCACCAAAAACAAATTAAAAGCACTGAAATTTAATAATTATAATTTGCTTGGCTATTGGTTGAGTAGTTAAGTTTAGCAATACACTGTTGCTAGAACTGCTGAAAGAAGAGGTTCCAAGTCATTCCAAAGCATATTTCAATTCTGCAGTTTACTTTTTTCTAAATTGCATTTCAAGTAATCTAAATTATCAAAAAAGGCATGACATGCAGAAAACAAGATAGTTGCGTTATTGCAAACAAAAAGCCGTATCTATCAAATAAGGTCCTTTGCAGAGTATTCGTCATCATTGAGAGCACGAGCAAGATGAGACCATGAACTGAAGAAGCTCACACGTTTTGTTAGTGAAAACAAACATGAAACAATTGGTATAAACTTTAACTGGAAAAATAAAATTTTACGCATATGTTTGCAACGTACCGAGGTCTTCATTTTGAAGGTTTTGTTTTTGAAGTCTCCGTTTTGACTTCTCTTTGCGGATACGTTCCTTTTGTCTTAAGTCGCAAGCACTTGTAGGAAAACTTTTATTTTTATTCTCAGCAATGTGTTTTTCAGTTACAGGGCAGCAGAAAGTAGCAGATGGTAAAACCATGCATGGATCGAAGCTCATGCTTGCATCACATCCGTTTGTCGAACCAGCAATGACAAGGTTGTTTTGCTTCGGTACTTCCGACAGCAAGAAATCGATGCTGAGAAAAGATTATTTATTTAAATCAAAGGTTTCGCAAAACTTAAAAGCTGGTAAGTGTGCATCGCATGATTGCAATCCTCAACCAAAATTTGTCGCTACAAACGTTTTTAAAAAGCTTGAAATTCAATTTCTTTAAATTTTCGATATCTACTTGCCGTGAGTTGTCGAACAAACTATGAGAAAATCTAAGGCTCTGCCTTAGATTTTATAAGTCAAGACATTTACGCGTGGATAGATTCCTACAAGTTTCAAAGGTATTACTTATAACTGAAAAGTTTAAAAACCTGAAATTTATTTTTTGTCTTGGATTTTTTTCGTCTAACTTTTCTTTTTTTCCAGACATGACTTCTTCATCAAAATTCTTTTCATTCGCCGAATCGTCGAAACATGAAAGATCACACTCGTCTTCTATTTGTAATGTTGTATTTCCCAAGTGTTTCCCAGCAATCACTTTCATCCTTCACTAAAACCCTTTCTGTTTTGTCAAACACATGGGAAGATAAGAAGCTGACAAACCAATGTTGTTTTGGAAAGACCGATATGATTTCAGTGAAATCATGGGTTATCGTATTACTGTTTTTCAAACGATTTTGCAAAACTCAAAAGTTTCTCTCTGCTGCAGTAGAATATATAATATCTTTGTTAAAAGACGTATCACTTGTCATTTGATGAGTGAACCATCATAACACAGCTGCATTGAATTGTAATAAATAAATTTAGTAAATAACAAAAGCGGTTCCTTCATCTTTCCTAACTGTTGCACTAATATATTTTTCAAGTGCCTCTATCATGCTAAAGCCTTGCGATTTTTCTTATTTAACTTTTTAGAGAAGTACTTCCAGTCCAGCATGCTTGTAGCCATGTAGATGAATTTTTCAGTGCCGATTACCAATGAACCACTCTTTCTAACACACTAGATACTAGCTGAACAATATAACCTAATACGCTTGTTCTCAGCCAAAGACTGACATGAAAGATTATACTCTTGTGCGTCGCCATTTTTTCCCATCCCGTTACGATCATTATCTTCAATTATGTCTGTTTCCTTCAGAGCGGGACTTTCTTCATTACCTCGTAATAAAACGATTTTCGATTCAACAATGCGCCCCCTCCCTTTTGCCGGCATGTCCTTCTTTATTATTATTCACGATTTGATGACCGTCAGTGCAGATGAGATAGTATTTTCTCTACTTGTTTAACTGCTGATGCAGCAATTTTCTCTGCTCATTGGCTGCCTGTCTTTTTCGTCATCAAGCTCGGATTTTCTTATTTTGGCCATAACAATTGCGATTAACCAAGGACATCGTCGTCACAGCGCAAATAAATCCACAAAGACTGCAAAGCTTATCAGCCATTTTGTCAAGTGGCCCAGTTAGAGTCTGCTGCTTGTGGTTGAACGACGTTTCGCAACGTATCAAGCTCAGACCGGGGGATTAGCAAAGGCCGCTCTGAGCTAGTGATTGTTTTATTGCTGTCCACGTAATTGTTCAGCGTGCCAGACGTTATTAAAGTTTCAATAAAGTTTCCGTGGGAGCGACTGAAAAAACTGGGTGCACGTTTTCCCACGTACGGTGAGGAACGGGTTTGGGACAGTTTCAAAGTTAATCTATTAATAACTTGCTTCTTGGGCATCTACAGTTGAACAAACAATGAAAAGGCGATAACTGGCAGGTCTGGTGCCGATAAATGCCTCTGTTGTTTTGACCTTCACCATAGTTGATCTTTGTCAACCTCATCCACTACCAGCCCAAGATACAGTGTTTAGAAAAATCAAGACTTGATTGACTTCAAATGTCTAACAGTTGAAAACGAAATAAATAAAAGGCTTCAGCGCCACAATTTTATCGCACTAAACAGCTGTTTCATTTGCAACCATGGTTCTTGCTTCTCCTGCGCTTCTACAATTGGCTGAATTTGCCACAAACTTATGGGAGCTTTGTCCTTGCAGTAACTTGTCCAGCAGATTTAAGAAATAAGAACGCACAAGTGTAGCGCGGCAATGTGAACATGAAACACAACATGATGAAAACGATTCCTGGTATTTCAGATATTTCTGATTTTGAAACAAAGGGCTATTACTTGCTGCTAGATAAAGACCAATAAAGTCTTGCGTTCACGTACATTGCTTTTTATCAAAAGATCATGTTGCCACACGTTGCCAGCGATTTGTCATTTAACACAACATCAATGAAAAGATAAGAAAAGCATAGGCTACGTTGTAAAATGGTTCCAATAATGATTTTGGACCAATCACGAAACAGTGACGAAGAATGACGGATAGCGTCCTGATTTTCGCCCAGCTTTAAAGTTATTTCAAGTTTATCAGATTCATGACGGTGAGAACAAATTTATTATATAAGTTTATTATATAACAACCAACCAAAGTGGATTCATTGCCTCATTCATTTCTATCAATGCAATAGCTTTTGCAAAGCTTTTCAAAACTATGTAATGTGGTAATGTGAATAACTAAACCATAAAGATAAAAAACAGCCGCTTCACCTCGAAAATTAAACGAGACTTTTGTTCGAACCGAAACAAGTGGAACAAAACAACAAAACATTTTTAAAATAAAACCCGGCAACTCAACTTTACAGCTTATATTTCTTCACCGAAGCAAGACTGAACGACCAACTCCTTTTGATGCTGAAGCGTGCGAGCGAAACGTGTTTCTTTTTGTGCTGAACCTTTCAATTCAGATCTCAAACATATTATTTCACCCACACTCATAAATAATCCTACTTTAAAGATTAGGAAACACTAAAATGTGCTATGTTCTTTTCCAAACATAATTCTTCAGTTTTTCTTTATTCAGTGTTTCTTCAACTTTTGTTATGACATGTACAAACCATTACACGTTGACGAAGGTTTGACGATCGCTCTCTCCATCAAATCCTGCTTCAAACATTTTGATTACAGTGTTTTGGCTGAAGCTCACTAACGTTTCCAAACCGTCGAATAAAATGTATTCGTTCTTTTACAGTGAAACAATTTATTCCACATTGCACGTAAACATGCTTGGTTTTGCATCAACATATTCTAAAATCATAATTTAACCTTTGCGCTCATATTAGACTTTTTCATCATGTGCTCTTTATGTGGTTGGTCAATGCTACTTTGATGATGAGGCTTGTAACGTGACATATGTTGAAGAAAACAGCTGGTAGACATTTACGCGGATTAACGGGTATATACCCAATTCCTGTTTAAACACAACAATAGTTCCCATATGCAAAAACAAGAATGGGAATATGTCTGACACTTCAAATTAT
>JGI24022J15233_10009390_pt1 | contig 11008 bp, 7 predicted proteins | sample Ectturendosymbi2_FD_15233 | JGI IMG/M metagenome (IMG submission 15233)
CCTCGTTACGCCCCTGCCTGTACGATCGATTAACGGCACAAACCACAAGTTTCATCCCTGTTCGTGGCTTTGAGTGAACAATATCTTCACATTTCAGCTGCAACATTGACTGTAATTCTGTCCCGTATGATCCTCCGTTGTCCTATCCGTGAAATAACATTCAAGACACGTGATCTGTAGTTTGCTTCACTGGTGACGCTGCAAAACCACACGGCTGCGCACAAGCTACAGTGCAAATCAAATTAGTGCGGTTGCCAGGAGTGGCTGCCCGATGACCAGGGTTGCCAACTCTTTTTACAACGAATATACCAAATCTAGTCTAAAAATACACCAAATTTTCCATGCATACCAAATCAAAAGTTTATATACGAAGCGCTTTGAAACAATTTGGTACCAGTTGGCAACACTGCCGATGACAACGCGAGATGATGGTGATAATCGCAAGTGCAGAAAACGTGATGGATGGCAAGATCATGTGAATTTTACAGAGCAGACTGTTCCAGAAAAGGATACTCCCGCTGTTTCAGTCCCTGTGCACACTATTATTGATCACTCTTACTCTCGCCTTGGGGAAATGCATTGAGCTAAGTAATTCCATACATGAGTTTTGTTGTGTAGGGCAGTATCGGACGTTCGGTATCGTTCAATGTGGACAAAAGCACGGGGCAAAATTTTGTTCGAGATGAGCAATGTTACATTAACTCTCAACCCCCTCGTTCTACCTGTGGACCCAGGTCTTGATGTAGGCTGCTGAATAATTTCATGTATCTTTGCTTTTGCTGATGTACGTTTTTAATTCACTTTGGTTTTGCTTTGTTTCTCCTCAAAACGTACGTTCTTTCAGTTACCAGACCTGTAGTTGGAGGTTACGGCAGCCATTACTTCACCCAGGTCTGGATTAAGGGGGGGACAACGAGGGCAATTGCCCCGGACCCCCCACTGCAAGGGGGCCCCCCGTGATGAAATTTGTTTGTTTCAAATGAAATACTCATCTGAAAAATTTTTGTGATTCAGAAGCGATACAAGAATACAATTCTATATTATATTCTATGGGGCGCCGTTCGTAAAAATATTATATCTGACAGATTTAGCACAAAAGCTGCTATCTCTGTGCATACTTAGCTATCTCTGTGCAGAGCGTATTTAGCTATCTCTGCGCGCATTTAGCTATGTCTGCGCAGAGATAGCTATCTCTGCGCGCATTTAGCTATCTCTGCGCGCATTTAGAGATAGCTATCTCTGCGCAGAGATAGCTAAATGTGCACAGAGTTAGCTATCTCTGCACAGAGATGGCTAAATGCGTGCAGAGATAGCTAAATGCATGCAGAGATAGCTATCTCTGTGCAGAGACAGCTAAATGCGCACAGAGATAACTATCTCTGCACAGAGATAGCTAGATATGTGCAGAGATAGCAGTTTTTGTGCTAAATCTGTCAGATACAATATTTTTACGAACGGCGCCCCATAATATTCCTGTGTTGCGCTAAGTATCACGCACCCCAACAGCAACTGATTTCTCTACATCTACAAGTTTGAATGTCTGCCAGTTTTAGTAATCGCTGCTGAAGAGCCTATAAGTATTTTCGGTTTTGTTCAATGCAAATATGTTTGATTTCCCTGGTAACTTTTTCCTAATAATCGTTCTTTTGACGTGGGTATGACTCTCTACTCGTGCATCACGCGTATTGCACAAATGTCACGAAAACGTTGCTATTTGCGTGCTAAAGCTAGTGGATACTGACTGCTGTTTAGTATCAATCAGTGTTGCCACTGGGCTCAGTCTCGTTAACACCAGGTTGCTGCATTTTTCAACATCAGATGACATCAAATTTTACGCTACAGTTTCATATAAGTTAAATGTTTCTATTAACAAACCTAGCAAAGAGCGATTACCCTAGTTGAATCCGAAACATAGCCAAATATCGCCAATGGAGAAGTCCATTATAATTTAGGTAAAATGTTAGTCTCAACGCAGCGAAGAAAGCTTCTTTAGTCTGAAACGATAACCAAATACACATTAAGGTGAGAGATTGATGAAAGAAATTTAAAAATCATGAATCTAACTTATTTTCGTCCTACAATGAGAGGAAATGTCGAAAACAAAGACAACAACCCAGTCAACATCAGATTTGTCGACAAGACATCAGACATCAGAAATTTATCTGAGAACATCATATCAGATGTCATGTTAATATATCAGAAGTGGCAACACTGGTATCAATCAGTGCTTTCACAGGCTTCTCGGCAAAAATCACTAGATTCACAAAAAAATTCACTAGATCGGAAAAAAATCACTAGATTTAAAATTTTTGCGTCGAAATATGTAGTTTTTATTGGAATGATGTATCTATTTACTTTATTGCCCAAAAACCTTTACATCATTTGCATGTTTGTAAAAATTGATCATGTTGAAGCCTGGAAAACCTCATACTAACCATCCTCCTCAAACTTTTCTCAAGAGCAGAAAATGACACCACTCGCGAGTATTTAGAGCAGGCATGTGCAACCTTTTTCACTGACGGGCCACATTCGAATTTTGAAAAGTTATCGCGGGCCGCATCAATTTTTATTGGATAAAACCTTATTCATTCCCTTAAAAATTAGTTTAAAGTGGTCACTCAACAGATATTGAGCACATGTTGTAATTTCATCTGTGTCATACTACCAACCGCATGCCGGCGACGGGCTTATTGAAAAACTGTGAATCAGATGAGACATATGATAGGGTTACCATATCTGAAGAAGCAAAATTCCTGACAGTCTCAGTGGCTACTTTTCGCGACAACAAACAACGCTATGCTGCATTTTTAGTATGTTCGTACAACTACCAATCGCAAAACAGCATTACTATCGCTATACATGCAAAATTTTTGTAGACGCTGGAAGCAGTCAAAGAAGCAAATGTTGACGCTCTTATCTTCACAGCGCATGCACATTGTTTCGAGTTAAAACGTAATTTGCTAACTGGCAAACTTCCGGACATCAGAGCATTTTTTAAAATTATTTCGCTGTCACTGAAGGCTTTTCCCTTCTCTGCTATTGCTTCACTAAACTTGACGCCCAATTCAGTCCCAAGCGAAGTGTCGTTTTTTAGGGGGTATCATTTTCTATTCTCCCGCACACGGGTGGATCCAGCCAGTTAGGTTAAGGGGGCGATTTCAGTAATATTTGCTAGTTAAATCTCATAACGGCTTCGCTACTGTATGAGTGATGACGTATACTTCACAACACTCTTGTAACAAAACAATGGACAACAAAATGTCCCTATATCGCGAATGCTATTTTCCGAATTGTACAAAAGCCCGGCGAATGTAGTTACTTTCGTAGGTTTTAGGGGGGGGCGAACGGTCCAATCGCCCCTACCTAGATCCACCCCTGTCCCTGCAATTACATCTTCAACTGATGGGCTTTTCCAACCCGCAACTGACCTAAAATTCCCTCGTACTGTTCTGAATGCCTGGAATTGCAGTGCCGCTTGATGTTATTTCTTTCAGACAACAATGTTATTTCGGCAAATCAAGTAAAGAGCCCTTTCATTTTGTTGAAAAGCAAAATACTTCACAAACCACTCGTCTTTAAACATCGCGCCTTCATCAATAATTTTTCGTTTTTTGGAACACGGCGTGCTTCGCATAAATTTGCCAATCTTTGAGACTAAATTACAGTGGAAATCGCTGCTTTTATGAACTGCAAAGCAAATGCTCTTATCATTGGTTGCCAACCTTTGCAACATCTTTTTTCCCTTGTCCTGCTCCAAATTTCTATCACTCTGCGTACTTTCCCAATCCCAACACTTGCAAAGACACATTCCTCAACTTTCTGTGCTACTCATTTCACAATTATTTACCACAAGCTTTTGCACTTGATTAGAGGTTTGCAGCCCATGAAGTTCACAAAGAACTGTAACATTTTTTCATTACCTGGCAGTGGCACCACAGACCACGAAGCGAATATAAATTTTCGCGCCATTTGTAATTGTTACGCTACAGCCCAGAATAATGATATCAGGTAAATCAACTGAAATCTCTCTAAAGTTTAGAGTCTAAACTGCACTACTCAATCTAAAATCAAAACTAGTAGTACTCAGTTCGCACGAACAACTGCCTGTCTGGTCCTAACGATTTGTTCGAACAAATTCATACAGCAAAGCCTCTGCGATCCTCGCATATGAATCACAAATAAAAATTTTGACATCACACAGAGCTTTACCTGGGCTGTGGCGTAACAATTACAAATGGCGGAAGCGTAACAAATTACAAATTGTTTGTAAACTTCAAGGGCTGTAGCGTAACAATTATAAATTGTTTGGGAAATTCTGGGGCTGTAAACCTCTGATCAAGTGCTAAAGCTTGTGGCAAATGATTGTGAAATGAGTAGCACGAAAACTTGAGGAATGCAATTCATTTGAAATACCATTTCAAGATCATGAACAATACCACGCGGGCCGCAGTGCGGCCCGCGGTTTGCACATGTCTGATTTAGAGCAATCAACCTAACAGGTAATTATTTCCACTGCAGTGCTCTTGCTAAGAAATAAAGTTACTGTCATGGCCAGCATTACAGCAATTAACACTAAACAGCACGAAGGTGCAAACAATGAGGAACTTAAATTAGAAACACTTGTTATTCTGTTGGCGCAAATCTTCAAGCAATAATTCACATAATGAATTGTTTACGGATTAAAAAAGGCAGAAAATCTTTAAAAAAGGACTGAAATGTTAGAACAAATACAACCGATTTTCTTGAAATACATACTTTGAAAAAAATCACTGGATCACTAGTTGAGCCTAAAAATCACTAGGTCTAGTGAAAAATCACTATGCTTGGCACCAGTGGTATCAATGATCTCAAACTTCTGGTGCAGTCTCGGGGCAGCCGCAGCCGAACTGCACCTTTGTTTCGTCATAAAGGGTAACGTGTGGTGGAAATGCACTTTTCTTCCGATGGTTACTATTGTTGTGTTACTTCATAAATATATGAAGCTATTCAAGCCATTTACACCGCATGTTATTGCGTGGTCCGTCAGAAGAGGTTTTCAATCAGTCGATTCGCAGAACGAAAGAGCAGAAAACGAGATTGCAGTGTTTAGCTTGGGCGATGCCGCAATCTGTAATGCCATGAGGTGCTATGAAAAGTGCAAAGCTTCTAAGAAAAAAGCGCAAGGATTCGGATAGTTAAAACGCCGCGACTGAATCGCTGTTTCTAGCAAACCTTTCAAGCAGCATGTTGAAGAAGTGGCGTTAACCAGAGCACCTGGAAATGAAAATCAAGACATTCGCTTGGAAACAACTTCCACACTCAGCCTGACTGGCCATATTGACATATTCTTTTTCCGGTGTTTTTGTTTGTAATCTCTGGTATCTGCTTATTGTTCAGGTGAATGTTGTTTCTTGCCGAGCCACTCTCTAGCCTGTGAAATATTTTTTCTTGGTAAAAATGCACTCTAGTATTTACTTCTCGCAGCTAACTGTATGTGCATTTGAGAAAGCACATTCTCGACTACCGGAAAAAACAAATGGGAACCTTGTTAATCAGCGAAAACATAACTTTTACAAAGATGACGTTATGAATTACTGCATAGTGGCCCTCCATTAAAATTGCCCCGGACCCCCATACCCTTTAATCCGGCTCTGATTTCACCCCCACATTTCAGCGACAATCACTCATTTTTGTGTCGAAAATGAGTTATGATCGAAATTTAACTCAGATTAAAGTATTACTTACACAATACTTGAATTTTTTACGTCCTCTTGCGGTAAGGTAGACCTAACGTAGCCGAATATACACCACAAATGGAACCACTTTTGCGTCATAGATAAACTTCGCCACACATGGCCGAAAGTTGTATGTAGGACGAGGCTATCATTTGCGCCGAGGGGTTTGTTTCTTGGTAGTGGATTAAGACAATTGCTGGTCGACTTGCGATACGAAAACGAGTGGTTCAGTTGGCAAGTAAAAAACTATAATCAAAAAGTTTAATAACGAAAACCTTCACCATAAAAAATAGGAAGTTCACTTTCGATAGAAACAGATAGTCAACTCTGACTTCGTGTAACGTACGGGGGTTGCGTAAAAATGTGATGTTATCTTTGATGAGGGGTATAGATGTTTGGGGGATATGTGACAAGCGGGAGGGGATTGATTTTCAGGCAAAAAAACGTGACGTCATTTGCTAACGGTTCCTAATATTGTCATGATTGGCCGAAAACATTCTGCAATTGCGTAGTAACTGGCATTTACTGTCTTGGCCAGCCAGCAATACCGAGTCGAAACTGTACAATTTGCAAAATTGGTTACTTCCAGACATCGTCGAGAGAGTACTGCGTGTGAAGAAGTGATCCAAACCATATATTTCACAATGTTCGTGTGAAGACGTTCGATTTCACACAAAAGCAAATATGGCACAATGCAAGAAACAACGCTACTGCATCACAGGTCATTAAAACTTGGTCGTTCAGTCAACAGAAGGCAAAAACAGAATGAACATTTGAACGACGACCAAGGACATCAACGTTGACGAGCAGCGAAAACAACGCAGAGCACAATATTGAAGCACGAACGACGTGTCCGGAATAATTCCAACAATAAGTCCTTGACCGTATGGCGTTTGAGTTGCGAGTGTCGTTGATGAACGTTGACGACCATCGCTCAGGGTAATCTATCTCACTTGTCATCGATTTAGTTGATGACCAAGAACTAACATGTTGAAGGGCAACACTGCAGTAAGTGAACCTTTGATTTCCTACTGAGAAGTGAATGGCTCGAGGCTAATGAATGGGGGAAGCAACGAGATGCACCAAAACGATAACCGAGTAACGCCACAACAAGAGGCATAGCAGCGAAGCACTATAACACGAAGTGTAAACGATCAATAACGACGCGCGTGCAATAGTGTTTCACTAACGTTTGTTGCGTGCATGCCCTGGTACTAGGAAGTGTGTCGATGCGTGCACGTGACTGTGTATCTGTAATCTTTCAGTTCTCGAACAACTTCAAAAAAACGCGAGTGCGCAGCGTGGAAGAATATAAATATACAAAAATAAATGTTTGCAAATACTGGAAGGAATGTAAAAAAAAGAAAACACATCCGCACAAAAAAGTGGTTTCTGGGTTACAAAGGAATGTACATCTTTTTTTAAGAAAAGCCACCACAGCCTCAGTTTATACTACCACATGACAACAGACAGCAAGAGCATTTGGATGTGGCCCAGCGGACTGACTTAAAAGCGCTTATTTAACTGTTTCATGTCTGCAACACAACCCTGGTACAGAAAAGCCACGTCTTCGCACCACTGTACTAAACAGTTAACAATATGATCAGTGGTGCGCGCGTGTATGGTTAGATGTCTGCAGTTGGTATTGAAGGTACCGTTGTTTGTTAAACCAACTGCACCAATTGTGATTGACCACCGCACACACTATTTCAAAATTACTNGGACGTTTGGCTATTCTTTTCTATGTCGCATTCTGCGCGAACGATTAACTTCAGTGCCAGCAAAAGTTACGACTTGTGCCGCCATCACCAGCAGTTTGAAAGAATAATCGCTTTAACTTGACACTCGTTTCGCTGAAAAATTCATAAACGACACAATTGCGCACGAACAAAAACCGCAGAAGCTGCAGGGCAAAGAAATCGAAGTCCCTTTAACTACCGTCAGTCCACTCGTCGCCAACTGAAGCGCCTCACTCCAGGCGAAATTTCACCGTCGCGACACACGAAGCGCTCGATGAAAGCAGCTGGACATGTGTCAATGGGCGCTTCAAAGGCACTTGACCACTAAAGACCAAGATATTGCGCTAGGCCGACGCAAAAATCGTACGCGGTCAATCACTGTCATCCACTTCTCAGCGAAATCACTTTACACAACCTGCTTAGTTTGCTTGAAATCAACTCTTATGCGAGATCACGATCATGTACTGAAATCAAATGATGGCCTCGGGTTTGCAGCTTTTGCAACTCCACTAATAACCAGTTCCCATGAAAGCAAATGAAATGAATAACAACCACCTTTTACATTTGCATTTCAGCGCCAGTTTGCAACACGACTGCAGTTTACGCATCCGCATCCCGACGACAAAAACAGCCTGAAGCTTACGTGGTTCTCGTTCAGGCGCAGTGTGAATGTTTCCAACTTTTAATGAGAGCGCATCAAAAACACAGAGGTGCGGCTGCAACAAAACTTGTTTCCCAGGTGAACAATTTCTACCCAAAATTTTCTCCCGCTCTCATCGAGACACGAGCTAAACCGCAGCAACATCGACATACATTGGTTGTGGTATTTAATTTCAAATACGCTGAAAACATACTCGAAGTACCGGCGTCGCTATGGCGACATCACACATGACATGAATTGTGTGGCGCTCGAAAGCGACGCGGAAGGCCTCAAGTGCTCTCGGCAACGTTAAGTACCTTCATAACAAATTTCCTTGTTCACATCCACATACAACTATACGCCTGATAGCTTACGATGAACGGAGAGCATTTTAAACGGCCCGTTAAAGTGTTTGTTCGAAACTGATCATCTTCAATTCTCAAAAAAAATTCGATCTTACACTGAACTTTGAACAGTGAAATTATGGAGAACAGTTCTTAACTAAAATAGTGTTTCTTTTCCATAAGTTTCTTTTTGCCGCTATTGATGTGCAAAACCAAAATTTACTCTGTGGAATGATAGGCAAGCATAAATGTGCTGAAAACTGCGGACGGATCTCAATATCAAGATTGCAGTTAGTTGGGCACATCTTCCAAGTTTGCAAGATTCAAGTATTCAATTGTGACATCATGACGTGCGTAAAGTAATTAAAACACGTTGGTATGTATATTTCAAGGTCGTCTTTGCTTTAAACAATTTCTGCAAAAAGTATTGCTGTGTTATTACGAAATAGCAACGTTTTCATGAACTTCGGAAAAAGGATATTCCTTACAACAGAAGAAATTTTAAGGGTGCGCAATCTGTGCATGCACTTTCTTACCCTTGTCATATTTAAACCAGGGTTTAGAAGAGACTTTTGCTAGAATGGCATGGTAGTAAAGAAACTACACTGTACGCGTGGGCGCTTTTATAAGAATGGTTTTATGGCCGAAAAATTATCCCTTCATCACAAGTTTAACGCCACTGTGGCGACAGCAAACTAAGTTCTTTCCGCGTGGCACAAGCACTTAAGTCTGCTTGCATAATATCGGCACATTTCTTCACTGGCTGGCTACTTAGATCTAACAGTAGGATTTTCGCCAATGACGGTGAAAGTTAAGTGGAAGATATACTACACACAGAGCGCACAAAGCCCGTATGACGATTGCAGCACGGCTGCAATTGATTGCTGCTAGCGAAGCGGTTGCAATCGCTCTTTCGATTTATGCACAGTGCAACATTGAAGTCCAAGCCCTCGAGACATTTACCACCAACGAGTTTCGTGCTTGTGCCCGACGCAGTTTTAAAGCGTGAGGATCGCCGTCGAACGTTTGTGGAATGTCCATCACAGTTGTGGAAACGCAAGCCAAGCAAAGCAACAGCAAGGAACGTCGTTCACACCGATGTGTTTTGGAGTCAAGCGAAGAGGCGGACGGACCAAGGTGTGGCGCTGTGTCTCAGTGTTAATCACAGCGTTTACCTCATTACTGCGCAGCGGCTTCATCACTACCTCGTTACGACGTGCGGTTAAACACAATTATATTAGAAAACGATTTTGTTTATTTTTGTGTATCCATCAAACTTATATTTTCCTAATGACTTTATTTCAAAGTGTGTAACTACATGTTATCTTCAGAATGTGCATATACGTAATTGTAACTAATATTAAGCACCATTTCTTTGAAAAAGTAGCTCAAAGTCATCAACCTTCCACAGTTTGTTGCGAGGGAAAGAAGGGAACGGGTAACTTATTACGGTCGTTTGCCTTTAATCGACGTCTACTCGGTGTAATCGGGCAGTGAAAGCCGGCACGGTTTTGTTGTGCATAGATGCAGTTAAGCCTCAGCAAGCAATAGTGGTTGACAACGCTATGTGCGAACGCGCACTGAAACATGAAACACTTGCAAGATAAGTTGTTGAACACTGAAAACACTGTGACACAAAGTGAGAATGCTTCACAATGCAACATGGCTACAATCTTACCAAAACGAAAAACAGACGGAAGCTCAGTTGGGTTATCATTTCGGTTAGCGACACACAACCTCGCGTTCAACATTAAGTTATACACTGGTATCTTTTCAAAAATCTGTGTTACTATGGAAGTAAATGTGTATCAATGAAAGCGACCAATTTTTATAACCTGTTAAAGGCAGCACCGTGCCTCACAGCACAACTTGTCTGAGCTTGGTGCAGGTCACGTGACTAATAATCCTGCCTTTTCTTAATCACGTGACAGAGGTAGATATTTCGAGCGCGATGCCAGGGCGTACGGATCGCACAGGGTGGTGTCACCGATCATGAAATCATCTCCAGAAAGACACAAAATGCCACTGTTATGTGCAGAAAATTTTGCTTTGAGCGGCGCGCATTCTACTTCGAAAAGTGATGAGGTGTCACCAGCCCTGGCGGTTGCCCTGCGCGATGGCGTAAATACTGACTGGCGATGACGTCAACATGCAGGCAATTACAAGTTGCTTTCACTGCCTGGACAGCAGTAGTCAGTGGGTCGTGTTTTATCGGAAAAATATTCGAACTATGATGCTTAGGCCCAACTAACTGAAAGGTTCGCACTATCCAGGCTTTATTTTCGTAACGAAACCGCCAGGAAGTTTAGTGTCCGCAAGGACCTCTCGTTCTCCAAAAGTCGAACTTGGACCGCATGGCGGTTCGCGAAGGTATTACTTGACGAGCGCACGAGGAAGGGCGCTTAATCCAACACCTGATCCACGCGATGGACGACCTCGATTTTCGCTGAACAGCAGGTGCAGGTGCAGACGAAACCGCCCATCACCGTTGCTCACGCTGCACCGCGTTGCCTCAGTTCACAGAACGCGTTCCACCCAGCGCTCACAGCCTGAAGCAAAACCAAAGGCCTC
>JGI24022J15233_10009391_pt1 | contig 11008 bp, 5 predicted proteins | sample Ectturendosymbi2_FD_15233 | JGI IMG/M metagenome (IMG submission 15233)
ATCCAAAGTATCAAAAGACTCGGATTGTAGCCTAGTTTCCAGTAAAAACTTCAGTGAAATACTACCACCTAACGGTTGGCGCCCAGGGCCAAGCAAAGTGGGGCAAGGTGGCCTAAAAGTCGTCCACTTATGACGTCACTCACAAAAAAAACGCACCCTCCAAGCAAAAATTTTTTTTCGAGTGCAGACTAGAAGACTTGCCCCGTCTTTTGAGACTTCTACCGGGTCTGTAGATCATACCGGACCGGAGAAATTCCCACGCAAAACCATATGCGTTTAGGCAGGTTTTTTTCAAAAATCCCCGAAAGCAGCCAGACGCCGAAGAGTTAAGGTATAAGTTTTGTTTTTCATTTTCTATTCGAAGTTTTGTTTAACAAATGTTTTTATGGTGCGACCATGATTTAGGTAGTTACAAGGTGTTCTCACTTGGTGAAGGATGTGATAGGATGTTGTTTTGTTTATGCTCAAGCTGTGTTGGTTGTTCTGTAGTTGAAAAATATTAAACTTTTTTAAACGAAAACATCCGCTTGTTAACCTGCTTGGTTGCGTGAAAATTTTGACTCTAACAGGGAAACATGCTGTCTATTTATTCTGTCAACTTGTGGTGGATGCAGTTTGTGTGTTTATTTGATCATAGTGATTAATTTCTCACCACATGCCCAAGAAGCTGATGAAGCTGCAGCTGCATTCTCCACGTAATTTAGTAGGAGCTCCTAGTTTTGCAATTTTGCACATCCAAGCCCTGCTTGTTTTTCCTGTTGTTACTTGTACACAACCTAGTGGCAATCTGTTGACAATTCAGCAGTAAGTATGAGTGACCGTTGATCCCACAGATCTCTGTACGAGGTGTTCTTGTGTATTGTTCTGTGTTGGAAGAAAGTGTTAATGATGCACAATGCATTGTTACAGCACAGTTGCAGCAGGAGCCTCCCATTGTCACTGAGATTAGCATCACTATGTTGACCAATCATGCCCTTCCACACTCCAGCATCATTTCTAACATGTGCACTGAAGCCTCCCAAAAGCATCTTGGACTTATTCAATTTAGCCTTTCTCAGGGCATTACTATTTTCCTCCAAGCTCCATGGTGTTAGAACCATGACACTTAGATGATGAGATGCCAACAGCATCCAGGATATATTGTTATCTTCTTCAACCAGTCCACGCTCTTTCCTGTAAGTGAAGTGATGTACTGCACTAGTTTCTAATCGCTAGCTTATGGCAAGATTGCCATTTACATGTGGCTTTCAAGTCTGCCAAAGTACAAGAACTCTGCGCTGGCCTCATTTGCTTCTGCAGATGCGTAACAGGTGCAAAGCTGAGTGTTTAGGTCATTTAAACTTGGCACTTGATGTTATACAAAGTGCTTGATGTCAGTTGAACTTTAAGCCAAAGCGCTTGACATCAACTGAACGGAATTTCTTAGATTTAATGAGATGTACAAAATTGGGTTTCATTATATTTTTTAAAACTTTACAGTTCATACCTGGAAACCATCTAGATATAATATTTTCAAACTGCAAAACGTTTAGTGGCTAGGCTAAAATATTTCATTTATACTCACCATGTGTTTGTGCTTTTGCCAGAGGATCCAAATATTCAGAGTTTGGCTGGTAAGGTGGTGGCAGTGCTAGGAAAGTAAAAAAAGTAAACAATCAGGTAAATTTGATCTTCAGATGCTGGGTAAGACTGGATGGTGATCAGCTATTTAGTGTAATTAACAGTGAATCATGCTGATTCATGGCAGCTATATGTTTTATTATACAGTTTTTAATTTTGATCTTTACATGTCGGCTGCTGATATTAGGTATGATACTTACTGTTTTGTGAAAAAGTAGGTTGAAGTTGTGAACATGATGGAGATGGTACAATTGTTTGATTGTTGGAAGCAGGCGAAGGTGCCTGTAACATAGTATTCACAAATTAACCTATAGCAAGCACTGTCATCATAGATGTGCAGTAATTCCATATATAAAACTACTTATCCAGAATATTTCCTTTTGTAGAAATTTGTACTTGTGTATGATGCTAACACCTTAAGAAAACTTTCTACTTGTACTTCTTTACTAGCTAAATGACAAGCTATGCATGTGTTGCTATCTACACTATCCTTTGCTTCATCTCTATTTGCTGATTTGTAGACTTGTCTGTCAAGCTGTAATTGATTTTGTCTTTAAAACAACTTCAAATTCTTCAAATTTTTCTTTTTGCCTTTGTTGCCTAATGTATGTGTACAATCTTGATCAGAATGCATGCAATTTATGCTCAACCAAGGTTGCAGTAATGGTGATGTATATTGTATAATTAAGTGTTTTCTGTATCACCTAGCCAGTACTCGGTGCTTTCATTCATTTTAAGTTAGAGATCGTTTACATGTAATTTGTTAACGCAAGATTGCTTTGGACGCTTAAACATAACTTTTAGGACACATAACCTCTATACTAGCAATGAATAGCTTCAAATAGGCAACAGAAGTTAAGAAGATGAATTCTTGAAAAGGTCCAAGGGTCCTATCACTCTTAACATTTGGCACAACTGCACACCGTTTTTTTCAGCGTTACTTGAGAGGCAAAGGTGACCTTAGATTGCTTCAAACATGGCTCTCTGATGCAGAGGTCGTAGAGCTTGCTCTCGTAATCATAATTTTTGTTACGTACATTGATTTGGCTGAAGGTCAGGGACTCATGACAGCACAGATGTCTGCATTAATTACAGTGCTACATAGTTCAGTGTGACTTTGTCAACCCAGAAAGAAAGTCAGTTCCAGCATGCCATTAATCAAAAGCTTCAGATCAACCTGTAGCTCACAAAATGCAGCCAGCCTTTTGTTGTAGATATCTTATGCAGATAATATTTGTTGGTTCTTCTTTGAATATAATCTATTGGATACACATGCATCCCTCAAACAACTACAAGAAAAAGTTGCATCTGTACCTGTATCTCCAGTTGAAATGTTGAGTTGTCTGCTCCTCTGCACAAAACAAAAGTAGAAACAAATTACTACAAGTTGTAGAAAATAAATCAGCATTTATCTGGTTCTGTTTTTATTATGAGCCTCTTAAAAGAATCTGTGTACACTTGATAAAAAGTTCTATAAATTTTGTATGCATAGCACGTTGCTCAATTTAGCTGCTTATAGGCTTTTGCTTCTATTACTTAGTATTTACACTGTAGACTTGGTTGTAATAGTGACAACCATGGTTGGTGTGAGCCATGCTGAAATTTCTTGAACCTAACCTCAAAATGTGTCATGCCAAAATTTTCTGAAGCTTGAGAGGATTCATTTCCAGCATGGTGATGACTATTGGCACACTGATGGTGTGATGCAATACCACCCCTCATTACAATTTATAGAACTCTACCACAGATTTCCCCGAGCAATTCCTTTGCAAATGCATCAGTATACCAGTTGGTGCTCTTTTCACACATTTTGCTACGGACTGTAAACGCCAAACTCGTAGCTGTGGCTGGAATCATTCAACTCCCGCAGTATTCTATTTGAATAAGAGCTGATGATGCCTACTTCGTCAGCGAAATGTATACTCTGTGAGATCTTAGTGTCTGATTCTTTGAGAAAGGATTTCATTCCATAGACAGACTCCCACAGTACTTTGGAAAAACAAAAATACCAGTGAACTTCAAAAATGCTATTGCTCGATTACTCTTAACGCTTGGTGCCACATGCCAGATGGCTTAAATGATAACTGGAAATTCCCGCATCTTTCTACATTGCCATAACTAGATAATTCCCTGTATCTAGCATTGCAATAGGGAATGGTATAAAAGGATCATTTACGACGAAATCACGATTCTGCTTAAGTTGACTAAATTAGATGAGTTGCAATTGCTAGCTTCAACATACTACACAGACTTACGGTTGGTTATCGTTTCTTCTTACTTCCCTTCTTGCTTTTCTGCGAGCGTACTTCATAACATTTGTGTCCCAAAACACGGCGCCGGCTACAACGAAAGAAACCAGAAACGAAGCTCCTGCGACTAAGACAATAGCATTTTAGCTGTCTGTCAACTCTCTGCAAATGCAGATGCTTCGCGAGCAATTGTATGATCATTTTCACTGTTTACGGTACCTTTGCATGAAGGACCAACTTTTGACTGCAATGTTTTTATGACGAAAACCCACTTACTTGCTGCATAACTGTAGAATAGGATGGTTATGGCGCTTGGCTCTTCCATCCCGCTTGAGAAAGCCAAAATGTTTAGTCTGAACGTGCTGATGTTTCTACGAGGAATTACTAAATATGGGATATTGCTTTAAATGGTTGAACTGGATGCCGTGACGAGTTTAGTTCCTTTTCTTTTCGCTTGACTTCTCATGCTTACTTCAGCGAACATTTTTTATCGCTTGGAGTCAGTCATCTGCTGCTTCTGACCGCATGCGTTGCCCAGGCGCGTGCGAAGTTATTGACTATGGTGCACGCATTAGTGTCTTTATTCGTGTCGTATGTATTCACAATGTTTTCTAAGAAAGCAAATGGTTTGTTTGCTGTATTTATTAATAGTTGTCGACGTAGTCGTTACACGCTTCAATGAAAATTCCCACAAATCTTGATTTTTTGCAGTTCTGGCTTGGCTGAGAACTGCGTGGTTGCAAAAGTTAACAACGAAATCTGGGACCTTGAAAGGCCTTTGGAAGGTGATGCCAGTTTGCAACTCCTAAAGTTTGACGATGATGAAGCCAGGGTAACTTTGTTTTTTTGCTAGGTTTTCTTACACCGATGTGCGTTTTGCGTGGAACTTGAAATGCTTGTTGTTGTTTGCCGCCGACTGTGCCTTTGAGGTCTCTGCTTAACTGCATCGAACCAAAGGAACTAACCTCAAACTTCGTCACTTCTATTGGCATGCTACATTTTGCATGTTGTAAAACAAGATGCAAGCTCTACCCTTATTTCTGAGGGTTGGCCACTACGCCGATGGTTACCTCTGAAGACAGTTTTTATCATTTTGCAGTTTTGTATTATACTGCTGGAGAAAGCTTTTGCAGGAAAAACTGCCGACTATTTTCGTTGACTAAGTGGATGCCTTGTTTTAACGAAGTGAGACATGCTTGCGTAAGAAGCTGGCTTAAAGTTGAACCACCCCTGAGTCCAGTTGAAATTAATTTATTTCAGTTTGCGGCTGTTTTTTTTTGGTCATAGACCAAAATGTTTATGAAATGACCGAAAAAAATTAAGTCGGTTCGGCAAGAATGTCTGAAAATACTATAGGCTAATGCAGTGTTTCCCAAACTGTGTGCCGCTGAAGAGGCTGAAGTGGGCCGCGAAAGTTTTATGTTTTGACAAAACCTTCTGTATGTTACATCACTTACGTTAAAAAGTTTGTGAAGAGTAGGTTTTTATAAAGTAGGTGTGCCGCGGCCAAACCCAGTATTTATTAGAGTGTGCCGTAACGAAATAAAGTTTGAAAAGCGCTGGGCTAATGAACACTGTTGCGGCGAGTTTTAATACAACTGAGACAAATGACCGCAATGTCTCAACAAAACAAAACAGGCTCGCGGAACCTTGTCGCACAATTGACAACGTGCAGTAGTTTTGTTAAGTTAATTTTAAAATTGCCCGCACCTTCATAAGATGTTAATCAACGTTTAGTAGTTTATTTACTTGGTTCAACCACAATCGCGGCGCATCTCTTATCGCGGTACCCTTGTTTCGCCACACTGCACCATCGGACACACAAACTTCATCATCTGTTGTAACTCTGTCCTCCTGGAGGCAGTCAATTTCGTTTTAGGTAATTACGGAATCGATGGATCAGCCGTGAACTTGTTTTTTCCATGAAATGATTTGAACTAATCACGTAGACTTTATAAGGTCTTTCACGACCAACCTAAGTGAATTTTTACCAGTTCTGTCGACCAAACTCCTATGATATTATCACCTCTCTGATGAACGTTCATCGTCTCAGTTCCCTAAATTTTCCTTCTTTTTCTGTCTTTCGAGTGCGCCTTACGTCAGTCGTCACGCAAGCTTCTCACGACCGCAAGAATTGAACAGTACTGGAACACTGTTTCAAATGCATTGTGAAATTCAGAGCGCTTGTGCTGCCGATTTTTCTGTCCCAGTGCACAGCAGTTATGTCGGAAAACTTGAGAGGCTTGTCCGATGCGAGTCGCTACTCCCCATTTTTAGATCGTGAAATGCGTGCTGTTACTAGAGCTTATTTTTTTAAACCCTGTGTGTGGTGCGATTCAGCAATTTTTCGTCTTAAAACAAACAACTTTATCAGCGTGTGCCATAAGATCTATCCTACTTTAAATCGTATGTTAGTGCGTTTTTTTTCAGGGATTCAAATGTGGCTTTGTTGATTTCCAAGCGCATATTTGGACTTCTTCATATAATTTTCGACTGTTGTGATGAATTCTGTGTCGATCTCGTGGGCGCAATTTTAATAGCGATCAGACCGCGAACGGTACATTGTCATGTCGATATTAAATCGGTTGATGTATCAATTGTGTCATATCGGGGAAATTCCGCCAATATATACCGGCAATATTTGCTGTTGAAAGCCAGTAAGGTTATTGGTTTGTCTTGGTGGTTCGGAAGCCAAAGTTGTTTATTTCAGCTTTGATATCAACGCTGATTCTCAGTCCTGTTCCTTGCCGCACAAAGCCGTCCGACACTATGTATGTAATTTTCGACGAAACAAACCGGGCTACGACGTAACACACGGTCGTAGTAGTGAGTTTTCTTGCGGTATACGGACAACTAACAGCGAACAAATCACGGCTTGCGCTGTTGATTTGATCTATTTTTGTGTCCCACGTCTGCGCGGAATTTGTTGTTGTACGGGTCTTTAGGATAACTTAAAATTGTTTGATTTCAAATCGTAATTTTGCAAATATGCAAACGTTTCAGTGTAACTCTTATATTGTAAACCATTCCCACTTTCTTGTGAGTTGTTTTCAAATGCATTGTAGTCTTTTAACTGTGGCATGAATACTGTAAAAAATAGCGGCAATTATAAATTATAAAATTCGGCATCGACCCAAAAACGTCTTGTCGGTCGCGCTCTATGTCACTACCGATTAGAGCTTGTAGACCTGAATTAAGCGTGGGATCAGGCAAAGCTATGCAGAAAGTAATGTCACTGCGCACACTGATGCACAGAGCTAAGTATACAGTAGAATTGTCCTACGGACGGAAAAAAGCGTCGTTATAGCCGAACTGTAATAAATCGTTGCTTAAATGGCTTTATAGTTAAATGCCCAAGCCTGGCAAGGGTTAAAAGTGTTCTTTGATCGGGAATTCTGCTTGCTGCATGGTGTTTTCGCGTATACTCTGATAAGGAAGTGAGAAATTACTTTTTCAAAGTTGTAGTCAACGTCGTTCTCGGCATATCTAAATCACGTGCAAATTTTGCCATTTTCGCTATTGCACGAAACAAGGATGTCATACTTCTTCCATAATGAGATACTGCTTCTTTTGTTCACAAATAATTGCACTGCTCCACCAAGATTATCGATCAAACTGACTGCGGCAACAATCCCTAATACTGTACAGAAAAACTCAAAACAATTCGCCTACATTGCTGCTGATGGCCAATCCTTCATGCCATTCGCATGTTAAACCTATCACGGCTCAACGATTGGCCGCTTAACTTAAATGTGTTCCTATTCGGTCATAAAAGAGTCGTGTGGTTGGGCCACATACCCGAGCTTACACTTCTAACTGTAAAGAAAACTTGGAACTGCATGTCGTTATAAACGAACGAAATATTCTGCGGGACCGACAAAAAGCGTCGCTATGGCCGAAGTGACGGTACAGCCGAACTCGAATGCACATAAAAGATAAGAATTATGCCGGGACCGACGAAAAAGTTTCGTTATAAGCGAATTGTCGTTATAGCCGAAGTCGTTATTAGGCGAATTCTACTGTACCACCTTACCGTTGCTCAAATTATGATATTTCTTTTATGTTCTTGTTTTTCATGAAGGAGGTTTATTGGCATTCAACCGCTCATGTCCTTGGTGAAGCTATGGAGCGCACTTATGGCGGCTGTTTGTGTTATGGGCCTCCTATTGAACAAGGATTTTACTACGACATGTTTATGGATGGCAGGTATTTTTTCGAATTAAGAATACTCCGCAAAAAAAGTTACAGGTTGCGCTTTTCCGCGCTCAGACTGTGTTCACACAACGATTTCGACAAGTCTCATGGGCATGTACGTATATGTTTATGCGCTTGTCAGTTTGAAAGGTAAGCTATCGTCCCAAACGGTTGGTTATTTGCTTACGATCGGAGTAGTACAGTGTTGGGTGCTTCACGTGAAAGAGAGAAGAAGCGTAACGACAACAAGACTGATTCACGCTTCGCAGGTTCTAGTTGTTCGTTTCCTGGTATCCTCGCATTCGATTATATTCTGCCAGAGAAAGTTCTGTGTTTTTATTTTTGTCGGTCGCGATTGAGCTTGGGTGTCATCCCATTGTCACTTACCCCGATTTTCAGCGAGCAAGAAATATAGAAGCTGATTTGAAAGATAATCGATGAGCGAAAACTGTGGTCAACAGAAAAAAAATTATATTTAACCAAACCCATTCTTGTCAAGCTCAGTTCCGTCCAAAAACTTGTTGATCGCCCTTTCACTATTCGGTGTCTGACATTTCTATGAAAAAATTAGCATTCTGTTGAAAGTCTTTCGTGAAATATAACTATGCATTTTACCTGCGCAGTATTTTTCAACTAAAATTTTTATGCTGTTTGTGTGACCACAATTGCGCATTCGGCAACTACCTCGATGAAATCGTATGCTCCTATGCTTTTGTGTCATGGAAGTTCAATAGCTTATAAGTTAGGTTTGTGTAGGTATCATTTGATTGTACATGACCATAAATTGTACACGGAAATGTTTGCTGAAATTTTCGAGTTTCGTGACGTTTTTTCATGAACTACTGAAGATTTAAATATTCAGAAACAATATCTCCTGAACTGTTGCTATATTTATTGACGAAAAAGATCGGAACTGGTAATATCAAGCTCGCAAAAATGTTAACGTGCGGTTAATTTTTTCACTATGCTGTGGGTTTTGAAATGTATCATCTTATTTCAAGGATTGTGTCTGACAAGAACGATTTTCCTGTGGTTGAATCCTTGATGCGCACAATCCTGAAAGAAAAGCAGCCCTTTGAGCGACTTGTTGTTACAAAAGAAAATCTTTTGAAGATGTTCGCCTACAACAAGTTCAAGGTTTGCACATAGTTGAGTTCATTGTTTTTCGATACCGTTTTTATCACTTTTTAAAAATCTCATGTGCTTTGTTTGATTATTTAATCTGCTTGTGATGCACACATGTAAAGCATCCAAATGGGAGCCGTACCTTATGACATCTTTTTGCAGTGCCGCATACTTAATGAAAAAGTTACCACCCCGACCACCACGGTGTATAGATGCGGACCACTGATAGATTTATGCAGAGGACCGCATGTGCGACACACAGGCAAAATCAAAACCTTTCAACTGTACAAGGCAAGTGTCGTGTGATCTGGGACGGTACTGTCTTTTAAACTAAGATGCTGACATTGTAAGACACAGTGACGCGTTGGAAACGTGGTTGCTAAACAAGGCGTCGCACTGAACAGTTCAAAGTTTCTAAACTAATGTTTTTGAGCAAACTGCAGAGTTTATATTCAAAATGTGTTGATATTGTATAACAATAGAAATTGTGGTTCGTGTAATGTTTTCTTCGTTTTTGTTATGAAGTTTCCCATTGCTGTTAAAATCTGTTTAGGTTGTGGACTGTTTTTCCGTTTGATTTTCGTGTTTGGTTTTGGTTTTAAACGTTCCAGACATGGCACAATGTGTTGAGGCCCTGACCTGTGTTTATGAAGCTGAACAACGTATCGCGTTTTTTGTCCAGAACTCGGCCACGTACTGGGAAGGCAAGGCGGACATGGAATCATTGCAGAGGATCTACGGCATAAGTTTTCCCGACAAAAAAGAGTTGAAACAATGGCAAAAGATTCAAGTAACTAACGCTGTGCCAGTGTCAAAAGAAACTTGTTGTGTTTTGAAATTCAAACGTTTTAATTTTTGAAATATCCAGGAAGAAGCAAAATTGCGAGATCATCGCCGACTCGGTCGAGAGCAAGAGCTGTTTTTCTTTCATGAACTAAGTCCAGGAAGTTGCTTCTTTTTCCCTCGAGGAGCGTTTATATACAACACGCTGATAAAGTTCATTAAGGTATAAGTTTTGTTTTTCGTTCTCTAGTCGAAGTTTTGTTTAACAAATGTTTTTATGGTGCGACCGTGGTTTAGGTAGTTACAAGGTGTTCTCACTTGATGAAGGATGTGATAGGACGTTGTTTATGTTCGAGCTGTGTTGGTTGTTCCGTAGTTGAAAAATATTAAACTTTTCTAAACGAAAACATCCGCTTGTTCACCTGCTTGGTTGCGCGAAAATTTTGACTCTTGAACAGGGAAACGTCCTGTCTATCTGTTCTGTCAACTTTTACCGAAGTTTAACGAATCGTATGTAGTGCCCTGCTGGCATTCACGTGGTGGATGCAGTTTGTGTGATTATTTGGTTTTATAGGAGGAATACCGAAAGCGCGGATTTCAAGAGGTCATATCTCCCAACATTTACAATTCAAAACTGTGGCTTACATCCGGGCACTGGCAACACTACGCTGAAAATATGTTCTCGTTCGAGTCGGAAAAAGAAACTTTTGCAATGAAACCGATGAATTGTCCCGGACACTGGTAAGTAACGCTTTTTTCTTGTGCACCAGTAGTATGACCCCCCCAGTCATGCCTGGAAAGCATGTATGACTTAAACGTGATCGCTCATTTTATATCATAAAACAAAGGGCAATGCTTTGTGTTTGCACTCGCGGAGATTTGATTTTTAAGATAGCGCTCGTGATCAACTCCACCGCGAGTGCTCTTCATTCAACCCGCACTGATGAAAACGGTGACGTCGCGCTTGTTTTCAGTCTGATGTTCGCGCACCGCAACCGATCGTGGCGTGAGCTGCCGCTTCGCTTCGCCGACTTCGG
>JGI24022J15233_10009395_pt1 | contig 11006 bp, 7 predicted proteins | sample Ectturendosymbi2_FD_15233 | JGI IMG/M metagenome (IMG submission 15233)
GATCGGTTCCCCCATGTCTAAACTGACTACCTTGCATGACTGAAGAGCTCAGTTCGCTTTCAAAGAAAACTGGATCCATAATTGGAGAGCTGTTAAGCGTCATTATTGGCACCAACTGATCAGATCCATTGAATGTTTTTTTCAAGTGCGCCTGTCAAACGTGTCTTGTTGGTTGAATTTATTTGTCGAAATCTGATCTTCAGCTCTCCTGTCTCAGTAGCAAAAGAAGCAAAGGTATTGATTAACTCCATTGTGGTAAAAATAGATGTGAACATATATTCCAACCATGTTAACGTCCATGATATTTACCTAATCTAATGTAAGAGGCATTGAACGTCTTACAGGAATAAATCCGTTTTTTGTATTTTGACACAAAGGCGTTTTTGGTTATTCGAGGATCTTCGTCCACTAACATGATTTATCTTGTGGTAGTTCAATAGCCAAAAGTTTCTCGATGGAGCGAGACTTAGATCTTGGAAATTTGTATCAGAAAGAACACGTAACAACGCAATAGAGACCGATTTAAATAAAATCATGTTGGACATTACAAAATTGGCAACTGGTGCTGTTTGTACCTGTGGATTTTGCTTTGGTGTTCGGAGGTCATTCAGTGGTGTTCTTGTCAATTGTTTCACCTCAATAAATGACATCAATTTGGTAGTTTTTTTATCAGCTGAAATAAAAATGACACTGGTGTCAACATTAGAGAGCCACTTTCTTTGTTGTTGTCTTGACGCAAACAAATATGAAAAAAATGTATGTCTGCTGCCAAATTATTCAACTACCGTTGAATTACACTATAAGTGAAGGCTTGCGCGATGAAGAGCTTCATGGGTTGAAATCTGCGTCTGTGTCATCATCTCGGGTGAAATTCTCCCATAAACCTTACGCAGTTTATCAACAATGGTACTGCAGTGACTGGCGCTTCATCCGCTTGATTAACTATGTAGTTATAAAGCGGAGACAAGGCTTAAATATTGCAGGTAGTGTTTCGTCAGTTGGGCATGTTGTTTTACGTCTTGCACTGCATTTGAATTAACGAACGGAACACCCAAATTGGACAGAAGTTATCTCAGCTATACTTCAATATAAGTTGAAACACAACTTCAGTGTAGTTTTACCGCTCTCAGTGGTAAGAAATGACTATTTAATGCAGTGTTGTGCAGGTTGGCCCAAAAAGGTATATCCGTTTTTTATAAGGTAGAATTTTGTACTGAGAGGAATACCTAACAATTTATTTTCGTAGGCCTGTTTTACAGACATCTGAAGTTTGTGGGGTGCACGTTTTTTTTTCTTCGTAAGCCACCGTTTTGCGAGTACAGCGCAATTGAGTTTGTAATGTGCTCGATCCAAGCTCCTTGGTGCTGAATCACTATGGCTACTCGCACATATGACCGTGTCCAACATCTCGTGGGGTATTCTCATGATCTCCATCATAGTTTGGGGATTGTTAACATATATCCTGTCCTTCAGGTATTCCCACATAAAATAATCCAAAAAGGATAGGTCTGGAGAATGTGCAGGCCAAGGGTGGTTCGTACGACAGGTGATGAGCCTGACTCCAGGGAAGTAACTTTGAAGGTATTCGAGTGAAGCATTTGCTCCAGTTGCTGATAAATCACAGCACCCATATCCACTCACTTCCGCCTCAATGCCGAAATGAATTTTCTTATTAATTCAATGTATCGCTCTGTGTTCACACTAACCCGACATCCATCAGCATTCTAAAGCCACTATGGCCCGATAATGCCATGACGTACCAGCACGCACCAAACAGTCACTTTCTCCACACTACTGCAAATGGGCAATACTGATGCTCTTAGGTTGAGACCGAGCCCAAAAGCGTATATTGTGTTGGTTCACGTGACCACTAAGGTGGAAAGTTGCGTCGTCACTGAAAAAATGATGTACTGTACAAGAAATCAGGATGGTTTTCGGTTCTCTGACTGAAGGTTTGCTCAAGAGGCACGTCTTTCAGCCTTCTGCATCGGTCTGAAGTTGTAAAATCTGTATCTTATACGGAAACAGGTGAAAATCCTGGTGCATTATGCGCATTTAACTGATCTCTTTGAAAAATCTGTTTCCTGGAACAAACGTCTTGTGGATTTTCTTGGAGACTCCTCCAGACATTGTCTCACAGTCATGATGTGATATTTTGTCTTGACTGGCCAGCGGCCGGCCACTGCGAACTTTACTGTTATTCTGCACACTTCCATTTGTCCAGGAGGCGCTTTATTGTAAGTATCTTTGGTTGGAGCGTTTCTATCTGGAAAGCAGGGCTGTGGAGCCGGAGCCCGAAAAGTGGGTTCCAATTCCCCGGACTCAGTTTGTGGGGTAGACAAGTTGTACAAATAATGGAATGTTTTTTGTTTTCAATGAACCAAATCGTTCTGGAGCCAGAGCCAAAAAAAATAAGATCCCTGGAGCCGGAGCCTGAAATTTGAGTTCGGGCTCCACAGCCCTGCTGGAAAATCCCTCCGAAATTCTCGTTGAGTTTGGACAACTGATTTCGTCGCGAAATGGGCCTCTACAATCTTGATCAATTGAAAATGGGAAAAAAAACTTTGGAGCTTAACTATGATTTATGTGGAAGACAGAAGCCCGGGATAATTTGACAGAAAATAATAGCGATAATAAAATGGACTGATTCGTTTTGGACCACCTTGCGTTTAATTCAGTAAACCTTATGTTAGCCTACACGCAAAGCTTAGATAAGTCAGGAAAAAATGAGTGCGTTGCTTGCTGCAGCCGAATGGCAAAAACTGTATAATCCGTGAAACCACGAGTATGCTGCAGAGCAAAAACGCGACGTGATAAAGCAAAAGAGAGCCCGTATTGGAGGTAACGCTCCAAAATTAGTCAAAATCTCTTGAAAAAGTTTTTGCAAAAAGGTTTATATTTTTTTGTAGACCAGCGAGGGGATAACCTGTTGAAAAAATTTGTGACAGGACGACTCAAATACTTATTTTTTCTTTCAGAATACTTTTTAAAGACACTCTCTTTAAAAGGTAGAGAGTGAATAGCTCTGAACTTGACCAATTTTGCCGACGTCGATACAATCAAATACCTCACAGAGCCTGGCTAAAGCAGGGCAACCACACCCAATTAAGGAGTCACGGAAAATCTGGGTGACGCTTTTTTGGTTATCACCTAAAAAAGTCCCAACAACCAGGTTTTCGGGGGCCTTTCATCACTAGTCACTGCGCCATAGCACTGAGCCTCCACGTCTAATATTTACTGTGATGTGAGTGTACAATAATGATACAATCAACTTCAGGAATATCCTGCTGTATGACGTTAAAATTGCATACGATTGGACGAATTTGAAATCCCATTCTCATGAACAAGCCTGGTTTCATCGCTCGACTGGAACTGCCCAGTGCTCACCTGCAGTGTTTTTGGGTAGAGACCGAAACGATCTCTCAAAATACAGTAGAACCTCGCTTCACGAACACCCCAAAATATCTGAGCAGTTACGAAGGTCTGACAAACCTGTCCACCTGTACTGATGCACAGCCAAAGCGCCGTCTAAATAGCAAAAGGAGCTTGTATCGGTGATGACCCTTAATTAGTCAATGGATGTACAGTGTCTAGATCAGCGCTCTTCAACCGGTGTGTACGGTGCACCAAAATATGCGTGGGGTGCACCACTAAGAAAGGGTTCAAAAAGGTGCTTCACAAACTTGTCACACTAAACAGTGTGCTTTTACAAAAACAATTTTTGCAAAAGCTTTCTGTTAGCAAAAATGAACCATTAACCAACCAATGACTTTCAGGATTTTACCGAGACTTTGCAGATTCTAAAGTGTGGTGCATAAGCATCACACCACATCAAGCTAATTGTTGTATCTAGATTATTTGTGATTCATAAGCAACAGACTATGAGCCATTATCAATTGAATTATGTAGCTGACTTACTGAATTCGGGTACTTGCTTATTTAGGCCAGGGTACTTATAGACACGGGCGCAATTACGTGGGAGACACCGGGGAGGTATCAGTAAATAGGGTGCATGAGTTCGTCAAAACATCTTTAAGGGTGCACCTTAACGAAAAATGTTGAAGAGCACTGGTCTAGATAACTGTCACCTCATACGCTCTTACCGTAGAGGCAGTGGTTTGCATCTGGAACGTTTCTTGTCATGTGTTACTTGCATGAAGATTATTCTTGTACCTTCTGTTGCAGAGAGTGTGGTGGAGAAACGAGGATTTTTGTTATACAACGCAAGGAAATCGTTTTTAAGCAGAAACAGGTGGATCAATGCGTATTTTGTTGTGGAGGGTGACACTCTGTATCGCTACAAAAACAAGTACGTTCTGCCTCTATTATAATTGCTGCTTGAGGAACTTATTTCGTAAAAAAATCGGTCACTTGGCTACCTAGTATATTGGCATTTTGTTAGAAGCACATCGTTGCAGAAAAAGTTCTCTTTTCATGGTTAGAGCGCGGATGTTTGAATGGCCTTATCTTTATTTGGCAAATTTCGAACGCTCATCGTACAACGAAATCGTGTTCAGTTCGTAAACAAATGGTTTTGCGTTCTATTTGCGAAAAAGGCGAATTATTCGCAAGCATTTGATGCAAACTTGATTTTAAAATTATCATGAAGTCGTCGCAACTTGTCTGGTTGTTTTTATTCTTCCAGCTCAATAGATGATTAGTTCCCGAGGCTATGTTTTTCGTAAAGAGTGAGATTATTGTCTCCAACGAATGCTGCATTTATCCTCTTAAGAGAAATAACTTCCACCAATCAAACTATACCATCAGCTTTCAATCTGCCTGTTTCTTGTGTCAACGTCCGTGTTAAGCTTACAACAGATGCAGAGGTTTAGTTGCCGCGGAGTTAGTTGCTCACGCTGTGCGGTTTCTTTTACTTCCAGGGTGGTGCAGTTGCCATCGTTGGTGAATAAGTTCCTATTGACATCAGTCGTTATGTTCCACTGTTCGTCTGTTGTCTGTCGGTAGTTTAATGCCGCCGACTTCACTGTTGATAAAAAACTAATGCGATTCTGCAACTTAGTATGTGGAAGTTTTTTCGTTGCCCGGTAAATTGGCGCAGTGCAGTTATGTGCGTTGCAGTAAAACTACCTTATTTGCAGCACTGACGACAAAGCTGACGCGTGTTGGTTTTTGCAAAATTTTTCATGCAACGAACTGGTTGGCTCTTCATCTTTTGAGCTGATCTTATCTCAAGGAAGGGTTATGCTGAAAGCCGCAAATCCGAGAGAAGCAAACGAATGGATTGCCGCTTTTCGTTTAACAATGAACCCTGCAGTTCAGGTATCGGTGGTGTGATTTGTAAATGGTGCTACTGTTTAGTGGTTCAGTTGGGCCGAACATGCAGACAAAATTAGCTGCAAAATTTTTAGAGTTAATCATTTCGGATTTAATGATTCTACTAGGGAAATGGTTTGTTACCCACAGTACCACGTAATGAAATTTTCTTACCCTATATTCCTAAAAAGTGTAGTTTTATGGTCATTCATTTATTTGTAAATTCCAGGCTCCCAAATCTATATGGCGCATGTTTGACACGGCTGAACGTTTTGTTTAGTGCTTTTTTTTCGTGACTTGGGGCGTATCTGCGCACAATGGCCACATTTTACATTTTTATGTAATCATCTTGTACAGAGCTTAAATTCACAGATACGACCTGGGTTTCGCGCATAGCGGCGCTCGTCACGTACTAACCTGCAAAGCAAAAACATTGCTATACCTACTGCGTTCATTAAACGCTTTAAGGCGGTGGTTCTTAAACTGGGTTCGACGGAGCCGTTTCAGGGGTTCGACGAAGGTCATCTGATTTCAATAACCCATTTTTACTTTCTGTTGTATTGGGAAAAATGGGGTTCGACAAAAGCTTGGAAAACTACGTAAGGGTTCGGCATGCTTGTATAGATTAAGAACCACTGCTTTAAGGCTACACGTGCACTTTCAGCATCAGCACTGAAAGATCCCAAACGTGATTACTAGGGTAGCCAATTTTTTGACCTAAAGACTTAAAATTTTGACTTTACAATTTACAAATTTTGACTTTATTTTGACCTATAAATTTTCTGCGTTTGCAACTGCAAAATATTTCAACCTTAGGTGTTGAGGTTAACCCAGAAGCATGTTTATGCGCTCTGCTTCGAAATTTCAAAAAATTGGTTGTTTAACTTATGGAATGATATATTGATAAGTACATTAATAACTATGTAGTTATACTGTACAGTAGAGTCAAACCTGAGAACATCATAAAACTGAAACACTATATGCATAATGGATTGAGCATTTACCAAAACAAGTACTGTAAGACTACATTTCTCGCCTACCACGCCTATCCTACATGACATTCAATCGTCCAGTAATGGGCAAAACAACGTTATTACGTCAGAAATTGCAACAAGCCCATTATTGTTACAGAATTGCAACTAAACTTGCAAAAGCATATCACTATCTGTTGTTGTAGTTTCAATAAAATATCGATAAAGAGAAAAAACTATGCTGCAATAAAATTTTGACCTAATGATAAATTTTGACTTTTTTTGACCTAATAACTTGCGATTCGCTCATGGTATGAGCGCGAAATTTGGTTTGTGGGCGTTTCATAAACTTTAGACAAGGCAAAAAAATTTTGACTTAATTGACTTTTGATTGCCCTAGTGATTACCACAGCAACTCCAAATGTTGCTTCATCCATAAATGAAATCGCCAAGGTCAGCAAACACTATCTCCAATAAATCAACCGCGCCTTCAGAAGTACCAATAATTCAACCAGCGGTGCAGCATCCAAACCTACATTGATGGGCTCATCTCCTTGAACAAAACAAGAACCCGCAAGTTTGGGAAATTCGACATAGCCGATTTCTACCCACTAATCACAAAAAAGTTTTAGGAAGCGCCAATAAGTTTGCAAAGCAATTACCGGAAATTCGCCAGCACCTTAAAGCATCTCTGGCTTGCGAAAAAATCTTTACTGTTTGGCGTACAATACCGTTTGGCGATCAAAACAAGCCAGCAAGACGGATTTGATGTAAAGATGGCTAGTTTTGAGGGGTTTGACGTTCTGCGAACTGGTTATTCTTTTATATTAAACAACCTCACCAAGCTGTTTGGAATAGAAAAAGTTTGGCTATTCTGAAACGTTTACTTAACTGCAATGAAAAATGCAGACGGGCCATAAATAGAAAGAATGAGAAAAATATTATTAACATTATTCAGTTGTTGTTCGTAAACAAAGGATTGAATGTCATGATGTACGCAAACATTGTGAAGGCGGACTTCCTTGGCGTGACCTTTTCCGTACATAGCAGAAGTACTACCATTCAGAAAACAATGCAACAATCCACTCTACATCGGCGCCAAAACAAACCACCCACCAACCACGATAAAACCCTGCTGATGATGGTAAACGAGCGAATTTCTAGATCCGCATGTTACAGAGAAAACCCTGACATAAACAAAGAGATATACGGCGGAACCTCACAGGAAAATGACCGCAATTGCAAGCTGCAGTGCAATCCAAGCGTTCAGAAACTTACACGAAAAAGGAAACCCCATCATTTGGTGATGCCCTCCATCAAAAATATAAGATTGGCTGGAGCCGTGAGTAATTTATTTGCAATGGAAGTGATATATCAGTGAATGTTCGCCTATCGCAGCGTGCTGAAGGTTGAACTTTTGCTTCACTGCTTTATCAATTCCTGGTTTAAGTTATCGGTTCAGGTGGTCTATCCAGACAGCCTTGCATTACTAGTAGGTGTGGGTTTTCAGTCAAAAGACTTTTGAATATCTCCTGCAAGTTGCCCAAGGCAGCGCGGTTTGGCGTGTGATTGGTATTGAGCTTGCGAAAAAAGTTCCAAGTTTTGGTAGAAACAGCTTAAAATTTCGATTGAGTGGGATTAGACTGTCTGCAGCGGTCAACACAACTGAATCAAAATAAACAGCGGGACAGACACTCATCTTTGCCCATGTTATTACGCATTTCGAATTTTTCTATTGCATTAGATCACAAGATTAAATTTTAATTTCCAAATCGGTGTCTGATCAACCCGATTACGCTTAGGTCGTACCTGTAAGTTAAATTTAGCACCCTGGTTCCAATAAATATGTCTGAGAAGCTCTGTAAATATGTCTAAGAAGCTCTGGCAAAAAGACCCAAGCAAACTATCGCGACAGCTTTCTCCAAACCAGTGAAGNACGTTTCAGCAATTTACAAACATGAGTTGTTTTCAGTTGTACGATTTCCAACCATTTTAGGAACTTAAGCTATAATTTTCTTGNTTTTCGGAATATAGTTTCTAGACTTTTGTTTTCGCAATGGCTGAAGGTGTTCTAAATCACGGATACGAGTGAACTTTTATAGTGTTTTGGGCTCACACCTCCATGCGCCCAAAAGGCATTTGAAACCACCCAGCCGACCTACCAGAGGTGACGCTGGTGTACAACTCCAGATCGTTCTCGCCTCTCAACTTTTTCGCAGAGGTACCTTCAGCATTGACCTCGTGGTCGCTCCTCACCAGTGCAGCAAGTTCGTTAAAACGCTCTGCCTGGACATGTTTTCTTTCTCATGTTTTGCAAAGCTACGCTGTCGTTGAACAAGCCCGTGTTGACAACTAACACTCCTTACTTCCACAGAGCAGATCCGAGCGCCCATGTTCTTTGCTCATTTCACAGCATCATCTGATGATGGTAGAGGAAGAAGATGCTGACTCGCTCTTTTGCAGAGTGATTGAGTCTCTTCCAATGAACCGCTTGAAAAGTGTTCAGACCAACGCCTCCCTTTCCATGTGCTCGCTTCAGTCAAAGTGTGCTGATTGCGAATTTGCTGCGTCGCTACCCCAGTGCTCATGCGGTTCATGGGTGTTACATTTTCACAAAGTCGCTCAGTGTGAGAAATTTATGGCTTATATTGAAGAGCAGTGCGAAGTAAACGTTACGGTCAACGAAATTTTGTCATCAATCTAAATTATTGGTGAACTTGCTCGTGGGATGAAACTGCTTGACCATTGTTCGCTGTGCGAAGTTTTACATTGTTGGCTGTCCAACGGTTGAACATCTTGCTTAGAATGTGCGATAGCGTTTAACGTTGCTCGTCTTTTTACCAAGCAATATTACAAGTGCAAGTGTTTAAAACCTTAGTTGCGGCTCCAAGCTTTGTTGCTGGAAACAAACGGATTATGAACTAGACCAAAAACTCTCCGCATTGCCACCTTTTTTACGATTTCAATGGAAGTTCACATGATTTCGCTGCCAAGTTTTTTTCTGTAATTTGTCTTGTAGCCTTGCTAGTTTGCGCAGCAGTTAATGTTGACATCGTTCCTCGAGCCGGACTTGACGACGTCGCAACATATTCTGTGGTTTGACCACCGACTGGAGTTGAAGCTGCATTCCATGTAATTGTACACTCATGCTGCATATGTCTTTCTCGCAGTAATGCTTCTGTTCTCCTTATGCATTTGGTGGTCTTCAGCAAGATGCCAGCTGTCCACCACTGTGCTTTTTTCCATCGCAATGTGATCTTTGCCCTCGGGTGGACGTTTTCTTTATCATTTTCTAATTGATCTTCTGAGTGACAGGCTTGTTTACATGCCTCGAGCAAATCTGACGCACTGTATATTTTACGACATTCTGTATTGTTAGTGAGCGGTTTCCTTCTGAATGACATTTGACCCTTGCGCAAAAAAGCTGATCGCCGCGCAGCTGTTTTCCGTGCGACGTTTCCTGCTCTCAACTTCTAATGTTTGAATGATTTGCTTCTATTCATGAATGAATATCGTCAAAAGTGTTAACAGCGTCAANATCGCATTGAAGCAGCATCCTTCTCAGTCGAAACAGCATCTTCGCATTTCATTTTTATCAAGATCAGACATTGGCGATTACATCACAAATGTAATCGATTACGATTACGTGCCACCTGCTCGATTACGATTACGAATAAAACGAATAAACAAAATCACAATGTAATCGATTACGATTACATTGAAAGTTGTCACGATTACAATCGCGATTACATTTGACTTGAAACATCTTCAGAACGAAAACAAAACCCATTTGCATGGTTTGATGTAAGTATATTTTCAGACAACATACCATATTAATCAATGCAATAAACAAAATTACTAATCTGTGAGGATCAAGCACCGGAAAAAAGCAAAATACACATTGATTGTTTACTGAGATGTTCGTGCAGTCAACAAACCAGTGGCGTAACTAGAGCAGGGGTTCCCAACATTTCTCTGACCATATACCCCTTCAACCTTTCGACAGATAAGCATGTACCCATAAATTTCTTATGAGAAAATATTTTATCGTGGCTAAACAGAGATATATTTAACAATAAGCATACAACGATTGTGAAAATAATATTCACTGATATATGTACAAATATTTGTAAATAAATAATATACAAATAAATTTTTCCATTCTACTATTAACTTTAAATGTACCCCTTCAGATAGGTAAATGTAGCCTACCACAGATTGGGAACCCCTGAACTAGAGGTTTTGAGCCGTAGAAGCTTAGCCGAAAGAGGCACACTGGCCTCTGTAGGGGACCTACTAGTCATTAGTCAACACTCAGAAAAAAACTTGAAGTGATGAAATGTGGATGGCTCCTTAAAACCACATATCAACTGAAAATAATCCAAAAAGGTAAGATTTATTTGGTGGTACTGAATTAATTGCGCTAGACATACTCGCTAAAACAGAAAAAACGCCGGGGCACCGAAAAAACAGGTTATCTAGTCAGGTGCCCCATTAAGTACGTGAGATTGATGTTTCCGTGGTGAAGGTTGTGTCGACCGCTAGACGTGCTGTCGCAGTCCGATGTATAGGTTGCGGGAGTAATGGCCAATTGCAAAGAGGTTAGTTACTCTTGTCGGGCACAAATCGCCATGACGTTTAATTGTCATGGACCGCAAGGTTCCAGACGAAGTGGAAAAGAAAAACCCGACAAAAAAGAAATCCTCTTCGGGTTGCCATAACCCTTTCTTGATCCACGCACACCCATTATAAAGATAGTTT
>JGI24022J15233_10009398_pt1 | contig 11006 bp, 6 predicted proteins | sample Ectturendosymbi2_FD_15233 | JGI IMG/M metagenome (IMG submission 15233)
AGAGGGAACATTGGTTACATCTTAGTTTTGACTTTGTTGGGGTATACCTACTTTCATGTGTATTTTATATCTCTTTTTCACTGCAGTCAGTGATCGTTATAGTTTTTACAATCAATTGTGTCTTTGCTCTGTGATACACCCCATGCCTAGCTATTTTTTTTCACAAACGCATTGATTTCTAAACGCTTGCAAACGTTTGTTTTAATAGTCATCATCTGTGTTTGTCAGACTACATACTGTTTAAGCAAATGAAAATGTTGCTCTAAAACTACGAGGGCTCCGTTTGACGAACTTTTTGTAAAAGCTTGTATTTTCTGTAGAAAGAAGGCTGTCTGTCAAAGTACGTCATATTTCTTAACAAGTAGTAGGATTTATAGAAGGTAATCAAAATGCTGTGACAAATTCAAAGTGAAATCAAAGGTGAATATTAGACGCAATTCCGTTTCTCAGAATCGTTTATGGAAATCTTAGTCCTGTGTCCAGTTTTGAAGGACGTGTTTCGCGCTGATTGCATGCTGTCGTGGCGCTGGCAAGTAATTGCTGGGACGTTTCGCAATCGTTTGGTCATGGAACTGATGTTGCATTTAGTTTGTGATCGTAAATGCAGGAGAAATGGTGTTTACTTTGGCTGATCACCAAGCCAGCGTCAATGGCTTGACGTTCGCACCGAATGGAGTCCCACTTCTTTTATCGTGTTCGTCCGACAAAACGCTCAAGGTATGTTGACTGTTCAACTTGACATTGATGTTCACGGGAAATATTCTACATTTCTGTAATTAAAGCTCATTAGTCGATTTCGGAGACTTTCACGCTATCAGTGTTAAAATATCAAAAATTGAACTAATTCTTCATGCAAACGCGCGTGTTCCTGTCGTCGAAGGCACCGTATTGAAGGAAGTGAAGCTTTGGGTGTGATTTTGACAAATTTGGGTGCGTGGCGTTTGGTTTCGTGGATCACCGCAAGGGCAAGACCACTCGGTCCATCCCGTTGGTGGTTTCGTCTTGTAGGGCGCTTGGTATTGATGCTTTGATACTTTGAAAAAACGGTAAGATGCTATGATATTGGCAATGGGAGGTTTTCACTCACACCATCATTGCCCACATGTTGCACCTTTGTTCACGCAGCCGTAAGTCTGCTCCAATAGAATTTAAAGCACTTCGTCAAAATGGAGATAAGACATAAAGCGTGAAAGAACGAAAGAAAGCCCTGCCGTATATTAGGGCAGTCCATACGACGATGACAAATTGTATAACGTCTACACATCCACACGCAGGGATTATGAAAGAACACGAACATAGATATGTGAGCGACGGAGCGGACATGGTTACTTTGAAGGAACATACGCGATAATATGTGGCATTAGCAAAGAGCACACGCTTAGATGGTTCCAACGTGGTTAGTATGATGTTTAGCACAGCTGCATAGTGCTGTGATAGTTCAAAGCAGACCGATTCATAATTTGTATATGGGGGAGTGGGAGGCTGCGAAGTTACAGGGTAATTTGGGCGCCATACCTCCCGAGGCGGAAGCTACTTGCAGTGTAAAGGGAACAGTTGGTTAATAGAAGTAAGTGAAAGTCTATTGCTCGGAGTATAAGGTTTTAAATGCGTTTATACGATTAATGGAAGCAAAATGAGGTGAAGGCAATTTAAAACCGCCGGACGAAATTGGTTAAGTTTGCCACAAAATTTTTGCAGTTCCCAAGCATATTGTAAATATTCGTGATAGCCCAAGAGGAAATGAGCCACGACAGTTATGGACCAGTACAGCGCTGCAGTGNGTAACAAAATTTAAGCAGGCTGAGAACGAGGCATGTAATCTGGCGTTCGGGAAATGCATTNCAGTCGATACATGGGAAGGGAAATTCGTTTACAGTTCGGTAGATACAGGGTTCGCAATGCGGTTGGAGANTAAAAGGCATCCCGCTACATTATNCGATAGTCTAATGCGATAAATATGTAATGAGCACAACAAAAAAACAAATTAAGAGATGACACCAATACCCCATGAAACTACTTAGTAACAGCGTTATTGAATCAGTGCAGTTGTTTAATGCACATCAACAAAAGAAAGGAAACATGTTAACAATGTGTTCAATAACCGAATTGCACATTTTCTTCATATTTGGCTATAAAAAGTGCGAACTGCGGTCTTACTTTTTATTTCTAAAAGAGTTTGTGACCCCATTTCTAGTTCACTGTACTTCAGCATTGTCGTACGTGAGTTTGAACGTATTCGGTAGCTCATATTGCCGAGTTTTAGTTTGCCTCGTATTACATGGATGGGAAATCTGTTATGAGCTTGAAATTACCGTTAAATGAAGGGCGGTAGCTGAGATTTATTGCATATTAACATGAAAATTGCCCGCTTCAAGACTGTGAATGTCCTTAAGTTACAGAATTTTCCGCGGTTTATAAACACGAAAATACTAGTACGTTTAAGAGTCGCAATTTCAAATGTGTTGAAGCATCTCATCGCGTGATTTAGAATGGTTATTGGCTATAGATGATATGAAGCTGCTCTTCCCTCGGCAATAATTTCGCATCGTACTCGGAATTTATTGGACTATAATACAAGATACGAAGTGCTTCGTTACTCACATGATGTTTAATCAACATATTTGGATATAGTATAACATAAACATAAACAATTGTCTTTCCACGTCGATTTCAGTTTCTCGCCTATACAATTACACCAAGTTACTTGTAATGGAAATTCTTTCAATACGATTGTCGTTTACATTTATTTTAAAGGAATCTGTGTTAACGTGTTTTTTGGTGATCAAAATATGTTTTGTTTTAGAAATATTTAGTGAGGGCGTGTTTGCGATTAACCAATCAGTTACTTCTGCCACTTCACGGTTAACCCGGTTTTGTCATTTTACCAAATTATTGCCACTCTGAACTAAAACTGCATCATCAGCAAAAACTATTGTTTTCATAACACTGGAATTGGGGTAAGTCATGTACAAATAGCAAAAAGAACACTGGGCCTAAAATTAAGGCTCGGGACCTCACACACAATAGTTATTACAGATGGTTTAGTGTTTTTCCCCTGACCGTACTGTTTTCTTTTGGAAAAATATAGCTGTATTACTTAGAGCGTTTCCTCTTACTCCGTGGTGCTGAAGTTTTTTCAGCAATATGGTGTGGTTCACTGAATCGAAGGCTTTTCTAAACTCTAGTAAGCCAGTCCAAGAGTTTTAAACAATTTAGTCTTTTGCTGGTTCTTTTCATCCCGCTTTGTAAGAAAGTTCTTCAAAGATCTGAGAAAGATCTTACAAAGATGTTGGAAATAGTTGCTGCGAAAAATGTTTGTCTTTTATCGAATCTGGCTAAATGCCGTTGTGCATACTCCGGTACCTCTTGCCGCGGGTTGACCGTGCGATGACTGTTCGTTCTGCTGAGTCACGTCAACCTTCCGATTACGCAGGTATGGGACCTCGGTGATGATGGCAACATGTCACTGACCATAAAAGGTCATACGTCTCCTGTGCTTGGCTGCGCATTCTCACCTGCTGATGAGCATACCGTGGCATCAGTCGGACAGGGAAAATCCGTATGGACTTCCGTTTTTGTGACGCGTGTATTGTTATGGCGTCCTTGATGCTTTTTCACTTGCGCTATTTATTCTATTTACGTGTTTGGCTCAGACACAAGATCAATATCACACTAGTTAGACGCACACAACAGTACAAAGATGCTTATACATAGCGCATCACAGGGAAGGTGCTAGTTTGTACAAATAATCGGTACTGAAGAGGAACGAACACTAAAACAGCGCGCCAGACACTACTGCATCCTGTCATCGACTCACTCAAAATGGTTTAAAGGTTTTAGAGCTGTCTGAGCATCTTTCGTTAATCTACAATCTGAAGAAAGAAAGTGCTTATTAAAAATAGTTTGCTTGTATTTGAGCTCTTCTGGGTGAGCGTACTTTTGTACACAGTTAAATGAGACACCAGTCAGCGAAACTTAATCGAACTTGGCACGATGAGAATTGATGAACAGAAAGTTTAGCCCAGCGGGCTCCGTTACAATAACATTTCGTTTCAAATGCGCTTGTCTTTCACCGACTAGTTTATCCTTCGTGATTTTTGCTTCGGCGGTAGTCCATCTCATTGTTCGCAAGGACCTACGTACTTAAAGCTTCTTATTGTCAAAATAGAACGTTCAATCGATTGGCGTGCGCCGCGTATGCCTCGGGCTCTCTGTTAGAGCTTGCTTTATGACCACAAGTGTGCGTTTGCGATCACGTCATCACTGCACGCTTTTCAACGCGCGGTCTATTTCATTCAGTCTGATGCAACAAGCGCGTAACGGGCTGACCTCAATGCGAATGTTGAACAGAACTTGTCGCGTGTGGAAGCTAGACTGAGTTAGTTGCGCTGTTATTTTTCCCTCATTTTGTTTTAGGTCATTTTGTGGAATCTGATACACAAGCGCGCATACTCGTTAAAAGCAAGGCTACGTGGTCACAATAACGATGTTATGGCTTGCGCATGGTCACCGGACGGTGCACTTCTAGCAACTGCTTCGCACGATACGCTTGTTTTGATTTGGGATCCTTTTACACAAGAAAAGATACTAGCCTTGGGGTAGTGACATTGTTAATCTGAAGCTATCGCTCGTAAGTAGATATAGTTGAAGACACCTACCTCAGTTTCATAACTAAACGATTGACCGTTGAAAATATTATTCCTATCGTATGCAATGTCTTCGTTTGTTGATGAAGTAAAACGCTTTAAGTTGGAATGCATGCTTCTGAGTTAACTGAAGTTTGCTCATATAACATTTACAGGCACCAGTATCCTCTTCCATGTCCTATCTTTGCTGGCGGAGCCAATGGCTCGTGGGTCACATCCGTGTGCTTTTCTAACGACGGCACAAAACTTGCAACCGTTTGCGAAGATGATAGGTAAGCAACTCATTTTCTAACCAATGGTGCTGATGTGCTGCTGTAGATTAATTTTTGTGGACGAACAGCCGAAAACAACACGTTGCGGCAGTGTTCTCGACGTACGTAAATGCAGTTTCTGGCGATTTAGTAACGAGAAGCACACCCGGTCTGCAATAACGTATCAGCCTCCAGATGGTTATGGAACCAGCGATAATTCATTAGCGAGACTCTTGGTTGCTTTTCTATCCGCGTATTTCGGCACAGCGATTGTATAAATTGCCATCGTCAACACCGGCTTATACGTTTGATGTTCAAGCGGTTGAAACTTTGAATTCTTCCGCACCTCAGTTACGTGAAACTTTTTGCTCTTTTATCTGGTATTAGCTTGGGGAAAAATAATAGAAAAATTGAAAAAAAGACGAAACGCTGTTCGGTTATCAATTCGTGGAATTGCGTATTGACTGCTGGTCTGGTGAAAACAGAACTCTTCACCCACTCTACAGATTTCCGGCACCTCAGGTAGTCTGCGCGCGAGTGAAAAAACTTATTTGTTGATGGAACAGTTGAATAGAATGGATTTATTTTGGGGAAAATGTTATGGACNAAAAGGAATTGCTGGATAAGAGCTGCTCGCCACTCTGTTACGTAGGTGGCCCCATCAATATNTCTTGGCTGTTATTATCCGAACATTGTTNCTGTGTTTCCGCAACTTGACTGTGGCTGGGCTGGAAGAACCAACACGCACTGCGTTTCCGTATTCACATAAAAACGTTAGTCACACTCACTATAGAATGTCGCAGCGAAATTGTTCCCCATGGTTTTGTTGCTTCTCAGTTTTCACTGCCTCCACCCCCAGATTTTTGTTAATTTAATTTAAACCTGCTTTTTACGCCTAAAACCACTTGAAGCAGTAGTCGTTGCACATCTTTATTTTACATATAGGTCCACACCAGACTTGGACAACTAGAATTTAACAGCTTTTCTAAATTAGATTATAATTAGAATTAGAGCTAATCAGTTTTTTCAAATCAGAATTACTGAATTCGCGAAACAATAACTTCAACTAAGATATGAGCCAGGTATTACATTTAATCATTCATACCAAATCGGAATTCATTCTCACAAGAATGAGAATGGCAAAAGTTCTCATGCCGAGATTGCCGCGATTCGCGGTGTACAATCGTCTGCGTCGCTCTAAATAAACTCATTCCGAACGGGCCGATGTCGTTGTGATGCTACTAGCTAGTGCATACTAGCTACTGTTCGACGCAATTCCCACTGTGACTTCATTTAAAGCAGGTTCAAGTGATGTGATGTGACGTGATGGTGGCATGGCACTTCTAAGGTTGCCACTCTTAAAGATTTGTCCCTGCGGTAGACATTTTTAAACTTTTGTAGGGTGGAAAGATTTTTCATAATTTGTAGGGGAAATTTCTGAGGCCCAGTGTAGTTTGTAGGGGCAGTTTAGATTGTTCTACCTTACCATGTCGTAACCTTGATCTTTCCAATAAAAATAATGGTATTTGGTAACTCTGATTGCATTATCTACCTACTGATGAGTGTGGGTAACGTTAACTTCAACGCTTTGTGGCACGTTATCACAAACTACCAGACAGGCCCATTGTTTTCATACTTACAGCACATGTTGTGTGATACAATTCGTGGTTTTTGCTTCTTTTGCATTTTTAGAACATCTGTCTTTAATTTTTGACACTTGTAAGAATATAATTGTATTAGTGAGTTCTGCTAAACAAAGTAATCCTATTGTGGGAGTGAAAAAGTTCATAAAAAAGCTGTAGGACNTGTAAGGTTTTTTGTGGATGGTGAATGTNGGGAAAACAAAAATTTTGAATGCNAACTTTGGGCACTTGGATGTTTTCGTTTCGTGTTCCTTGTGCGAGGTGTGTTCTTGTATCACTTGCTGAAAAACGTCGTTGGACGAAGTAGAATTTTTGGCAAAACTGGAAATTAGGTTAGAAGTAAAAGTAGAGCACACAAACTCTTCACAAATTGGAATTACCGGTATTTCGCTCTGATTCGTCAAATTAAACAACTAGAATTCAAATTTGTGAAAAGCTGTGATTCTAGTTGTCCAAGTCTGGTCCACATAGGAAGTCCTTATAACTTTTGTGAGGTATTCTGCTGGTAAATGGTTCCACCTCATTTCTCAGGTTGTTCTGTATCAGCAAGAGTTTATCCTATACATTGTTTCGCATTTGTTGCTCTTCAAGTTTTCCTGATTGCCCTGCTATTGGCTTGACCAGTTATTTTATCAAGGTTGTAAATACTGTCTGTGAATCTTAAATACAGTATAGTTCAAGTGCTTGCAAACAATTCGAGGCTTGAGCGTTTTTTTACTTGTGTGATACTGACGTTGCATGCTAGGCCTGTTAGAAAAACTAAATTCGTGCTCTCACAGAACGACTATCTCGGTGAAGATTAGTTCAATGACATGGTCAGGTACTGCTATTTAATACCTGTTGTATATTTTGGTAAGTTTTTTTTTCAAATGTTACTCTTTTGTCGTGTGCGTGGCGTTATTTGCAATCGTAACGTAAGTTGTTTTGTGTGCAAAATGTGTAGCTAAAACACTGCGAGTTAAATGAATCAAACGAGCGCATTTCGCATGTTTAGTTAATGACGCAAATGTAAGCGTTTATCTGGTATATTATTTCTTGTTGAAGAACGACGCTTCGTGTTGTGTTTGATGTTCAGCGGCACTTTGCAGATTGCGCGTTTGGAAGTTGTGGGACGATACGAACGACGTAGTCCTAGAAACACAGCTGAACAAAAGCGGTTTTCGNTGTTGCTTTTCTGTTTGCGGCAGAACGGTTGCAGTCGGGTAAGTTGAGTTCACCTGCATAGACGCATTGTAGTATTCGTAAATTCGCAAAAGCAAGTGTCGTGATGTTAACAGTTGAGATGACTCTGGTTTTTCGGCTGCTCTGTTCGCGTTTTAAATTATTGGTTGTTGTTTCAAGCTGCAAATTTAAAGGTTTGATGTCTTATTTTCTGTGCATCAAAATACTTGTGACTTTCTTTTTCTTGCAAAATACTTGTAAAGGTACTGATAAAACATAATTTATGTTTTGTAATGCTTTGTCGCGGTTAGGTAGAGACGCTGTATTGCTAACTCCTGGTCGTTATGGCATGTTCCCTTTAAAAGCACTTGCAAAAAGATTTTAATGAATGTTCGGAAGCAGTTTTTACGTACTGCTGTTTTTGTCAGCCGTTAAAATCGTCCGGTTCTATGCGGACGCCATTCATATTGCTAAGCACACCAGCAGCCAGCCACCTGTCATTAATATGAATAACGAGTGAAAGTTTGTCCGCATAGCGAATAAATGGCTCTGCACTGGCGGCAAGTCTGATTCATGGCGCAACAACGGCCTACTTATGCCATGGCGCAACTGATGGAAACGTTTCATATGAAAGCTGATGAAACCCAAAAACATGCTTAATAGAACATTTAAGAAGTGTAAATATAAACTAAGCAGTTAATGTCAGAAATTGGCGAAAAACTCCGATGTGCCACATGCTGACATTATAGAAAACCGTCCACTCCAGAGGATTTGAGTATCAGGTAATCTAATTCAGATCTCAGAGATTGCTTCAGCTTCGGTCAGTGTGTTTTCTTTGTACTTTTTACTTTTTTTTCAATGCAAACTAAGTGAAGTCTGATCCCAGCCCGCTCGCGAGCAATGCACACAAGCTCTTCAGAACTTTCGCCGACCAAAAGATGAAACAAGTGAAAATGAGAAGTGATTGAAACAAAAATTGGGAGACAGGGCAATATTTTATAAGTGTCACTAAGCGTTGTAGTCGGTTTTTGAATCTTCATGCTTCGGTGCTATGAGATCTACGTATTTGGACTCTTACCTCCATTAGTAAACAAAATGTTTCAATATCAATCAATCGCCTCACGGAAGCCGAAGTTGGCGCTAGTTTGCAAAATAAATAAAAAGCCTTAGAATCAACCAAGTCGCAATTAGCGGTCACTTGTACACTCGGCTCAAGTGTTTGCCCGGCGTTCTGGGAGGTTTGAACTGAGCAAGAGTTCTTGCGAAGGAGATTTGCTGGTAACGTTGGACCTGCACCCTGTCACGTACAAAAGAATGATGATGGTCATTCATTGTGCGTAACTGCAGAACATAAAAGGTNTGAGTGATGCTNCTTATTGGCAGTTCGACAAACGGAACGAATTAGATAAAATAATGCACGGCTTTGGAAGTTCCGAACATTCAGTCGTTGNTGAAAAATCGCATTGATCTGTGCAGTGGTGTAGGAGGCGGGAGTGCTAGCACAACCCGAAAATTTTTGGTATGTCTAAAATCCCTGAAATCCGGGCAAAATCCTGGAAAATTGGGGCACAGATATTTCGACACCTTTGTGAAAGGCTGTTGAAATACGTCTGACACAGCATTGTGGAAGAAATGACGCCCAGCGTGACTGCGTCTGCAACAAATGGCGCCCAAACGCATATGAAAATCTTTTTTTGGAGGTCACACTAATAACAATTATTTTTTGGTCTATCTTTGCGAGACAAATTTGTAGGGGAATATCGCAAAACAACTTTTCGGGCAAGTTTGGGAAATTCCGGCAAAAATCCTTCGCGCGACCAAAAATTTGCCTGCTCCTACACCTATGGATTTGTGTTCGCTGGAAAATTGGAGCAAGAATCCAACAGACACCCACAACATGCCAAAGATTAACAAGCTAAGTTAGTACCTATACTTGAAGTACCCGGGTTTAAAAATTAATGCGCGAATTTTGCTGTAGTGTACGGTGCAAGCAAAACGAACCTTTTCAGTGAACGTACCGATCAACCATTTTACGTTTACGAAAAGGTCCACGGGGAACAAATTTTATTTCAGTCTCTTGCGCACCCCGTGGTCAAACAAGGTATTAAACTTTCAAAACGATTGGAGGATTCGCTCCACACATGTAATGTAAATTTATTCGTAACAAACACATTGCGCTTGAAAGTTAAACGAAAAGTAGTTGGGCAATTCTCAAAATAATTATTGGTATGTGATTCGGAAGCCGGCATCCTTAATTAGAGCAAGTACTAATTTTGGAAACCAAGGTTTTTAGCAATTGGTTGCCAAATAATTTATGATATGCTCGATTGCAGAATTCATTGCCTATGAAGCAAGGGAAAGATGGTATCACAGATGTGAATGCAAATATCCTAAGAAGAAATGCTTTTTAATATGTGCTTCAACAATGAACGCTAAAAGCAAACTCTTGAGCTTTTTAACACTTGTAAAAAAACATACCGTTGTAGTGGAGCACTTCGTCCGGCCACCATTTGCATGCCAACATCAGCAACCTTTCTGAATCACTTGCCAAGCTGATTAACGTCAAGTAATGCGAAAAACCTGTACTGCTGTATAGCAAAAAGCATATCGCGCCAGGACATCAGAACGTTATCAAATATTTCAGAAAAACCATTTTGTAATTGATTGGTTCGTCCCGAATGCTTTCTGGGAGGAGGGCTAAACTCATCTGCCTCTTTGTGACTGCAGCTGTATCGTGCAGAATGTATTCTTAATATTAAATACTTGTACAGTTATTTTTCAAGTTTTCATGCAATCGCTTCATGGATGTCACAAATCGCAGTTTGTAGCATCAACACCTACCAGGCTCATTCATATTAGTCCGAGTTAATGGACAGTTTTTCGTTCCTCTGTAGTTAGCAGAACGTAAACTTTTCAAAGATCGAAATTCTAATCCTAAGCTCTAAAGTTAACCCATTAATCCCCAGTCACCATTGGATATCAAGTACACAAAATTAAAAGAATATATCACACTTATTTGAGTAGGTTAATTTAGTAGTTTTCAACGATCAGCGCTCTCAGCATGAGAAAATCAACGAATGAACAACAATCACAAGTTCAGACGATTCAGCGAGCAGTTACTAGCAGAAACTGAAGTTAATGGTACCATAAACAAATTCTGGAAAAGCGGTCACTGGGTGTGCCGTTAATGCCAGAAGACCTTTTGTTATTTATTACGATCAAAATCAAGAAAACGTCTGTTTGGAAAACTGGATTCGTGTCCGAGTATTTAGTCACAGTCCAGTCCCAGTCGATCAAGTGCTTTG
>JGI24022J15233_10009400_pt1 | contig 11003 bp, 8 predicted proteins | sample Ectturendosymbi2_FD_15233 | JGI IMG/M metagenome (IMG submission 15233)
CAAAGAACATTTTGCAATGCACCTGATCTCGACTTACAGTACAATGTTGGTGAAAAACTAAGAAAATAAACATCAATATCCTGATCGCTAAGGTGGGTGCTTGAGCACCTTCAGCACCCCCCCTGGCTGCGCCTTTGAGTTGAGCTAAAGGCAAAATAGCTCCAGCAGTCCTGATAATGAGGCAAAATAGACACTGCCAAATTTATTGGCAAATCTTACACCCAGAGAAAAATTCTATGAGAAGCACGGTGCTTCAGGTGAGGGGGCGCAAATCGCCATTGCTGTTAGGGGGTGAAACTTTGGGATTGAGGTGCAGCGCGGGCGCGGACAGAGTAATGTACAACAAATTCGGACGTCGTGCAGACAGCGGACAGAAGCTGCTGATGCGGTGCGGACAGCAGGTACAAATTTTCTGTCTGCGCCATCTCTATTGAAGACCACCTGCATCAAAAATGTCAAATTCAAGATTGTCAAAAAAACAATAGGTTGTCAGAATATAAGATACCTTGACTACAGCAAAAACCTAATCTGAGCCGCACAAAACCTTCGACTGGGCTGCGGGTTGGACATAGCTGGTCAAGCTCAACCTTGCTGCAAGTGTTGCAACTTCTCGTTTGGCATTGTGTTGAATGTGCGATTCACCATGAACGGGATGTGCGTGAAGAATCACACCCATCTATGTGTTGTGTGAACAAGCAGAAATAGCATGAGCACGATGTGGGACCTCTAATATTGCTTGCTGCCACAGTGTGAAGCTGTGTGCACTTGCTGCTAGACCTTTCCAATCAAAACAATGTGGTGCTTTGACCAGGATGTGAAGGTGGTGCCAGGTCCAACCTTCACAAAAAAAGAACGTGCGCCAGGTGCCGTTCATTGCAAAAAGGAAAGGACGTTGTTGCATCCTCTCAGTTGACATTGCACTGAAAGTGTGATTCATCACGAACGGGATTTGTGCTAAGAGCAACACACAAATATATGTGACACGAACAAGCAATAACAGAGTGATCTCGTTGCGTGATCTCTATTGTTGCTTGTTGCCACAGTGTGAAGCATTGTGCACTTTGCCGCTTGAGCTGTTTGATCGTAACATAAGAAATATACTTCTTGTCTTTCGCATACCCAATAAATGAAAATGACCAGAGATGAAAATGTTCTTGGAATTGGATTTACATCTTGCAACATTTCAATATATTGATGGATTTGGATGTTACCATTTTTGCTTGAAACAGATTAGGATTGGAATTGATGATTTACGTTTGGACTTCTTCGCAACTTTCGCTTTAAATTTGGGACTGCAGATTACTGTAACTTTCGGTTCAGTTTTAGGACTGCAGGTTCTTCCAAGACTGCAGGTTAACAGTGGATTGCAGCTACCAGCACATTGGGAGCCGTTTGTTGCAACCACAATCCTGTGTCGCCCTCAGTCAGGGGTGTACAACCTTTTGCTATTGCCGGCCACATTTTTTTTTATTTATATGAAGTACGGCTGACAATGAGTTCGAGTTATATTTCTGAGGTACGTTTAATTATAGAATAGCTTTTTCCCAGTACATGTCATTTACTTGTGCTTAAAAGGTATAATAAAATGTCAAAGATTTTGACGAATTTATTAAAAGAAAAGTTTGCAAATCATCGTACCAATTAATGACTCGCTTGATCTTGCGTGTTGGCAGATAATTTTGCAAAGTCCGGTAACTCGCGTTTGTTTTGCTTCAATAAACGATAACACAGGCGCTAAATCTTATATTTTAAATTGCATGTGGACGGCCGCAAATTTCACTATTGAAGGCCGTATGCGGACCTACAGCCGCAGGTTGTGTACCGTTGCCCTGAGCCAACCAAAGAAAGAGCCGAGCTGACGATTCTCAGCATAATAGCAATTGAGCTTACACATTTGACTAGGTTCACTCTTTTTATTGCATTATATTTTGCAATATAGCCTAATTTCTGGATGGGCTATGAATCTGAAAAACTTGAATCACTTTACTGGTATGTGGTAAAGACTCAAAGTCACAGTATGAGGCCCATTGCCATGATCACAATATGCAAATACCACAATAAACTGCGATAAGATATCAATGAATTCCGTCCTGCTAATTGCTCCGTGAAAGCAAAATCTCAGGTCTACCTCTGTGCAAGATGGGGACACTTGATCCTTAAAATACAACATAGCATCAGTAGACAGTCAAAACAGAAAATTTGCGCCCGTCTTGACCATCACTGAAGCAAAAAATGCTCATTTCTTTGTGTGCAAACGAACTGGGTTGTCCATCAGGAACTCAGAGATTTTGTAAAATGACTCTGACTCGAGTCTCCAGTCATTGATTGTGACTCGAGTCGAGTCATTCTGTGAAAAACGTGATTCGGGTCGAGTCACCAGTTTTCTCAACGTTGCTCGAGTCGAGTACGAGTCACCCAAAATCGTGACTCGAAGGGTGACATTGACTGGAGTCACGTTATGAATGCCGGCCACAATCGTAAAATCCACAATTATTGCGTGCCATGTAAACAGGATGAAAGTAGTGTTTTCATTTTTTAAATCTCTAAATTTATCACCATTTAAATATAATTATTTAGAGAATTCCAAAATCAATTTCTTGTCGTGTGAGTAGGAAAGATCTAAGAAATGTGCAGCTAATGTTACAAAAAATAGCAAGGCTTTGTTGGTCAAATTACGCGAAATATGTGGCGAAGAAATTTCAGTGTCAGTGCTGAATATTTGCTTATTGCCTAACATTAAAATAAAAAGAATGCAATGAAACAGTTAAGTGGTAGATAGAATAAAAAGATTGTTACTTCATTAGCAAGTGCTTGAAACGATGAATAACCTGGGAAAAAGTGAAGTATTCAAAACAATGTTTCCAGAGGTGTTACCACTTTGCTGTGCTGTTTTGTGTGGTGCTGATATATGCGCTCGCCTGCATCGAAATGTAAATTATTCGGCTCTTTTCCACGTTCTCAAATAACATAATTCAAAACTGAGTAGCAGGCCCGTAACCAGGGTGCGCAGGGGTGGCGAAGCCTCTACAAAATATTTTGCCTTCCCTGCAAAAATGTGTTGGGGATGGTTGAAAATTATTGGACATAGTTTAAAAAAATTGGGCCGCTCTCAGAAAACTCTTCGCCACCCTGGTGTCCCAGGCTGGTTACGGGCCTGCGGAGTAGCAGGCCAGAACCTGGTAGGTTCATGATGGCATCACCTCTTGTCCTTACACAGAGTGGTTAGTAGTGTTTTGCAACGAAAAGACAATGTACAAATTTTTCTGAGTCTAAACGAATTTATTGAAGCCTAGCAATGTAAAACACCTTTATCTTGGTATTTGGCAGCATTCCAAATATTTTTTCAGCATTTTTCAAGGTGTTAGCTTTGATTACCATCAGAGAAATGTGAGACATCGTGTCTCGGTCGCGAACTTCCAGGTCTGGGCTTTTATGGCAAATCTCGGTCTCGAAGTTTGAGGCAGGTCTCGCTCTCGGAGGTTACGGTCTATACTACATGACTGACACCTTGGGTACTATTTTTACTCGGTTGGCGCAATTTTGTAGTTTCGTTTGGCAGCACTTTTGGTGAAAAAACAAACATCAGGAAAATGTCCAATTTCGTGTGGCTCGACAATGGCTCAAGGTTAATAACCAATGACTTGACGTGGCTCAAAAGTTCTTGTCACTCGACCCGACCAAGTCAATGACTCTCACTCGACTCTGACTTGAAAGGGTTGTCACTCAACTCGACTGTGTTTCGACAAATACAATATGACGTGGGCATATCACTGCTGTTTTGTCACAACGGGTAAGTTCAGATGTAGTTTCAAGTTGCAAAGATCAAGATGGACTTCCTAGAGATTCCCATGCTCCACCTTGTGAGGGTTACTTGTTGCTGAAGAGCAATGTTCTGTAATGTTGTACTCCACTCACTACTTAGTAGCAGAGATGAGCATGGACAGGATCAGGATTGGATATCCTGCGGGATACTTGCGATTTTTTCGAATCACGATTGGATGCATCAGGACAGGGTCAGGATATTGGTCTGATTCTATAACGAATTTTTCCTGACTAAGAGTGATTCAAGATGTCACAAATGATGGTGGCAGTATTTTCTTTTTGGTTTTGGTGGCAGTGTTTTCTTTTTGCTATTATTGGTTTTTATATTNTCAGTATGTGCTGCACTCATCAAAATCAATGGTAGTTCGNGTTACTTCATCGTTAACTTTTTCTGACCAAGTGGAAGTAGTAAGCTGCTCTTATATTACTAGTATGCTGCAGAGGTGNCCGGAGTCACTTTTTCAGACTCCGACTCCGCTCCTGTTCCAAAATTTTTGAATCCGGNTCCGGCAATTTTTCAAATTTGAAAATCCGACTCCTGTTCAGACTCCGGCTAGAATCATCAATCCAACCGTAACTTACCCATGTTTTTACTCAAGAAACGACCACACCGACTCCTGCTACTGCCGAAATCGAAAAGTGACTCCGGATCCGGTTTTTCCAACATTTTTGTCTCTGGGTCCGGATCCGGGTCCCAAAGAAAAACGCAGAATCTTGCCGGAGTCGACTCCGGCACTGCTGATCCGGTCCCACCGCTGGTATGCTGCTTTGTTTGTTCTGCTGAATGGCATATGTGTTTGCTGTGTTGTCTAATGAGTCTATTTCATGGGTGGCCAACTTGTCTTCGACTGGGATCAAGTAGAAAATTTCAGATCAACCAGTCGGTGATATAGTTACAAATACAAAGAAAATGCCAAAGTTGAGTAATCACGTGTGCAAATACAGTGTACTATCGCCTTCGATGCACAGACAAAAGGCAAGGTGACGTCTGTTGCGCCTAAATCATGATTGTCACGCAATAAACTGCCGAGCTGGCATATGGTCAGCCACTGCAATAGGCACCAAAGAATGTACGTGACCAACCAATTGATGGATAATTTTTATGTACTTTCTGAAATATTGATTGAAAAATGTTCTATTTAGGTATCGTGGACGTGTCAATTCAATGCAAAAACAGGCGCGATTGACCAAAGTGACACTCTTGGAAGTTATTCGATTTTTGGTGATGACCGTTTTTTTTTGTGTCACCCTGTATATGACTACGGTGGTAGCTTCACTTGTGCAAGTTGAAAAATTAAGGAATTTTTCACTCAAGTGAAAAGATATAATCACAGAGATACCACATTTGCTGTTTGTTAGCAGAAATTTTTTTGATGTTCGATGTTTATGCTATGAATTTGATGTTGACAACAATTTTCATATTGTAAAAGCAAGTTTTCTTATTTTTTACCATTTTTCAAAGATAAAGATAGTTTCAAGTTTGCAAGTTTACCGACTGTCTTAATTAAGGTCATCATTTGATTGTGTTAGCTCATGTTTTGTGTTCAGGAAAGTTTATTGTGCAGGAAGCAGTGGTGATTATAACAGTTGTATGTATTTGTGAGATTGAATGAAAATGTACTACTGTATAGAACAGGGATTCAAGCCTATTTTGAGGGCAGTTCGTTAATTTGGCGAACTTAGTCAAAGCCAAGAATCGTGTTTGTTAATTGGCAGATATGATTTACGTTGGCAAAAGATTAATTGGAATGTTTATTTGTGCAGTTTTTGTTAGAATGCAAAAGTATCCTGTACTTAGAGTAGTCAAGTCAACTTCAAAAGTGGTTTTAACATTGGCATGTCATTGTTGGGTACATAGGATAGGCGAATTGTTTTTTTCTCTGCATGTTGCTGCACTGCTGTCTGCATTTTTATGTTTACAAATGAATGTTCAAATTCCTTGGTTGCGCTGTAGTAAGCGCGCTCCTGTACTAGGAAAAGTAGAATGGTTCATTCGTAAGAGTTCTTTCTATCATGACAAACAGTTTGGAATAAGAACTTGCAGTTGCTTACTTGAATAAACCATTTGGCAGCTTGGTCAGTTAACAAGATTTGATACAAAGCATCAATGAAATTCGAGCTAAAATCTTCAGAAGTTAATGAGATAAGCTTAGAAATTGTAAGAAAGGGAAGTAATGCATCTAAAAATGCAATCTGCATACCATGATAAAAATGCTTGCATAGAATAAGCTATGTCGAACTCAAGATCACAAAATGTTTGAAGAATTTAGAAATGATGATCACTTCTGCTTTACAGCATCAGCATGTGCCATGAACAAGCATAGAAAGCCAGCTGCACCAAAAATAATGTAGCTTACTGATTGGTAAGCATGTTTGCCTTAATGACATAGCTGTGGGTCCTTAACAATGTAACAGTCCCAATGTCAGAGAACTAGTGATCATGAAAAATGCTATTTCGCAGGGATTGGGACTGTTTGCATACAACACTTATGGTAAAGCTTATCCATGTATGTCATTTGTTCTGCATTTCCTTCCAGTTCAGCTTTCAGCTTCGCACCTTATTCTGTTGACAATGCAATATGACCACAGTAAACACAGCTTAGACTACATTTTCGTCATCCCTGATTTGAAAAAGTGGAGGTGGTATGCACTCTCTAACCTTCAACTAAGTGCAGGCTGCCTTGACCCTTTGTTTTGTTATAGCAGGTTGACAAGAATGTAGGTGCCTTAACTTTGTGTGCAATACATTAAGGCCATTCTTACTGTCAACATCAAATGTTCCATTTTAGATTGAGTGATGACAAGCTTAGTTTATTTACTTGGATCAAATCCAATTTTGTATTTTGTTGTTTACTTTTTTTTAACCTTATGAAATAGAAATTTCAAGTGCGTTTGGCAATGCTTGTGCTGTAGATGCAGACCTCAGTCTGAGGCATAACACTACCAGGTTTTAGTTCCTTTAATTCAAAAGTAGCTGCAGTTTCTAAAATGAAAGTAGCATACTTGCTGGCCTTTAAGTTTAACTTAACGAGTCGTGGCTTGAAGACTTTAACTAATATGCTGGCTGTTGAAAACTGATGATCATGAGAAATATCAAGGGGATGTAGATTAATGCAGTATATCATTCAAAGCTACCAAAAGGAGTGACTGTTTATTACACAAAGACATCAAATCACATGTTAAAGCCATCTGCTCTTCGAATCACTTGATGAAGAAATTGAGTCAGTTTAAATTAAAGTTTCTGATGATAAGAGGTTGATGAATCCTTTGTGAATATAAGTTGCCTCTGCAGAGCTGAAGTTGAACGGATTTATTGCTGAGCACGATCTAGCATTTTCATTTGCAGATTAATTAATTGATCTTGCAAAATCCATCGATGTGTTTCCAAATACATTTGTAAAAAGGTTTGCGGTCGAAAGAATTTTCAGCTCTGTGAATGCTGCTTACAAAACAATGCAGCAAATCGGATACTGACAGCTTGAAGGAGCAATTATTAGCTACAGAGATGGTTTCATGAGGCGGTGGTGGATGTGTAATATAGAAACCATGTTGTAAAAAAAGTTTTTATAACAGTCTTATGTCTTTTTGATGTTGATGCATGACATTTGATGTTAAAGCTTGAAAAATTTGATGTTGAAATGATTGAGCCTAGTGGCATCACTGCAAATAATATGTATCAAAGTAAACACTAATGTATGAAAAAGCATCAACCAAACAAAACCAAAACAGACAAATGCACAACGGTAGAAAGACCATAAAAACCAACATGGAAAAAGTGTCAAACAGTGAAAATGAATAGATTTGCAAAAAAACAAGAAATATATTCCAAAATCAAAAATATCAAATGAAAGGAGACCATGGCAAACATAATTGAAATACTCCCATGGCAATTCATTTGGACAACATAGTATAGAAACATAAAAATAACATTAAAAACAGTTCTTTTACTGATGAGTTTGGAATGGAGGTTCTTAAACGTATTCAGTCGCGCCCCTTTTAGTATTAGTCATTGTTATTTGTGTCTCACTTAGCTTGCAAATCAAACACAAAAAGAAGAGTTTATTTACCATTATCCTGATTTCTAACAATATGTCGCTGTCATACTTGTGCCCACTTGCAAAACTTTTACGTTCCACAAGTGGGGTAAAGTTCCACTGCAAATACCACTGAAGACCTGTGATGTTATTCCCAAAAGTGGCTCGTTTGGAATGTAGGTCAAATTCTAAAAAACACCAATTTGGAAAATAACAGTAAAACCAAATTGACAGACTTGTTATAATGTACTAACAATAAATATAGGCATGAAAGCAATCCTTGAGTATTTACAAGGTTATGTGCAACCAAATGTTATATCAAAGGCAGGTGCGGATTAAGGTTGTGTGGGGCCCCTGGCTGAAGCTTAATAAGGGGCCGTTTCTACATATACAAAACTGTCGTTAATAGGGAAAAAATGAACGAACTGAAGTGTGTGCATTATTGAATCAAAAAAAGCTTGAGCAAAAAAAAATTGTCAACTATCATGAATGTCACAATATGAACGAAACTATGATATCAAGTCTTTATTTCTTGCTGGAGACTTGAACCCATATTGATAAATGTTCACAAAACACCGGTGGAATGAATGTTTTGAATATACAGTGACACCCCGTGAACGACCATCCCACTATCATGACCACTTTAATGTGGTCTTCCTTCTGTTAATGCACTACCTTTTGTTTCACTAACATGGCCACCCCGGTATCCAGACTGTGGCCACAGTCCAGCTGTTACAAAACAGATAATTGAACACCGCGTAACGCGACCACACATTCTACCGGTATCCTTGTGCTGGAAAACTAGTAAACCTGTCAGCAGCAATTTGATCAGCTGCATGACGTTGTCCTGAAGCATCGTGGATACAGGTGTGTAGGCGTAAGTGTAAGCGCAGTGAGTGTCAATGTGACATAACAAACTCATACTGTAAACTCGTCTGAAACTTGTACTGCCAACAGTAGGCTACTAACTTGTTAGTTAGTGTCGACCAGACCACATGCCAAACAACCAACTACTTTTATGCCAACGAAGTAATTTCAGTGAGTGAGCACAGAACGCCTACTTATTAGTTCCAATTGGCGATGGTATCTTTTACAGCATATTGTTTATTTTTCACATATATTACACTTTTTCCAACTTAAGGATTGGGGCCCCTGGCTGCAGCCCAGTCAGCATCCCCCTTAATCCGTCACTGATCAAAAGTACCTTCAGCACTTCAGCTACCATGCAATGCATAGCGGCTATAACCAAAATATTTTTTTCGAGTGCAGACTAGAAGACTAACCGATCCATTTGAACCCTTGAATAGCTCACTAGCGCAAGCGGCAGAGGAGCTATGGCATTGGTAAGGCAACCGAAAACTGCTGGTTTTAGGCCGAATTCTAGGTATGATATATTCGTAGACCAGCTCTCAAAGTATTATTATGCTGATTCTAACAAGGTATTAAAAAAAAATTGGTTGAGGTTTTACGAAGTTGTGGACCATATAGCATGACTACTTTTTGTGGTCAATGAAGTGTAGTGAATTGTAAGAAAATCATCAACCAAATATTTTGAGACTAAAATCTCCTCAGTGAAAGCTTTCAGATGTTGTATTGCACATGCCAATATCAGGTGTGCTCGTCTAGTTACTAGCATTCCAGATTTATGTCACACTTAAGTGATTTTGACTACCCATTTTCTTCACCCCAAAATTAGGGTAAGCACATGCATTTTTGGAAATTTTTCTTCACCAGTGAAAATAAGATACTTGAGACAACTTTCTTCAAGTTTTTACAACAAATAAATGATTACAGTAAAAATGATTTGGTTTTACAGTTAGTTGATGATATTCCTGCTAGTTGTTACACTTCATTGACCACAAAAAGTAGTCAAATTACATGGTCCATAACTTTGCGAAACCTTAGCCAATTTGAAAAACTTTTGGTTTGTTGGAATCAGCATGAAAAGTTCTATCTGCTTATTGAATTTGAGGAAAATCTGAGATGGTGGGTTGACTTCGTTTTTTTTGGATCCATTATACATTTTATTTCAATTTACTGTATAACTGCATTACCCATATTACATTTTTATACCCAGAGCAAAATTTTTATACCCATCTTTTACTGGCTATTATGCACTGTTCCCTTCACACTATAAGCAGCTTCGCCCTTGGGAGGTCTGCAGCCTAGATGACCCTTGGTCCTTCACAGCCTCCCATTCCCTCATGCATTTTATAGATCGATGTACTAGGAAGTCATCGCAGTAATACATTATAATAATCACGATGACGTCATTCATGTGTGTGTCTCAAAAGCTTGTGTTTCATCAAAGTAAAGGTATTAGCACCATCATGTGTATACTCTACTACCACCATGTATGTATCCTCGTCTTCCTTCATGTATTTGTGTATTCCTTGTTACTGTGATGCATGTTTGAAGTGTAGGGCCTTGCATGTGGGAGTGAAGATGTTACACAATACACAAAAAATATTCACACAAACATTTGACATGGAATGACCCTAAAACACCTCGCAACTGAAGCCCAAGCAAGTGCTTCATTTGTAAGTTCCACTACTTCTGTTGGTGGTTTTCATGCATAAAAGCAGGGCTGCGGAGCCGGAGTGCTGGAGCTAGGGATTTTGGAAGAGCGGAAGAGCAGCTTTTGATACCACTCTTTGGCATAAAATCATCTTTTCTCTTAACACTTTGACGTCCGGCTGCTTTTGAGGATTTTTGAAAAAAAAATGCCTAAACGCATGTGGCTTTGCGTGGGAATATCTCCGCTCCTGTATGGGTTACGGACTTGGTCAAAGCGTCAAAAGACACGGCAAGTCTTCTAGTCTGCACTTGAAAAAATTTTTTTCGCTTGGGGATGCAGGTATTTTGTCAGTGACGTCACATGTGGAGGACTTTTAGGCCACGTTGGCCCACCTTGCCTGGCCCTTGGCGCCAACCGTTAGGTGGTAGTGTTTGGCTGAATTTTTGCTGGAAACTAGGCTACAATCCGATTCTTTTGATACTTTGGATGACCTGCTAAGTTTTCGGTTTCAAAAGTTATGATCTAAACTAGTAAAAATATTTGACTAATTAGCTAATTAGATAATTAATTAATTTGTTTATTTTAAATCATAACTTTTGAACCAGAAATGCTAGAAAGTCTATCAAAGG
>JGI24022J15233_10009408_pt1 | contig 10999 bp, 8 predicted proteins | sample Ectturendosymbi2_FD_15233 | JGI IMG/M metagenome (IMG submission 15233)
TTAACTCTGTGCTGTGTCCAAGGGTGTACGCAAGGGAGGGTTGGGGTTAACCCCCCCCCCCTTGAGCTTGATATTTTACAAAAACGTTATTATAAGGCGAGTGTATAGGGCTTGATTTTTTACAAAAAAGGGGAGTGTGTGTAGAAAAATATACCTAGTGTGTCAAAAAACTTCGCTTGAAAACATGAAAATGACGTCAAATTGTAACGTCACAAACAGCTCACACCAAATACAAATGACCACCATTTGCCAATGAAACCCCCCCCATGAAAATTTTATGTGTACGCCACTGGCTGTGTCATGTTTTAAGTGCTCTTCACAGTTTATTCTTTTTATGGAGATGTACAAGACAAAAGTTTGTGTATATTACAATGCGACAACAACAGCGCAGCATCACTATCAAACAAGGCAACCAAAATTCATTTTACGTCAGGCTCTTTCTAAACATGCAATTATATTACCTTGCGAGTTTACAAGTAATTAAATATGTGAATAAAGTGTTATGAAGTGTTTTCATTTTAGCCTATATGACTTTAGTTTATTTGTGGAGGCAAATAGCCCAAGTGAAAAGATAACAGTAGTTGTAACTTGTTCTTGTTTTGAGGTAGGTCTAGAGTTAAACAAGATTTGTTCACATTAGAACTGAAAGAGTTGAACGAGATTTGGTTTAGGTGACAAGAACATATGATTCTATTTCTAGGTTTCAAGATTGGTATTATCTATTTTCTTCATGAGGCAAAAGCTGTGCTGGGGTTATTTTGCCTGAAATTGATCATGGTTGTAATGGTCATATGACAAGACAATATCACACAAAGAGATAACGGGTTAGGGTTTGAGTTTACCTAACCCTAACCCGCTTACAGTAATGCAAAGTAGACAAGAAGTCACTAACTGCTTGCCAGCGCTGAAACCATGGCATAACTTGTTCAAATGGGTAACGGCAAAATAGCCTCAGCACTCTATTTTGCCTCATGAGGCAAAATATACATTGCTGTCAAGTTTTTGCAGTCCAAACAGGAGTCGGAGTGTAAATTTTCAATGAGATCCGAAGCAAGAGCTGGAGCCACTTTTTTGGAACAGGAGGCGGATCAGGAGTCAAAAAAGTGATTGCGAGCGCTTCTGGCAACAACAGTAATGCAGGTTAATCCAAGCCAGCAGAAATGCAGTTTACTTCAGGCTATTCCTAAGTAGGCCAGGATTATCTTGCAAGTTCACAATATTGCTACAACAGATAATTTAATTGTGTGAATAAGATGGTATGAAGTGTTTTCAATGTAGCTTGTGTGGTTTTATCTGAGGAGAATAACAAGTGAAAAGATAGCAGTACTGTAGTCGTTCTTGTTTCATTGTGCTTGGGGGCTGACTTTTTCTGCTGTGATTTTTATGAGAAAACAAAATCGAGTAAAAACTTCATGACGAAAATATGGTGTACAGAAAAGTATGATTGGGCGGATGTGTAACTTTACAAATGCTTGAACATTGTTTTGATTCTTAGTAAAATGCATTATATTAGTTTTTGTTGGTGTTTTAACTACACCAATCCAAAATAGCTACACACTGAAAGAAAGATATGTACCACATTTATCTGATAAGGCTCGTTGTTCTGAAGCGTCCCAGTTATCAATCACAAAAATATAGTATGCCTAGTCAGAGTCATTTTTACAAAATCTCGAACCCTCTCATCAATGAGATATAACACATGATTAGAAACGGCTAGTCCGTCACGCTTCAAAACGGCTGGTAAGCGGCGCTAGATGGCATATCGATAGGCGGGCTTATCGCTATATAGACCGTGTTATTATGTCATTGCTCTGATATCAATATTCGTCTTCCCGGTGATATATTCCACATACCAAATACGCTGAGAAATCTGATTATTAGGGCTTAGGAATTCATGTTTAGGTAAGTGTGTCGGGTTAGGGTGAGAAAAAGAAAAATAACTGAGGTCAACAACTAAGTCCGAAAATTTTCAATAGTTGAGGATATTCCCGTACTATACCTTGTGGGTAAATGACATCTACCCAATATGTATCAATTTACACAACAAACACCAAAGAAGTAATTGCCAAACTTTATTTCTTTATTCTGAGAAGTAGAATAACTGAGAAACAATAACATGTCAGAAATTTCGCTTGACACCGGACAGAGGGGTTAAATCCCTGTGAATACGCCAATTGATTCTTTAGAAAAATGACTGTTTACTTCGCTCAAAGAACAGTCTAGGATTGAATAATAGAAGATGCTGGTTCGAACCGGACGCAAGTCAGAGGATCCTTCTCCAGTTGTTTCCACCACGAAAAATTCATGTAACCGCCGAGGTCTCTTTGTGCATTTTCATGCGGTTCAAGATAAAATATTGCATTCACTGCACAGTCTGTTTAAAGCTTTTCAAAGTTTTGCTCACTCAAGTCAGATTTTCGCATCCCAGCTGGATGTTCACAAAGCGATAAAATGCACTCCGTTGTTTTTGCTAGATTTGTATGCTTTTCTTGCAGAAGTTTAGATAATTATTTTTCAACTTTCCAATGAATATCTTTACAAGATGCAGCAAGTAAATAAATTTCTGCATTAACCTGAGCGAAACGTTTTTCCTAACACAGCATATTTTTTCTACAATAAAAATTTTTTGTTGAAAAAACATCTTTTGTTTTCTTCAAAAACAAAAAACAATTTTACACTCAAAATTTTAAAAAATTCATCTTTTGCAAAATGAAAAAGCTTTTTGGGGTTTACACTGATCAGCTGCCACATAGGCTACATGACAACGAGAATCACCGTGTAATTTAATCAGCCTGTTCGCAAATGCGAATGTGGACCAGGAATAAACCATCCGCGAGGACGCGGTGAAATGGTGCCAATATTTGTACTGCTCTAGCTGACGGGTCCAGGTAACTGAAAAATTAACTGTGCTAACAATTAATTTGCTAATTGAAAACACAACTCCTGCAACATTCAACATGCCCACCACTGCGCGCCCATTGATATGCACTCAACAATAGCAAAAATCTTTTAATCAGTGCCACTTGATAAAATATAAACAATCTTTCCTCGATCACGTGAAAATGGGGTTCAAACTAGCTTGTTGAGGCACTGGGTATTGAACGAGTTGAGTACTACACGCAGGGGCGTGGCGAGAGGCAAAGGCACAATGCCCCGGGCGCGGAATTCCTGCGGGGTATCAAAAAGACTCAACGATGTCGAAAGTACTTTCTTCAGTACAGTAAATTTGATCCCAAAAGACCGTAGGTTCGAATATGGGGGCGCCAAACGTGTTTCTTGCCTCGTGTGCCATCTAACCTCGGTACGCCCCTGACAGTACGACAATACTTCACTGAAAATTTGCTGTTATAGAAGTTGACTCACAGTTACCCAAGCAGTGGCGTAGCCAGACCAAAAATTTGGGGGGCCAAAAATTGGGAGGGGGGGAAATGTTTGATTTTAGGCGAATAACACTATGTTGTTTGAAAAAACGCCTCTCAAAGCACAAAATGGCTATATATTCTAAAAATTGGGGACATACCCCTTTTGCCCCCCTGGATACGCCTATGTACCCAAGCACACCTGAGTAACTCCTATTTGCATGAAGGTAGAAGGCAGGGCTGCCAACCACCTGTTGAGATTTTCCCCAAGATCTTGGGATTTCAGACCGAACTTATGTTGGGAAATACCTTTGTAATCGCACAATATATTGGAATTTTTTGATTTTATGCATTCATTATAAGCAGGGTTTTTTTAAAGGAAAATGTTAGGTACCCGGTATGGACCTGTAGGGACCCGATTTCTCTGATTCTAGGGACCCGATTTTCTCTGATTCTAGGGACCCAATCATAATTTTTTCTGATTCCAGGGACCCGATTTGAAATTCTAGGGACCCGAATCGGGTTCCTAAAACACCAATGAAAAAAACCTGATATAAGTATAAATTTCACTTATTCCTATTGCTGCCAAGAAGAATAGGCTAATCAGGAATTTCTTCTAAAAAATTGTAACTTTCCATATCAAATGCACCATGAACATAACTGTGTGAAATACGTTCCGTTATGTCCGTACTCGTGCAACGCTTGTCTGGGCACAGTTTGCCGAGTCTTCAGTTGGTAATTACATTTCTTTGCGTGACGATGTGCGTAACTGTACAGTGTGTTAGTGTAGCCTATACATTATCAATATCAATATTCAACGCTTTATTAGCTCGATTAAGTTTAATTATCAGTGGCAGCCAGTCCCGGATTAACAATAGTAGCAAATGTAGCAATTGCTACGGGTCCCGCGATTTTGGGGGCCCCGCGGTCTTCTGTAATAAATCCTATTTATTACATTACATAGATCTTTTTCAGTCTAAGAAGTCAGTATTTGCCAAATTTGCCGTAGTAAGCGAAGGTTTCCAATTGAAAGCTGTCTGTGTCCAGATATTCTTGTTTGATTCTTTTTGCATAGTTAAGTAACAAAATGCATAAGATTGCGGTCAACAGTGTTGCGATTTTAGTTGATTTGCTGATAGACCTAGCAAGATTTTCTCACTGTTAGCTGTAAAATTTTCAATCTAGCAGTTAGCCCATATTCTAGCAGGAGTTTGCCAACCGTTTGGCAGGTTTAGCAGATAACAAATTCTTGACCAAAATCTGTTTCAACAGTTTTTCAATATGAAAACTTTTACACCTTCATCAAAAAATATACTTCTCTTCTTCATGACGTTTTTAAAATTGGGTAACACCAGGACAAAGCACAACAAGCTGCCTGCAATTGCTTGGAATTTTTATCATGATGCAGCAACGAAGCTTCTTCGAGCAGAAAACTGTATCGTAATAACAAGTAATTAGATGCTTGGTGAAGCTTAAATGATTTGCTTGTGTGCTTAGTGAGCGCGTTAGGTTATCAGACAACATTGGCAAAACAGGTTTTTATCCCACTGCGCGATATTTCCAAGTGGTTCAGTTACGCTTGTGAGTAGTAATGTCTGGTAAGAAAACTTCCTGTTAAACCAAAGCTGCCAAAAGTTTCGACATATGTGGTTGCAAGATTCAGATCTTAAAAGTTCGCTCAGTGCCAACTGCCTATCCTGTTGATTCACGAAAAGCCTTTGTGGAGTTTGCGATAATGCAACCAAAGCGAAACATTGTGAGCTTAAAAGGCTTAACTGGTAGCAAAAGCACGCAGATGAGACTAAAGAACTTTTTGCATGCTCCCTAATGTAACACGAAGTTCTATGTTACAAAGACCAGACTTTGAAAATTGTAGGGCTGAAGCTATGTCCAGATTGTTTATCGCTGAGCATTGCTCATCTCCTACTGTATAAAAACATGAAATCATTTGAAATAGATCGTCAAGAACTGTGTGAAAAACAAGGTAAGCTGCAGCTGCATTGCTCAAAATATTGACTGAAAGAAAAATTTGAGTCAAAAAGTGTGTTGGTCAAGACCGGCCCTTTCAGCCCATGCTTACTGAGAGCGAGTGCAAGACGATAAACTCATATATTGTGTAACTTTATAGGTTTCTTTTAATCATGTCAAAAATAACAGATTTTTTAACGTAACTTCAAGGCTTTTAGCAGATTTAGCTGAAAATTTGTGACAAGACTCTTAGCAGAATCTAGCAGTTTTTTTGTGACACAATTTAGCAGATTTAGGTCACAACCATTTGGCAACACTGGCTGTCAGTAGGATACACTCGGGGTGTCATGACACGATGCGAACTGAATAGAGCATGCTAAGAGAAAAGCTGCTAACACGGATGCCTTGCCCACACCCATTTTAGCAGGTGTTGAGATGCTGTTTAAACTTTAAGGCCCCGCGCTACCTTAATCCGGCACTGGTGGCAGCCCTGGTAGAAGTAAAACAAATACTCAAGACGTTCACTGCTGAGATATATCCAGGATGGCCCCCATGGCCGCCCAGTAGAGTTGCCTCTGTATGCTCCGTTTTTCATTAAAACGTAGCAGATAACGCATGTCTCCCAAATGTTTTTAGACAAACCAAACAGAAGGAAGACTCTAGGATTTTGTTTAAAAGGTGAAAACCGAAGTTGCTAATTTCAGTTAACGCTAACCGAAGCGACATTTATGACGTCAGTAAAACATTCAGCACAAACAATACCTTAGCAAAACAAGGTGTTCGACACGCTTTGCCAAACCGCTTTTCGTTGATTCAACAATGGAAGATATTGAATTTCACAGCTGCTGAATAAGCGATGAAGCCAAACGGTGAGAGCACACTGTTTAGAAGAAAGGAAGACAAAAAACAGTTATTGCGACTTCCAAGTGTAGCAAAACATGGGCTGTAACAGTTCAAAAGTTGTTTCCAGTTCTGCAAAATTGGAAGACGGTAGTTTGCAACCTGCCTCACCTTCACCCAGCTCTAAGTCACAAGACAGCGGAATCGGTCTTTCTTTTCCCAACCAACTTTCTTCGGCCATTGCCATCGAAGAAAGAGACACATCGCCTCCTGAAGATGGTACCAGTAAGTAACCTGTATTTTACTTACTCGAATGAGCAACTTGACATCAATTTATGCGGCAGTCAGATTCACGCTTGAACCTGAAGGAAAGCATATCTGACAAAGCTGTGTTTTGGCCTGCTAGAGCCGAAGTTTGTCATGCACAGCTATGTCCAACCCGTGGCCCAATCGAAAGTTTTGTGCGGCCCAGCTTAAGTTTTCGCTGTAGAAGAAGTTTCCTACACACTGACAAGTGACAACTTGTCCTTATTTTGATAATCTTGAATTTGACATTTTGTAAACTTTAATTTGTGACATGAATGCTTGAATTAGGTCATTAGAAGAATTGTTTTTGAATGAGACGCAGGGCGAGGGGCTTGATGAATGACAAACTGGTCATCACGGCAGTTAGACCTATTGCCGCTTTTTGCACTAAAATAAGATATTGGCGAAGGAACACCACTTGCTGCTACATTGCTATTGGCATGAGGAACTGAGAGGTTTATGAAAACTCCAAGTAGCGAAATGCAGTGCACAAAGTTGGAGAGGTACACAAGAGAATAAAAGGTCGAGCCTAACTTTGCGTACATGCAATGATGTTGAAGTGGCGGAAGTGGGTGGCAGCAGCAAAAGAAGTCATAAATGTAAACCTACAAGGGCAACTCGTTAGCTGGATCAGTATTATTAACTATGCATGCTTGTGTAAATGAATAGGTTCATGAACAAAATTTTTTTTGCAATGTGTTTTGAAGGCAAATTGTACAAACTTGTAATTTTTAAAGATTATACAAATTTAAACCCACTGAATGATAGGTCATGACAACGTTTAGCTAGAAATAAAATTAGGCACGTAATTTCTGTATGTATCTGTGACAAGCCATGTTTGGTCACAACGAGCTGACCTCAATTCAGTAAATCGACTACTAAAGCAACCAGGTAGTTGCTTATGATCATCAGAGTGGATTAATTTAACCATACCACGTGTAAGCAAGTTTGGCGATTAAAAAATATGCTGCTTGGTTTCGTAGCCTTCTCTGTAAATTTTAAGTTTGCTGCTGAAGACGTCCACAGGCTTTATTAAAAATATGTTTAATTGCTGAAGCTTCTGCGAAATCGCAATTACAGCTTCAGAATAACATTGATGGCAAACTACTGTTTTGTTTTAAATTTTTCTTAACCCTGCAAAAAATACAAGATTCATACTTCTGGAACTTGAACCTAGAACGACTCACTTTTTACATGAAGTTAAGAGGTTAAATGTCGCCATTTCATCGTTGCCTTTAATGATTGGTTATGTTGTTTCGCTCTTGTTTTTTAACTTGTAGATGTTTTTATTAGTTTCAAGATATCACTACACTCGGGTTCCCAAGCATAGTATGGAGGTTACGACCAGGTCAGGGGTTCCTGGGGCAGAGCTTTCAGTGGGTTAAACTGCAAAAGAAAAAACAGCAGTTATGAAATTCAGGTTTGCCTGAATGAAATGCACTTGCTGTATCTGCACTAGATTCGTGTTTGGTCCAGTCGCGTCGCCACGGGGGTTTTAGTGGGTTAAGCCCCCCAAATTGAAATAGGAAACACTATAAGTTAGTAGAATTTTTGTCAAAATTGAATGTCAATCCCCCCTGCACGAACGTAAAGCCCCCCCGCACAAACGTAAAGTCCCCCTATTGACGACTTCTTGGCGACGGTTCTGGTTTGGTCACTCAGAATCATTACAGTATCTTTGCAAGGATTTCCAAACTTGGGTATGTTATAAAAGGGAGTGCTTGAAGTTATGACGAGAAATATTTGTACTCCTTCGCGCTGGTAACACATGTTTCGTTACTGGGTATTTTAACAACAAAGAATGTTAATCAGAACGTGGGAGTTTGATTTACGAAATTTTCAGACGACACCGCTTCGATCCGTGTGCTTAACAATGTAGAGTATGCCTTAGGCTGAGGTGTGGCCACCTTTTTGAAGTAACAGTTAGACCAGTGGTTCTCAAACTGGGGGTAAATTACCCCCAAGGGTAATATTCAATTCTTCGGTAGGTAATGCGGAACCAAAACCACCATTTTGTTCTATATTATGAGTGATCATCGCGAAATATTGTGGGTAATAAGACCTAATCGCTACCTCGATTTGGGTAACGGCTCGAAAAAGTTTGGGAACCACTGGATTAGACCCTTTATAATGCAAGTATACTTTGGAAACTACAGCTTGTTATGATCTACGTGGATTGTAGTATTAAACTGGGAACTTTTCTGAATTTTGCTCAGTTTGAAAAGTTTCATCTTCCGTCACGGAAGCATATACAGTACTTGCCAATAGTTAAACCGGAAGCTTTGCTAATCATCAAAATTTTTCTTTGTGCTACAGACATCGCGTTTAGTATTTCGATTTCAAGAGAGCAAGAAAACACCGAATCATACAATCAGGTCAGTCAACTTTTATTACGCAAATTATCCATTCGTAGTCACTCAGGGAACAATTTTTAAGAACGCTTCGAAAACGGCCGGATGAACAGGCAGCAATGAGCAACAGGTAAATACTAAAACGAGACCTGTATTCAAAATCCATTCCTGCCAGACATGGCCGTCCGCAGGGGAGGCAAAACGGGCATTTCCCCCCTGGAAATTGGACCTAGAGACAAAATTTTCTAGAAAACGTAAAGTCAGCTGCTCAATTTCGATTAATTGATTTAATTCTTACAATGACAGTCCACTTGCCAGTAAGACACTTACACTGCACAAGAGCCAGTTTCACGGTACTGGTGTCATGCAGTAGGGAACTTGCAGTTCACTATGTCTGGTCCACGGCGTGGCCGAACTTGGGAGCGGATTCTTCTATTGTTAGTTTTTATTGCGTAACAATGCCATGGTTCACTTCAAGTTAGGATAGTAGGCGTTTTGTCGCATGTTGCTGCTTGCTGTTGAACGCAGATATCTAAGATAATGCAGCGAGACAGTGACTGCTGATAGCGGTAAGCTACGTAGTTTCATACTGTGTGAAAAGAAACCTGAGTGAATATATAGCAATGCATTCACAAGTGTGAAATACCCATTTTTAGTGTGAGACTGACTGTGACCAATGTGGGTGAGTGAATAGCTTAATCCAGCGTGGTCCAACTCATTTTGCAAAAACTTGCGGGCCACTTCTAACAAAATGATCGGTAAAACAACAGATCCACATTGAAATTATTGCACATCAGCAAACAGCAATTTATTACAAATCTTTATCAGTGGGATGCCTGTGGTAGAGATTTCTGACACTTATCGTTCATATTATCAAACCCAATAGCCTATGTTAGTTGTCGCAAGGCTGAGACTGCTGTACAGTGATTCGCTTGCAATTCGATTTCTATTTTTATATTTAGCTTGCTTTATGGCAGAAAGTATGCTCCAAACATCGAGTGCATTTTTTGTGCGAAATCTTTCAGTTTGGGAAGCCTATCTTTGCTGACCAATTTCCAGAGTCTCTCTACAGTCTAGTAGTCTAACACCGTTAATATTGTAGGCTACATTTTACTTAAAAAGATGCTATGCTTGTTCTAACTAAAATTACCTAGTGTAACATATACTCAAGAAAAAACACTGAGAAAGCTCTCGGGCCTTAAAAGTTCTATCCGCGGGCCACATGTGGCCCGCGGGCCTGTAGTTGGACCACACTGGCTTAATCGAACTACGCTTATGCAGTTTTCTTTTTACACACTGCGTGGCTTGTTATGTATGCAGGCTTGTAGAGTGGAAATATACTTCTGAGTGAGGAAGTGCAAAGCTGTATTTGCTCTGGCGAGTTTTCATAATTAATCTCTGCATTTTTTTAAGCCTGCGTGATGTTCTTCTAACTGTAGTAAGTTGTTCGATAGTCGTTGTCACCTTACAGGTCTACTTATCATTGCTTGCAAGAGTTTGTGAGTGTTTTTTTCACCGCTACTGATGTTCTTACCGTTGATTATTCTGAAATAATGACTTATTTGTAGAAAGTGCTGGAAAGTGGATATATGAAAAAAAGCATTCCTGATAGACATAGTGTAAAAAACATTTCAGAGTCAGACTAAATTTTGAGAAGTGAGGTTCACATTGCAGACTGATGTGAGCACCGCAAACGTAGTTGTGGATAGTTCAAGTCCAATTCAAACTCAATTGTCTGCAGTTCACAATAATAATGATATGGGATGATACCCCTATTCAGCAAAAGCTGCTAAAGGATGACAGAAAGTAGTCTGCAACCTTTTCGCAAACTCGAATACAACTCCACCTGTATACGATTTCAAAAAATGCGAATGGAGCACGTGCTTTCATGGAGAATTTTCTTTGCGGTGTAGCAGGCCCGTAACCAGCTTGGGACACCTGGGGACGAAGAGTTTTCTGAGAGGAGCCCACATTTTTAAAACTATGTCCAACATATTTTTCGAGACGGGGAGGAAAAATTTTGTAGGGTCTTCGCCCGCCCTGCTCCCCTAGCTACGGACTTGCGGTGTAGAAAGGGTAAAGCATTTTGTGAAGGTCCATTTGCATTGCATCATTCGCAATTTGAAAAAAAATAAGCGAAATGTCCACGTTGCCCCCCCCCTGAAAAAATTTCTG
>JGI24022J15233_10009410_pt1 | contig 10998 bp, 7 predicted proteins | sample Ectturendosymbi2_FD_15233 | JGI IMG/M metagenome (IMG submission 15233)
GCAAACAAGTACATCACATTGAATCACGAATGGAATATTACTGGGAATTACGCAGTAAGAATGCACAAAACATTAAAGCACTAATGTGTCCACTATAGGTGCAAGTGTAGTCTCCAGCGCAGTCAGAAAAAGATCTGAAAAGACACATTTGTTCGATGCAGCAACAAAGTACTTTTAATACCTTCAAGCAACACTTATGGCAGTAACCAACATCTACATAATTAAGGCGCTAGGGCGTCGACAAAAGGTATGATACAGAGCGACACACAATACATCATGTATACGCACAGCAATACAGTGTAATTCCCCACGCAACATTTGAAGAAGAGTTGATCGAAAAAAAGCCGAGTGGATTTTTGCAAATAGCGCTTTTTTCAATTCGGTGAATTAAGGTAGAAGCAGTTACAGTGTTTCCCAACGTGTGGGTCGCCAACGGCGACTCCATACACAGGAGTGGCCTGAAACTTCCGACACGTTTTGTATGAAGAGTATAAAGACGTTACTACAAAAACTCATGCTATGGAAATGCTGCTTACTGCAAAACTCATCTTATAATAGAAGTGTTATACAACCTTGGATGAGTATGACATGTTCATTGAAACAGCTTGCCCAAAATCTTTGGATTACTGTGGCGGAACTCTGGTGTCTACTGTTGAAACTGATTGGAAATTTATCCATTTTCAGTGATGAATTTGCGTGAACAAAACCTCTGTCTTGCAGAAGTACTGATGTAAGTGACGCTTGTAACAACAAATCGTATATCTCTTTTAAACCTTTCAAAGGAAAAATTCGAAAATATTAGCAAATATACACTTTTGGGCTTCCATGAACGCAGTGTATCCAACTGTTTCAAACTTGTCATTAAAAAGTTGATTTCATTTACAGCTTAACTTTGTGAGATTCGATTTAGAATGCAATGTGCATATCGACAACACAGCGTCGAAATTGGTTGGGAGTTGAAGTTGGATTGCAGCTATAAGTCACCACAAATTTTGGAAGCTCACTGACGGCGAACAAGCGCGAGTTTCTCATTAGTTTGAGTTTCAAGTAGGGTAGCTTCGGGTAATAAATACTGAGTTAAAATCGCTGTTCTCTTTTTGTACTGTATTAGTAATTTAACTCTGCGATCATAAAAGGTTTTGCTGCATGTCTTTCAGTATTTACAAAAATGTTGGAATCGCGAGATTTTACGAAAATTGATTTTTTTTATTTGTCTCGCTTTGTAAAAAGGTTGGTTACCACTGCACAAGTTTACCGTGCAGATAATTTTCTGCTGTGGCTGGCTTGGCAGCGCTGTTGTAGCTAAATCGACAGAATGTCTAGTTCTGAATTCAGACAAGAAGCTACTGTGCGACGCAATGACCACATGTTATTGTAGCAATCAGACACATTTTTGGCCGGCTACTTTTTGCTGCTTGCTCTGGTCACCGTTCTTTCCATCAATCCAGATAGTGAACGATCGAGAGAAATGAGCTGGGCAAAGAAACACGTGTGTGACCTCACAAAGAGTTCAGGCAAAGAAACATCATGTTTATCCTTAAGTCTAGCTGCGCTAGCGGGTACCATGTTTTCCGTTCTAGGACTACAACCTCGGACAACTGCCACCGCCACCGGACAACTGCCACCCGGACAACTGCAGTTGCTCGGGTGGCAGTTGTGCTGGGAGGCAGTTGTCATAGAAAAAACGGTTCAGTTACGATTCTTCAGCAACCCGCCGCTAACCGCTTCTTTCGGTTCCGATTCGGTTCGACTATGTGATTTTCAAGTGCAATATAATGGTTTCAGGAAGGGAGCATGTACCTGCATGCATTCTCCGTGATTTAAACAAGAATAGAAGAAAACTGTCGCTTAAGAAAAACCAGAATGAGTTTCGTAATCTGTCGAACGCAAAGAAGCTTCCAAAACTAATTTATCATTAGCGCTTGTTCTCTTAAGAGCTCTGTATTTAAGCGAAATGGTGGCAGTGTTTTTTTGCGAAACAAACTTAATGTGAGGTTTGTTGGTCCTTCACTTTACAATCTCGCCACAGGCTGTAAATGTATGTTTTTTTGCGTTCCACGCTTATAATAACTAGTTTTAATGCGGAAAGAATCTTGTCATCATCGGCAAGTAAAGCTGTCAGTAAAGTTTATAATTAATATGTATGCGTGGGTAGAAATACCACACAAAGAGATAAATATTGAAAAACACGATAAAAAGTACCTCTACAGCTTGCCGTTTCTTTCTCTTTTAAGTGCATGTCTGACTCCGAAAAAACACTGCATGACTTCTGAGTATTTCATGGACATTCTGCACTGCAGCATACACGTCACAGCCAATAAAGATACATGTACGAAGTTATATACTAAATTCTTAAAGCAACAATTTAAAGTGAGATTTTCTTGAAGTCTAAGCACTAAGCAGTAACCTATTTCTGAAGCTAACAAGCATGAGGCTTTTCCGATATTCCTACACAGCGGATCAGGGCCGCAACCAGCTGATATTTTCGGGGGGTGCAAAATGATTGTAACTTGTTGTTGCACTGTTTTCGAGGAGGCAAAATGGCTTTGATTTGTTGTTGCATCTAACAGCTAAACATGAGGGCAATTGCCCGGTTGCCCAACCCCTGGTTGCAGGCTTGCAGGGGATTGAAACTGCATGACGACAATTCCAAGGTGTCCATTTACTTCTTATGTTGCACGCGATACGTTTCAAGCAATTTTGATGCATTTGCCTGTGCATTTAGTGATAAGATTGCATGGTTGACATCGTTTCATGCTCTACTGTACTGCTGTTACACATCTGCCGGTTTTTGCAGCGTTTTGTTTTCTAATCTGGCAATAATTTCCAACTAACAGTTCTTGCGTATTGAATGATTGTCATTCTAATCTTTTTCGAGGCTCCAACTTGAACAGATGCGATGGCAACTTCAGTTTCATTATATGCAATATCACCAAACGGCAGCTAGATGTTTTTGCTATTCCATTTCATTTCTTTCAAACGATTTTTCGCACTATTCATTTAATGCTCCGCTTAAACAGCCTGAAAGTTTTTTACAATATCCAAAAGTACATAGGATGTTGGCTGCTTGCCTTTTACGATGAGTGTAGTGCCTGGGCGTAATTTTTCGGCGTAAACATTTGCTAAAGGTTTTATTTTAACATATATTTTTGGGTAAGAGGTGAAGGCCAATCATTCATCTGGAGGTTCACAACCTGACATAAACGGATGACACAACCACAGCTCTTAATTCCATCTTGCCAGCACTTCGCCACTGTCTCGCTGATGCTTCTGCACAAGCTATCCAATGAGACATGGCCTTAGCTGAAAACAAAAAAGTTATCAAGGGGATAAAGTTAGTGCAGCTGAGCCGTCCAATTTTAAAAGCAAATGCAAAGGAACTTGTGTCTCTTACGGAATGATAAGGCTAGCTTGAATACGCCCAGGGAACGACACAAGATTAAAAACTGCGTCTTGTTTTGTTGAGATCTTAATCAGGACCTGTCAGCAAATCAGCACCACCGAGCAAGCTTTCCCCGAATGAAATGAAATATGTCAGTTGTCCTAACCACGCTGCAGATCAATTGCATTTTGCGCTCAAGCGTTGGGTTGAATTGCATCGAGTCGTGACCTGTCCTTTACCTGACGTAAAGCGGTTAAACCCTACTGCTATTTGCAAACCGCTTTAGGGAGAAACGAACCTTCAGGCGGCACCATCTATATTTGCTAGACGAATTCGATCTAAAAATCCAAAAAAGTCGCTGATCCACAGGATGAGCGATTTTATTAGAATTAGATCATTTTTCTGTCTTCGAAAAAGAACGTCTTTTGGTGGGGTACGTCATAATGAGTGTGTTTGCTGACGTAACCCCGAGACAAAAACAACAGATCGAACAAACGGTAACCGGAAATGACGAAAGTTTTTGAGGTGTCTTCATTTAGAAGTGAAGCGATTGACGTCAGACATTAGCTAGCTCCAGGCAACTGTGCAAAATGTCAGTAACGGTTAAACTGTTTTGCATAAATGAACTCAGCAAGGAGGTTGACAGTTCCAGACAGTTTGCATTGTCTCCCACGTAAGAAGTTTTCCGAAAAGCGAATGTGCCACTGCACAAGTTAATTGGTGGTTTTACGTCTTATTCTAATAAAGCTAGCTTAAACTGGAAAACAGGTAAATGGGAAAAAAAACTTTCAAAATCTGGCTGAATTTTGCTTGGCATCCCAATGCGTGAATAGTCTGCTTTGACTCATTTTTAACTTCGGCAGTTTAACTTCTGTAAAGCGGTGAGGATTTCTAAAGTTTGCGCATTTGCGTAAATCAGACAGTTGATGATTACGATGTAGGGTACTCGTCCCTCATGGTGATAAACTGTCATTGATTTTCTGAGGAGTCAAAGCACATCGACGTCTCACAATGCGTTTTTATTGCCACCCAAACAAATCCTCGGTTTGATCAAAGGAAACGTTCGAAAAACTCAGCTGCAACATTTATTGCGAAAAGCATTCCTTTGCTATTAGAGTCGTTCCATGCAAAACTGCGATACTACCTTTCTTTTCTTTAAAAATCGTAAATTATGTTAGGATCAGTGAGGGTGATTAAATGTTTTGGTGTTTAGACTGTTAAAAACTTTGTAGTTGTTGTTACAAGTATCCATCAAAAACAGTGCGTGCTTTTCCATGAACTTTTGAAAAATATGTACGATTTTAATGATTCCCAAAGTATCCCAAAGCTACTGGAAAACGTTAAATTCTATATAGGTAGGCCAGAGCAGTGCTTCATCGAATGTTGATTGTAAGACAACGGTATTTGCTCTAGTTCATCCACAGCATGCTTTCCGCTATGCAGCAAATTGGCTACGACCTTCAAACATGGATCGATTACAGACTCAGCTTCGTAAAATGTTTCTTTTTGTTTTATCAGCATACGCGCTATGTGAAAAGAGGAAAGGAGAAGAGGCTTTTTGCTGGCAGAGTCATTTACGACTGATGAATGAAGGAAATTTTGCTGTTTGCATAGATATTCGTGCTGTTGCTTGAAAAATTGCGGGGACTTGTTCTGATCAACGCCACGTTTGTTTTGCCAATGACTGCGCAGTTTTCAAAGAGGAAAATACCGGTTGCTGCATTTAAAATCGCATAACATGTCTTGAGCAGACGGTTCCTGGCTTGATCTTTCACTTTTGGGAAGAAAAGTCCAAAAAACCTGCGGTTCTTTAAACATGATGAAGTTGGCGTGTCCTGGTCGATTCATGAATGTATTTACATTTACTTTAATCAAAAACAAAGTTGTTTTGTGCATATTTCGTGGACAATCTGCAGGTATTGCCTGAGACATAAACACATATTATATGTTGGAATCATTACTTAAGTGGTAACAGACATGTCACAAATAGGTTACTCCTATACTTCGATTGATTGGTAAGGCCTGCACTTAGACAGATAAGGCTATTCTGATGACTATTCAGGTGTCTAGTTTTCACTCGAGATTGAGAATGAAACTTTCGAAACACTGCGATTCTAACATATGACCTTCGCACAGGAGTACAGTGCGCTCATGCTGAGCATAGGAGAGATTCCACCAATCGCGTGAATAAAACATGGCATCTCTCGGTAACATCTATCCCTATTACGTCCTAGCTAGACGCAGTTAACTGCACCAAAATTAAGAACAGAAATTTCATTCACCCCTGCAAATATCTCCTTCGCCCTGATTCGCCCAGTTAAGAAGCACTGGACCAGAGGTTCTTAAACTTTTTCAATCGCATCAACTTTAGCGTTAGTCATTGATAAACGCGCCTTACTTAACCTCAGAATCAAACACAACAAGCAGAACAACAATTTATTTGCCAATCTTCTGCTTAAGAAGGATGCAACTGTTTTTAGGAAACAAGCAGTTTTAATTTGAGGCTTTGTTGAAGACAATGCACATCGTAAATCGGCTTCACATTCCAGTTTGTTCCGAGATTCTGTGTTGTACGCTTTGTTTTGATTATGTCGTTTATAGTGAAATGATGATAAATTTACGAATGATAAAAACAATGCAATTAATCCTTCTCAACAATGAGTCGCTGCCATTCTCGAGCCCCGCTTGCGAACCTTTCACGCCCCCCAAGTTCAAGAACCCAGGGTATAAGCAAATAGCATGCTTCAAACAATTTTTACAAGTAAGAACGTTATGACCAGGCTCATACAGTTGGACGTGGATTATGCTTTTACTAAACAGAGGTGTAGAACTGAATGTATAACCGCCGATTCAGACCGTAGAGGTAACGACATTAACTGATTTTGGAGAACTAACTAAGGATCTCTTCTTTAGTTTCTGGACTGGGGCATTGTATTTAGCGTATTTATCGGACCTTAATGGCCAGCGAAGAAGCCGGAGTGGGTCGCAGCAGTTTTAAGCAGTTTGTAAATCTTTGTGAGCTTAACAGCATGCAGTTATTTGCGTAAGAGCCATATTCTCATATCAACGGACTTAAACTCGTCTCAACCTGATTTTGACTAACATCCTCCTACCTGGAATGCAGCAGCAAGGACTGAATTAGTCTTTCTTACAGCATGAGAATGATGAGGTGTTGTAGATGTGGCAAGCGAGCGTTCTTGTTCTGTTACAATGTCTGACCGTCGTGTTGTGTCACATTACCACAGTTTTGTCATAATGCTTGGTGGGGCTGGCGCAACACGCCAGACTTAGCGCATCACTGTAGATAACGGCGTTGTGTTGATGCACCTTCGCAGTTAATGTAGTCTTGAGGCGCAGAATAAAAGTTGAAGAAAACACAAGCCACAAATTTTAATTTCTGCCAAGCAAATTTCGCGCCAGCGTCAAAGTGGCGTCTATGGCACGAGCCATGCCTGTCATACCGTAGATGCGCCACTGTGACCAATGGCGCTAACGAGATTGCTTTGATGAAACACAAGTTTAGATATGCGACACTAGGAAAGAACATACGCATGGATGATGCCACCGCAGTAGTTATAATGTTATTCAAGGCATAATAGTCGAGGTGGTACTGTGAGCTTGATTTCAACGGTTATGCGCATTGTATGAACATTGTTCGTGTCGAACAAAAAAAAAATCAATTATCCAGGTTTACACTTACTCTGTATTTCCCCTGTGGCGTATCAAAGGAATGCAGAAGAAGACAGATGCCCGGGAAACAGCCCTTGAGGCGCCAAGCGCCACTTGTGTGAACTGTGAAGGAAGCAAAACGCTGGATTTGACGTGACAGTTTCGCAAAGATAGATATTTTTCCAAATGTCCTCAAACCTTCGCCCTATGTCGTTGGCAGTGGCGTAGCCAGCCCAAAAATTTGGAGGGGGCCAAAAAATTTGGGGGGGCCAATATGTTTGATTTTAGGCGAATAACACTATTTTGTTTAGAAAAATGCCTCTCAAAGCGCAAAATGACTATATTTTCTAAAATTTTGGGGGGTCCATGGCCCCTTCAACCCCCCTGGCTACGCCTATGGTCGTTGATCTTCCGTTACATCCTTAAAGGAATGAGTGATGGACATGAACGTCGGAAGGGGTCAGGGGGGCCTTGGCCCCCTCTGGGTTTTGAAATTTGATATTTGGCAGTTAACTTTGCAGTAGAAAAATGTTTTTCTCTTAGTGTCGGAGTTGGTAAAATGAAATTTCACCACTGTTGGTCCCCTGGAAAATATCATTTTTGCCACCCCCCGGATAAATCCACTATGGGCCCCTTCTGGAAAAAAATCCTTCCGACGCCAGTTGTGATAGGCTTTTTCTTCAGGACAGTTAAATGAGCAATTGGCAAAAGAGTTAACCGAAGACAATGGCTGCACATGACCGATGGCCACACGGCCACTGCGCAGTGACGAGGCCGAGACGCGGCCGTTCGAGACTTAAAAATTAATCGGCTGGTAACTGACATTCGACTTCACATTTGGTTCTGCAACAACCTATCTGGAATTTCGCCATGATTTTTCCTGACTTTATCAGAAATATACGCCTTTAACAAATTTACGCTTCTTATGAAATGTGCTAACATATGCAAATTTAGTGCCAATTAGGGTAGCAACCAGCTGAAATTTTCGTGGGGTCAAAACGATTTTAACTTGTTGTCTTGCCTAACAACCAGAAAAAACTTTTTGCGCTTTCAAAATGATTTTGAGAATTTCGGTGGGGCGGCGATTGCCCGATCTACTCACCCCCCGTGGTTGCGGGCCTGGTGCCAATAAAACAGCAGAGATAGAAATGAGAAAACGAGAAATCAGTTCGATACTGGATACAAGGTAACCTACTAAAACGCAGTGTGGACATAATAAAGTGACAATGAGGACCACTGTATAAAAATATCATATTTGAGATTGTGGAAATCAGGACAGGTTGTCATTATATTGCACATAAACAGCAACGAAAGCTTCAACTGCATCGCACAACACCTTCAACTAGGCTGCGGGTTGGACATAGCTGCTCTAGGGCTTTGCGGAACAAAAGAACTTTCAAGACGTTAAAAAGTTGGCAGCAGTGAGCTATGACAAGCGTTTCTGATGAACGCTGTTCTCGGACGTGTATTGTGTAATGTTCGAAAATTCATATATCAACATTTTCGTTTCTGATTAGCCGGAACTTGAGTCTATAGAGCCATTCAACATTTATCAGGTCCGTTTTAAGCACTAGCAAACCCTGCTGTAAGAAGCGTTGACACACTTAATTATTTGATTTTTTCTACTAACATCCATGCTGATGAGAGCACAACTATAATCCTTTTGACATGCTTGATTGCTCTTATTCTCGAGTAAGAATTTTGCCTTCTCTATTAAGCCTGTAGCAGCATAGTTCACGACCTACTCGGCTACGAAAAAGGATGAAGTGTATCAAAAGGTCAAGTACCATCATGGGCCTGGAGTGTGGCTGTTATAATTTCGTGTTTACAGTGATGTTAATCCCATCCGGCATTCGCAATAAGTTTTGCACAGCAGACCAACTATGTGTGAACAATATTTTCAAGGACCAATGACTGCTCCAATGAAGTATTGAAAATAAAGGATTTATCTGGATAAACACCCCAGGACTCAAGGAGCCATCCAAAATGAAATTATGTGGTTTTTGATGTGGAGTGGCCTGGTATGAAATGACCCTTGGACTTGTGCGTGCGCCTGTTTACGACTACGGGTTTCTCCTCTGCTTATACAATCCTACGTGCTTGACAATGCAGCGATCGACTGCAACGCTTATATCATCACAAAGGCAGCGAATCTCTGTCGTGCTGCGACACAGCAGCTTAGCTAATGAGATTAGCTTGGGAGCTGCGTGAAGCTTTACTCATTTCACGATTTTAAACATCTTTTTTAAATGTAAGTTTTCATAGATGTAGAATAGTAAGTAGCTATGCATCAATTTTGTACGTTCCCGAGTAAATCCGTAATAAAACTTGCAACAACTGACAGTAACTTGGGAAAATATTTCTATGAAACGAACCAAGGCTTCCACAATTAAATAACCTGTTCATGAAATAAAAATTATTGTCGAAACGTGATGCAGAATAAGGGATATATAAAACAAATGTAAAGGCTACGTTTCCGTAAAGATAAAGGCTACGTTCCCTATGTTTTCTCAAGACCTCCTGCCTATAAAAGAGTTCCACGTGGAGGTGATGACCACAAAACATTTTCTGCATGGTCACACACGCTACTGAGCATGTAAACTGTGTGTGTGTGCAAAAGATGACTCCAGTGCAGTGCAATCAGATATTTTTCATTCACATCTGCAACTACAGCAGTTACCTTTGTTTTATTCTACCATTGCAGGATTATCTGCATGTTGATTGCTTTCAGAAGTTTAGTAATGTATGAATTACAACATGCAAAACTGTTCATGTTGAAATACGCGTGTTTCGAATAAAAAACTTTCTTCATTTCTACACGAGCCATCAGTTAGCCAGCTTTTTGACAATCTGGTGATATGCCAGAAAATGAGAAAAACTCTCATAATACTCTCATAATATAAGAGGCAATACCCTCACTAAAGAACCTTTTAGCCATGATGGAGAAAATGCCATACCAATTGTTTCTACAAATGCGTCATAAAAGTTGTAATCACGAATTTTATTTTGGTCGGTTCATGTTGTTCTTTTTTCACTTAATCTTTTGTTTTAGCTTTCCATCACTCCAACGCCATGTAGCCTACCGTACCTACCAACTCTACGAAATCGACTGCAGTTTTTTTCACTTTGGTGCAAACATGAAGGTGCGGTAGCGTTAAGACAACAAAATATATTTCTGTAACTTTTTGCAATTGAGATGCATAAGCTTATAATTACTTGAAAGGTAGCAGCACCATCTTAACTGAACGGGTAATATGCTTTTGAATACAGAAAGGCCAATAGCTTTTACTTTTGAATTGGCAACGAATTAAACAGCAGTCCTTTCAAGTGAATTTAAGATGATGATTTACAGTTTCGGTGCAGGCAGGCAACTCACTCACTACAGCAACTTAATTGATTCCAAATACAAAACGCACTAATTCATTGATTGAACGCGCATGTGGAATGTGGATCCACTTTTTTAACGCTTTTCCAATATGAGTGCATCGAGCATATCGTCATGAGTGCACGACACGACGCAGTCTACTCCATCATTGCCGCAACTCATTACGCTCGACATTATATCCACAAAACAAAACGCTGTTCAATAACACGGTGCGGGGCATAAAGGGGATGTAAACAACAAACGTTTTGATAAAATCGCTGTAACTCGCAGAGAGATCTAATTTATTTCCAGACATAGTTTTTATGTCCGGAAAATACATTTCTGTTTAGTAGATCTACTCACTGCCCATTTTCGACGTAACACTTGAAGATCTACTTTCGCGCTACCCTCGGCTGATTTCACTTTCTTGTTCCTTGTAATCTCCTATTGCTCGCCACTGCTCAGAAATCTCCTTATAAACTTTCGTTGATGTCTGCGCACTCGCTTAGCCCTGCTGGTTCTTCTGTGTGTTCTCACCTTTCCCACTCAAGGCACCCGCCCTTTTGTTTTCCTTGTGCTTATA
>JGI24022J15233_10009411_pt1 | contig 10997 bp, 9 predicted proteins | sample Ectturendosymbi2_FD_15233 | JGI IMG/M metagenome (IMG submission 15233)
GCCCAAATTTAATTGAAGCTGTTGTACCTTACCCAAATGCTCCTATTTTACTCAAATGTTTCTAATTTTACCCAAAACGTTATTAAAGTTTTTAGTTGCCCAAATTTGATGAAGGTTGGTGGAATTACCATATGATTCCCGTTCACTCAAGGGCAGTGTCTATTTTTCCATCAGGGGCAAAAGAGAATGGTAAAATAGTCTCAGACTATTTTGCCGTTTTGGCTATTATTTTGCTGTTGATTTGGTTATTATTTTGCCTTAGCTTGGAAAATAGACACTACCACACTTACATGTGAATGTAGCTGTATACTTTGCCTAAATCTAGAAAATTTTTGCCCAAATAATGGCCAATTTTTCAGCGTTGGGGATGCGACCGCAACCCCTGCATCCCCATGCTGTACGCTTATGATGACCACCATACGCCACTGATTGATTCATTGTTTTATCGATTCAGGTCAATGCGAAAACTACTGTGGACAATCAACATCATGTTTGTTACCTCGATATTACCATAAACTTCATTTCACTCCAAAGTATTTATTTCCTGAATGATTTATCGCAAATTGTCGAAACCATTTGGTACAGTCGCTACACACGGGAGTAGCCTACAGGGTCGGAAATTCACTGCAAAAACTGATGTTTGTGTCCCTTGAAGGCATTTCCTTGAGCTTCAAGCTTGTTTGTTCCAAAAGCATGACGTCATCCACATGATTGCTGGCCAATGCTGTCCTGAAATTGTTTTGGTGTGTTTCAGTTTTGAAAATAATTGCTCTTTTTTGCACATGTGCTTCCAAACAAATACGTAAATGGCGATATTTCCGCTTGGACACGTGTACCTTGCGTAGAAAACAAGCAACGAAATGTCTTTAGAAAGAAACTTTAATTCTCATCCCAATGTCGCTCTGTACTTCAATCAATTACATTTGAAAGCACTCCGAGCAGGCCTCGCCTCTGCGTCAAACGTGGTGAAAAATTCTCAAATAGTTCGTATGTGCACGGAGGTCAGTAGAGCGTGATAAAAATTCGTTTTTTTAACTCTTGTGTCATGGCGGAAGAAATTTCCGGATCTTATGGCATTTCATCCTGATCTGATCGGAAATGTGCATAAATTTTATATCGAAGTTGAATCTCACCTAACTGTTCTGTAACTTTGTTTGAAGGCAACAATATAACCCTACTTTTCATGCAAGAGTTAACTTCCACCTTGCAACTGCAAATTCAAATTATTTAAGTGCCTTGTTATGTCTACTAGAAACGCTGATGTCGCAAGCCATTCAGAAGAAATAAGCCCAATTCTTTACGTAGTGCTAGAACTCTTTTCAGCACCGACCCTCAACTGAGCCAGCGTTCATCACAGAAATAAGTCACGTCGCCATGTTCGGATTCCGCACCCAGAACAAACTGTTTAAATCTAGCGATGGATTCAATCAGCTGAATATGATCAGTTTTACGGCCGTCGCAACAGTATTCATAACATTTTTCAATTTCAAGGAATTGGCAAATAATGTGTCTTGGTGGATAACATAGTGTATTTTAAGCAGTCTTTGAGTGATTGCACTGTTATCCATATGTTCCTGCAAAAGTGGAACGAAGCCTGTTTTTGGGACCCATCAAGGTCATCATCGTCGGAACCCCATCAGGTGCAACTGCAATTAATATAGAGATGTCAAACTTTGGTACCTTGTTGCATTTTTTCAACCCCTAGAGATCTACTCCTGTAATAGTGCCTTCATAGGAATTAACTGAATAAATTCCTCGAAAACATGAAACCTTAAAGTTATGCCGCGCAAGAACACCGTAAGCTGGGCTGTGGCACTTTCATCTGCACTCTCATCAACTGCAATTGAAAAATCCTCCGGCCGCTTGGGACGTCTATCACACTACCTTTCATGTCTGTTGCCTTGGCTTCGATGCATCTGGTGATCGTCCTCGCAGACAGGCTAATAGGTGCAAATAAAGACTGCTTCTCTAGACAGAAAACCTCCACCACTTTATAAATATTCTGTGATGAAGTCAGTAACTGCACAAAGCTTAGCTCTTTCGGTTACGGACATGGAAACGTCACAGCTGGCACAAGCATTCAGTTCAACTTTTTTTCTTAGTAAATGACGATGTTTGTTTACCCAAGCTAAAGTAACTTTCAGTCGTGAAAATTCATCTTTTTCTCGAGCTTCCAACAAATCTATTAAAACTTCAGTGACTGGTCTCACAACGTCGTCTGATATTTGTGACGTTCTTCATCGCTACGCTTTGTTGTGGCACACGGGATAAAATGGTTTGCGATTGTGCTCTACGAAAAAATAATCGAATGTCTTACTATCTTTGACAACTCGGCGCTCGTGTCCACTTCCTGCGTCGCACATTCATGGTGCACTTACTAGTTTTCAAAAACACTGAAGTGTACCGAAAAACACGTATTTCTATCCAACGACATGAGCTTAGGTTGAGTATCGGCACATCTTTGAACTTGTAGTACTTGCACGTCCAAACCGTACTCACGTTCCATTGGTAGTTGCCCGCGGTTATTGCACAGTTGATGTTTGATGGTACATACGAGCATTATTGTAATGTCGCAATCCTCATTTATTCACCCGGTACTTCCAGCATAGCGGTTTGCTGACCGGCCGCTCGCGTACACTTTTAGTGGAATATTCCCGATAGGTTGTCACTACTGCAGCTACAGCTATACATATTTTGCTGCTCGTTCGTGTGCCGGTCAAAACATCACAGGGTGCCGCTGGTTACCTTTGCACTTGCTTTAACTTTCTGCAAGCATTTAATCACTTATAGCTTAAAAAATAATGTTATTGTAAACTTGCGCTTTTGCAAAATACAGAGTAGAACGCAACTCTACAGTCAACATTTCCATTTGCAATGAGTGTGATCAAACTTTATTTATTCAAAGAACTTTGATTCTAAGTCAAATTGTTGTAAAAAACATGCATGAATTATAAGAAATGACTTTATTTTACTTTGACGCTATTTCGAAATATTTTAGTCAATTGCTTCGCAGTTTGGGCGTTTTACATGGTGTGATTTTTTGTATTTTTGTGATCGTTTTCTCAAAAAGTTTGGTTGCAAATATCAGTTTTATCTGATGAAAAATATTATCTTGCATTATTTTTCAGGCTAACGACGAACCAGACATGATGAATGCAGTTCACACGTGTAGACGTATGCTGGTTGATCCGAGAGAGGTAAAACACGTAGAAAAGCTTTTGCGATTATCGGAAGCACTATTAAAACGACTAACATACACAAAGGTTGACGATGGCATACGCAGTAGTAGAATCCTTAAAACGAGAATGCCTACCACATGGGAGAAGAAAATGAAACTAAAAAAAACTCATCAATCCATAATTTTGGTTTTAACACCTTAACAGAAAAAAGATCTGGCAAAGAAAAAAGAACTTTATATCTGAGCCTAAAGGCTTTCAGTGAGTACAAGTTGCTACAATTCGGTTAAACAAATATTTTTCCAATAAAATAGGACTTAATGTGAAAACAAAGATATTGAAAAAACAAAATAATAAAGTATAAATAAATAAGATAAAATATGATAAAATGGAATATCAAATAATGTGAAAACAAGATATTGAAATATTTCTGGGTAAAACTACATAAACACGAATAACACGTAACTACCAGCATCACTTGTAGCTTTAAGAGAAACAACGTTTGCAACAATCAAAGCAACTTAACCAAACTCTGTGCAGTAGGAACATGGTTTATCAGCAGTCACGTAAAAATTATTGCTGCACCTAGAGGCGTGCACATATTTCAGAATGTTTTTAGCCAGCATGTTGCCTGTGTTTGCTCTTCTTTTTCTGAATACAAAATGTATATGTAATGGCACTGCATCAAATTTTAATTTAATTAGTTTATTAGTTAATAAAATAACTTTTCGATGTTATTTTTCAAAGATAGAAATGAACTGTTAAAATTTTGTAGTTTTGCAGACGCCCAAGTATATCTTTAAAAATTGTGAATCGTAATTTATATGCGTGAGTTAAAGCTTCAGTTGGAAAAGAAGTTTTTGCGAAACGTGATGTAACGACCTAAACCAAAAAGAATCATTATTTGTAAAACCAAAAGATGAACCGGATTTTAAACCAGAATTGAAGAAGAATGTTCAGCTTAGCACGCGGATCTTGTTATTTGGAACCTAACAAAGACACCAACAACCGCGTTGGTTTCACAAAATTCAGGAATTGAGGTCAGGAAATATTTAAATGCAACACCATCCTTGTGGAATGTGTTTAAAGGCTGCTTTATTTAACCATGTGTTATATGAAGTGGGGCATCCAAACTTTTTTAGGTTTATCAGTGAATAACATTTCACACTGCTCGTTGCAGCGATATATTCCGTACGCCTTAGCCAAAATTACTTCCTATAACAATGGTGGTCAAAGTTCGGCTCGCCGAAATGTTTTGTGTGGCTCTGCTGGCTGAATAGCAGTACAGGATCTCACATTTATAGCGAGTTTTTGCTTCATATTTAATTTTTATTTCATGTATCATTGTGTTTACACGAGTTCATAAGTTTGCTTGCCAGAGAGTCTATGCAATTTGATAGCAAACACAGTGAACTTAAAGCTAAAGTTAGACTACTTATGTGTCCAGAACAAAAATAAAATATTTCAAGGAGATAAATTGCCAAAAACATTCTGCCATTTTTCCAATGTCAGAATGAGAAAGAATGCTTTTCGCGAAAAGGGAATTGCAGACCACATTGTGGACGAATATAAAAAGACATTGCAAAACTACTGTAGGAGATCCAAGCCAGATGTGCCCATTTGCAGGATTGAAAACCATGCTTTGCATTCCTTGTAAATCTATTCAACATTAAAGTAGTTAGTGATGGCTGTCCAGTTTGCCAACCATTTATTACAAGCATGTTTGCAGTAGAAACGAAACTGACCAAAATTCCAGAAAATCTGGCTCTAACAAATTTCAGTCAATGCCACTCTCCAGTTGAGTTCTGGCGACAAGTACCAGAAAGTAAATACCTAGAACTTAAACGACCAGTGTACGATTCATTTCTGTATTTATGACGACATATTACTGTGAATTTTTATTCCCTGTGATGAACTTCGTAAAATCAAAACTTCGTGCAACTCCAAAAAATTGACAATTTGGAGAATTAATTCGCGCAACAACATATCGTCCAGATTTTCGGAGACTAGCAAACCAAACAAAAACCAGGTATTGATAAATAATGCGTTTTTTGCGTTTCAATTACAGTAGGTCATTTTATCTAAAACTTGCATTCTTTACCGTATTTGTATTGGCACTTCAAACTGTTTTTGCGGCTCGTTAGTGTTTTTGGGTTTCTGCAAACGACTTCCATTGAACAAGTCCGCACACCCCTGTACATAGTATGGTTCGATGTCTTACTGTCCCAAAGACAAGGTGGCAAAGATTGCATGTGATTCCCCTTTTCAGTCCCATCAAAAGCACAATTATTTTCAACGTTTTAATGTCATCACAGTTGTACTGGTCTTAATTCAAGACGGTAAGAGAATTTTGACATTTTATTAACCTTTTTTGAGGTGGATTGAATTAGCAAAGGGAAAAAAGTACATTTCTATGTTGCGTTGACTTAGATTTTCATGAAAAACGAAAAATTAAGAATTTCTCTTTAAATTACGAAAATATAGTTTAAAAAAAGAACAAGATAGATTTTTGACTTTCTCAACCCTGTGCAGCTGCAAACATTGATTACAAGCTGGTAGCAAACAAACATTGCGTTTTGTTTGATAGCGTTATCAGAAAACTGTTTTAAACATAAACAGTACAGACCCTTGATGTTATCTCGGCAGTTTAATACCATGTGGAGAATCGTTCACGAGTTCACAAAACGCTGCTCAAAAATCACGCGAAGTAGAAACACTCTTAAATGAAACCTATATACTTCGTATTGCTACTAGTGAGAAGTGACGGTGATATTTGTATATATTTAAATTGCATAGAAAATGATGAAAGGTCGCATAACTGAAAAAGAATTGGAAAACTCGAAAAAAGCAAATTTTCAAGAGATATTTCAAGAGTTTGACAGAAAAACGGCCACTCTGACAAGGAGACAATGGGTACAACAACGCAGAAGTGAATTGCAAACAGAATTGGAGAGTATTTGGCAAGCTGGTGTAGTTTCTTTGAAAGTAAGAAAGTGATTTGCTATAATTTCGAGTTATATTTTTTAATCCTGACGTTAATAACATTCATGATTATCTCAATGTTTTTTGTTCTGTCGTAACAAATAGCATGGTAATCCACACAAAGAAAAGCTTCTAAATTATCCTATTTTCTAACTTATTCTACAAAACTTATCTTTATTCAAACTTTTTTCCCAAACTTCTTTCTTAAAGTAAATTTTGAATATAAAAATGCAGCACGTAGCTATCTAACACCCTACCTATTTTCGAAAGTGTTTTTTACAAGCGTGTTTTTTCCTTGAAGGTTGTGTAATAATTTAATATCATCTTGTTATGATTTGCTTTAAAATCTGAGCGTTTTGTTGTGCTAATTTTTATTTAGCATGTTTCACATTGACTATATAAATTCGTTGATGGAAAGAGTGTCTCGTTGATCAAACCTTAAGAAGGAACGCTGTTTATTTCCTGCAGTCACAACGTTTCATCAATCGATTTAGTGGTTGTTTTCCATGCACTATACTCTACTTTCATATCTCTGTAAAATGAAAACACAGAGAAGATATCTTGATTACAAGTATTCATTGTTTGGCTAAACATGGACAAGCTACACACCGCAAGTTGATGCATACCCGTTACCCAATTCTGATATCGCAGGGGAAGGAACCTCTCTACAAGCGTTTCACAAGAACCAACAAGTGCAGCAGCAATTCGCCCATCAATAATTTTACATGAGACCTTTCAGAAGTGCCGGGTTTATAGAGGACATTTCGGTCCGCACTTGATATAGAGGAAGATTATTTACAGAATCCGTGGAACATTTTTCAACGCTTTGAAGGAAAAACCCCAGCATCGGTTTCAAATGTCTATCTGTCCCTTGTTCCCTTTTTTTCGGGATATACCTTTTTGTAGCTTGGCACTGTTGCCAGAAGTGGTGAGATTCAGCAATACGTTTTGTTAAGATTGAATCAAAGTTTTTGAAACTAACGTTTTGTTAAGTTTCAAAATTTTTTAAAGCAATACGTTAAGTTTTAAAATTTGCTGGTTTTAACCAGCTGTTGTTAACTTTACAAACGGCAGTTACAGTTGGTTTATAAGCTATTGCTACTTTGCAAATGCACGTAGTGCAAAGACCCTTGAAGAACCTTCACTGTCATGTCATACGAGGTAGGTGGTAAAAAAGGCTATGTACCATCCGGATTGTTTATGGTACAGCCTACCAGCACCAAATGTAAGACGTGGTGATTAAAAAAAACAAATAGCAGCAAATGAAATTAGGCATATGTTGGCTAACGCATTTGTATGTTGTATTTAATATCATTGACTTCGAAAAAATGCATAATGTAACGATTGACAACATTTTTATGAAAAGTTATTTTTATTGTGTTTCGTTTATGTAGCTTTATGACCAGTTTTCAAAATTCACTTCCGGGTATCAGAAATACTCTGCTGGCCTTGATTCAAGTTTACCAATTTTTAAAGGGAAGACACAGATGATGAAGTAGATGTCTTGCCCGGTAAATATTCTAAGTATTTAAATCACATCTGCTGATGCTACTTTTGTATGAAAAGAAAAAGTCTCGGTCCTATTTGATGTGATGTGGTGTACGGGAGGTGGATGCCAGTCCGTCCAGCAGAGAAATGTTGCTTAGTGTCAGAATCACTCAACGCATAGCAGATGCCTTTTGCACGGTTCTTGTACGACAGCATCTTCCTGTCTTCGGGGGCAAATTTCGACTTATTTATATCAGGGGTTGTGTCAATGCAAAGAACGAAGCAACTTCCAATAGCTTTTGTGTTATGGAACATCATAGATTTTTGCAGATACAGACATCATAGATCAATACATCAATACAGACATCATAGATCAATAGAGATATCATTGATTTTTGCAAAAAGTGCTCTGTCTGCCCAGATGATTGAATCGAATAACCAAGAATACAAATCTTCCTTGCAAAATACCAAAACAAAGCAAGGAGTTGTGTAAATGTGGATCTTTCTATCAATTTATTTTATACGGCTGTCGTTTGATTACCACCGTATGCCTGAACGACCAGGCTGTGAGAATCGCATGTGTCGGGACAGTCACAAGTTTGCTATGAAATGGCACAGAAAAAGTTTCACGTCGACAAACCTGTGAAAATCACCCTGAGACGTGCGGCTCCATATTGACCGGAAAATATTGTGTCTTCTTTGGAATGATATCTAGCTTTGGTTTCGCCTTAGTCCTGATTGGAGTCCTTTCCTTTGCTTTCCAAAATGCTGCCAGGATGCAAACAGTGCCGTTTGAATTGCGACCAAGGTTGCCAGATGTCCTTGAGCGCCAAGAATTGTCCTTAAATTTGCTGTCAAAACTTGTTATGTCCTTGATTCTTGAAAACATCTTGTTGGCTTTGAATATCTTCCGGCGTCCTTGAAAATTCTTGAATAGTTTTCAAACTGTTCACTTTTGAACTATTCATTACATTGAACATTCAAGAATCAAGAATAAGCAATGTAAATGAACAGAACAATGTGTAGATTTGTTCCAACAGTTGTGTAGTAAAAGTAAATTATTCAAGAACGGTTGTGTCGTCTGAATACGTTTTGTTTAGTTTTCAATTTCCTACATGGGAACAATTGACCCTGGAGCGTGCTACCTGGCGCTCCCTTCTACAAGACAGACGAGCATAATCAATTCAAACGTTCATCACAGACTGCAATCGTTGCCGAACTGATCGTCGAACACTACGGGAAAGGCCATAGAGAGAGAGAGAGAGATATGGTTGGCTTAGCCTGATTTGTCCATACCTGAAAGCTTGCTGAAAGGGTTAAAGTAGCCATGGGCGACCGCAGAAATTTTTCCAGGGGGGCAACGTCGACATTTTGCTTATCTTTTTCAGGTTGCTGACGTTGTAATGCAAATGGACGTTCACACAACGCTTTCCTGTTTCTACACCACAAAGAAAATTCCCCATGAAAGCACACGCTCCATTCGCATCTATTTTGAAATCTTTTTCAAGTGGAGCTGTAGGCTATACGAGTTTGCCACAAAGGTGTACTTTCTGTCATCTGTTACAACTTTTGCTGAATTGGCGCGTGAATGTCGTTATCATTGTGAACTTCACACAACTGAGTCTGACATGGACTTGAACTATCAGCAACTACGTTTTCAGCTCTCTCATTTGTCTGTGCTGGTTCAACAGAACTCACTTCTGAAATATTTTGTCCGAATTGTTTTCTGCACGTCGGCTATCAGAAATGCTTTTGCTTTCCATAAACTACCTAATATCCATTTTTGCAAGCACGTTCTACAAATAATTCATAATTTAAGAACAGTCAAGGCTCAGATCAACATTAGCGGTGGAAAACCAAGAAAGTTGGACAAAGACACTCTCGCAGAATTGTTTCACTGTATCTTAACAGGGCTATCGGACAACTTCAGAACTTACTAAAAGTAGAACACCAGGCAGACGTAAAAACTAAGCTTCACGTGCTTGCCGCTTGGGTCCTCCGATCGCAACGCTGATGAGCAGAATGTTATATTGATTAGAAAAACCAAAATTTCAAATCCAACCCTGACTTACACCTTATTTTTAACCCTTGTCACTAACCTTAACTCTAATTTCAACCTGTCAACCCTAGCTCTCACACTCACTAAAAACATCACAAGGTGACCATACCCTGCAGGCTGGCGCAGCTAACCAACCTGTAATGACGCCCGAGGAGCACGGTTGTGAACCCGGAAGTCAAAATTTAGGCTCCGGCTCTGGCACCAGCACCAGGCATCTAAAATTTTTGGCTCCGCCTCCACAATTCTGCGTGAAAAAGCGGGCTATAGAGAGTTGCCGAAATTTACGCTAAAAAAAGAAAAAGTTGGCTAGATTTTGTCTGGAAAATATTTTTCACGCCTTGGAAAATGCCATAAAATTTATCCAGATTTACGTCTGGATCCAAGCTTCGTTTCGGTCATCACGTTGTTTCAAATGTCACAAGACTGAAAATTTGTTGGTGCATATCATCATCGGGCAATACCGTTGCTGAATATTTCAATGCGTGATGAACAAACTCTTCACATTTTTTCTATCTAATACCAATTTCATGCAAGTATCCCGCCCTCCTTAGCAGCGCTTGTTACACACAATTTCATTCGTTAGACAGCTTGATTGCTATGCAGTAATGTCTCTTTCTCACTTGTTCAGTTATATGGAACATTCAGGATTTTTGGCGCGCAAAGCAGATAATAACCTTTTCTGATAAAGACCACTTCTAAGTAATAGTATTTACTCGCTTTATTAAAGGGGCCCAGGCAGGGATATCTAGAAACTCCCACGCAGGGATATCTAGGAGTTTCTAGATATCCCTGGGGCCCACGGCTTTCAGCCAAATCGTCAAAAGGCTCCATGACACTGAAAAGGTTGGGAACAACTGTTTTAGACGATGCAAATCACCAATGAATAGAGCGTTGTGGCAAAAGCGCAATAGCACTCAGCTTCTCAATTTCTTGAACAAGTGTAGATATAATATCGTCACATAGTGCTGCAACCCAGGGCCCCGAAAAGGGGGCGGGGCGTGGGGGGCAATGCCCCGGGGTGGCACTTTTCGGTGGGGCGGCACTTTCGGTGAAAAGAAGGAATAGCTGGTGGTGGTGGGGGGCACTTTTCGACTCGCCCCGGGGCGGAACTTCCACATGTCGGGACCCTGCTGCAGCCACGGGCCTGAACGTCTTGTGGTTGCAGGTAGTTACGCTAAAACACTAAACATAACGAAGTTCATTAGGTTATGAGTAGCAAAGCATTGCTTAGAAGATTATCACCAACAACAATTGGGCCTACTTCGGATAGCTAAGGCGCGCACCGATGCCAC
>JGI24022J15233_10009416_pt1 | contig 10995 bp, 8 predicted proteins | sample Ectturendosymbi2_FD_15233 | JGI IMG/M metagenome (IMG submission 15233)
GCTTGGCCTCTGATAAAGTTTACTGCACTCACAACAATCGAAAACACATTTTTTTATTTTCGGGGCGTGTATCCCAGAAACAATTTGGTGCTTCGTAACCCTTGTTTTAGTGCTTCGTACCCCCAAGGGGTACGTGTACCCCCGGTTAAGAACCACTGCGTTAAAAGATGGGAGTAGAACCTAATGCTACGTCAGCGCAGTTCACAGCTGCAAAGCTATAAGTCTGCGCGAATGTCTCGTCGAATAGCAGTTGTGCAAAGCAGGTGTGCGGCAGGGATGGCGGACATCCTGGGATGACAGTTTGAAACTTGCTAAACTCAGTCCCGTCGCCACAGGGAGGCTTTGGGGATATAAGCCCCCGCCAAATTGAAATAACAAACACGACAAATCAGGCGTTTTGTCAAATTTTAGGATGTCAAGCCCCCCTTGCATGAACGTAAAGCCCCCTACTGAAGATTTGCTGGCGACGGTTCTGGCTAAACTACGCAAGAATTTAGAATGCACATAAAGTACGCAAGAAAATGTCTGTTTTATTATGTGACTGTTAGCATACATGTAGGCCTACACCTACTGGGGGGACAGAACAGATACGGGCTTGAGTGAGCCGTTATGATCAATCCACCTGAACTGCCAGTTAATGACGATGCTTGAAATGATGCACACATTGCAAGCACAGGTGTGCAGCTCCATTAGCGCACACCCAGGATTGCCACATCAAAAAACGAAACTGGAAACTAGAGATGCATCAAGAAGTCAGATAAATCAAACAAGTTGAAACAGGGCAATTTTGAAATTTGTCATTGAAAATAAATTAAACGTTCACACATATCATGCAAGCCTTTCTTGTGATTTTCCCTTGATCGCACGATCTGGAACAAGACACGTCACTGTCAGTTTGACTGGGTGTGTGCGGGGAAACCTAGAGTATAAACCCTGGTGTTGAAGAATGTGAAAATTACTGGCATTTGAATACGTAGAAACTAGTGTTGGCAAAACAACAGGTTTCGAAAAATTAAACCCATGCATCATGTGTTAGCAGCTTCACAATAGGAAAAATGCCCAGTTACAGCGCTTTACTTTTTGCAATTTCATTCTTTTGATCACCCTCTGCCTTGGATGCCTATGGACGTCGCCCCGTTCGCCCTTCTCTCTGCAAGTCATTTTGAGTGTCTCTACATTATCATTTTCAATGCTCATCAGAAAGAGAAAACTGAGCTGCTGTTCACCCATGCAACTTCGAACCTCATATTTTATTCTTTTTAGTTTTGAACAAGATCACTCCCCACGGCAGTTTGATATTGCCGTGGACAGATAAATGCGAACTGCGATGTGAACGTGTGGGAAGCTAATACATGAAACTTTTAGGATTGCAAGTGTGATAAAAGCCACTAACGCGACCACCCCGGCGCCGCTAATACGACCAATTCAGTGCGGTCCAGTGGGTGGTCGTGCTAGAGGGGTTTCACTGTATATATATCCAAATGACATTTTTTGAGTAAATATTTTTTTTTTTAATTCTTTTTGTAAAAACCAGCTTTCCATGTCAGCTTCCAGACCAAAATACACTAACTTAACCGTAAAGCTAACCTAACCAATATTTAACCTAACCTTACCTCTCATAATAGCCCACTTTGATATGTCCTAAATTTCTGTGGTAAAAATATTATTTGTACTCATTGTAATTTAGTATTTCATTGATTCTGTTCACAATCAAGGACAAAGCAGTAAAACTATTAGTAAGAACAACAACATGCACTCACTTATCGACAACTGTTGTGAAACTCACTTTCACCTATTATGTATAGTTTTGCGTTCATTCATAAGACATGACACTACTGAATTGCTTTCATTTTTCTATTGCACTAGACTAGAATATTGAATCGCACTCAAAAAATAACGAAAAGCACGTCTTACAACGTACTAAAATCGAATAATTCACTGAGTTTAGGTGCGCAAGCTTAGAGTTACTTGAACGAAATGCAAACAGAACTAAGAAGTTCTTGACACGGTTTAATTCTTGTTACCAGTTAACGTTTTAAGTACCTTGATATCTGCCACCTTTCTGTTTATCATTGCGTTTAATCTGTTTTAAGTCAGTTATCAAGAATAGTACCAAATAATGACGATTAACATAAACGTAATATGTATTAGAATGTCCAAACTTGCATCTTTGAAGTAAATAGTACAAGAAATGGTATTGAAGTACCACCTCTGGTAGTCCTGCCTTATAACACCATGATTTATTATCCTTAGCTAAAATCTACCTACTTTCACCATTGTTAAGAGACCTGACACCATATAACAAGTTCCCAACTTCCTTCGGGGCTGTCTGCAGGATCGATATGCCCATCCGAAACGGAAATAAGACAAGCGGGTGGAATATCTCACCTTTTCATACCTTGGAGTACAAACTTGCTAGTGAGTGGCGGCCAGACCACATGCCAAAGAATCAACTACTTTTACGTCAACGAAGTATTTTCAACGAGTGAGCACAGGGCGCCAACTTATCAATCCTGATTGGCGATGATATCTTTTACAGTGTATTGCATTGTGTATTGTTCACACATTGCTCTTTTTTACCGACTTATAAATTGGAGGCCCCCTAAATGTTGGGGGCCCCTGGCTGCAGCCCAGTCAGCAACCCCCTTAATCCGCCACTGTGTCCATGCTTAGACCATCGTGTTCCGCCTCAATCGCATGATCAGCAAAAAATTGGCAGCAGGAGTTCACAATGAATTTGAGACTGAAAGACTACTTTTCCTCAATTCCACTTCTATGGAAAGTATTTGGTTATTCGGTTCCAACTTAGGAAACCTAAGATCTATCGTAGTTTCTACATCTTTATGCATGAAAACACCTCAGCTTACGGTGGCAACTGTTACTCGACGTGTTTATTTCGAGTACTTGCACCTTTGCTTCAGTTTCAAGTAGACTCACTTTGGCGTGTAATCAAAAGTTGTCACCGCATCAGATAATGTCTGTTTTGCTGAATGCCCGAGGCAGAACGAATGATCTTCGTGCATACACTTTTATTAGTGCATTTACACAAGAGAAAGTGCAAGTGCGAAACGTTGTGAAAAACGTCGAAGGCAGCGTTTTTTCTGGTTTTCCCTTTAACATCTTTAATGATCATTGCTGCCAGTACCTCAATCTTTATTCAGCGTTGCTGTAAAAGTCCCAAGTCATCGCTATATATAGATACGCGTTTGCACTTATTTCGTTTCGATAGGCTACGACTTCCAGAGATTCACTCTGCGGTTTTATATTCAGTCGATGCGAGACACGTCGGTAGTTTCCACACTGTCATTAAAGCTGTGATGATTACAACGCCTTAATCATGCAATTGTAAGTTTCAGCGATGCCTGCACAAAACAGCATTGGAACTCATTTCAGTGAAAAGTGTTTGCCAACACCGGTGAAAAACTTTTTCGAAACGACGCTTTGCGCCATTTTCCGTAATCCGTTGCTTACAAAACAAGCAGAGTAATCGCGTTCATCAAACGAAAGGTATTCTTAATTTTCAGCACATAATTAGTTGCGAATTCAACGTAAAGTTTGAATCGACAAACACTGATTTAGGATGGGAAAAATTTCGAGGCCTGGTCGATTTTTACGATCATACCTTGCGTATCACATTTCATGAAGCGAATCACATTTCATGATACGATCATTCCTTGCGTATCACATTTCATGAAGCGAAGCAATTAAGAGACACGATAAATTTTTACCTTCAGAACACTTGCAAATAAAACTTTAGAAACATTTTTTATCATTTTGTTTTTAGCTTATCTAGTATTTTACACACAGACGATCAATTACCTCCTCGTTTATATCAACCCACGATCTCACCACAAAACTTTTTGCGTTATTTCAACCAAATTCAGCGTCACGAAATTCAACTCTAAACAAGTTGCGGTTGCTGTTAACAACTGACTGTAGATAGTTCGTATGTTTTTATTAGGAATGCAGAAGCGTTGAGCTCAATATGTTGCTTTATTTAAAAACATACTCAGGTAGTTACTGGCTAACTACCAACGAACCAGGGTTGATTTTTTTGTAGATTTCATATGATTACAAAAGAGTTAGAAATCTGTTGTTTTATGACTTTTCCTAATTTTTGGAGGTAAATCAAGCGATGCAAGAGTGTTTCCAAAATTATCTCTGCATGTCCATAAACTAACATTAAAAGAAGATCCTTCGTCGAGTGAAATAATTCTTGTTACCTTTTGAGTTAATTTGCGACGTTCATTCATATGTACATTCCGCCTTACCCAATTCTTTCATCCTTTCCTTTGCCACACAATTTGGTTTGTTCAGGAACTTTTGTGCTTCCCTTTATACGTTTACCATTTGACGGTCCTCCCTAGAGTATTTCAGTCAACTAACAACCTCAAGACCGCATTTCTGCTTGTGCATCCCGCTGCCCGCTATATGATGGAGACCGCCGCATTGCTCGTAGCTGTGTTTACATTGCTCCGTGCCTGGAGTGAAATAGTTGTGAAAGCAGCTTCATGGGGCCGGACTATTTTCTGGTTTTCACTTGCCGCAGCTTATGTTTTGATTTAATCGTCTTAGTCTGGAATTTGCTTGTTTTCTTTGCCCTTGCTTTCGTCCTTCAGCATTTCGCAGGCATACACGTGCTTGCAGATTCCAGGACTGAGGATGCGGCTGCGCATAGTCACGCGGAATCGATTTCTTATGAATTTGTTTACAGATTTGACGTCACCTTTGAGGAGACTAATTACGTAACCACAGACATGTGCAAGTCCCGAATCATCGCAAGGTTATATAAGCGGAGCCCAGTTGGCTGACTCCTCGAAAGCATGCAGCACGTCCTAGCGCTTTTAATTACAAGTTTATAAAATAAAAAATAGGTTCTTCTAGACCCTGGAATTGCCTGATTTGTTATTCGTGTTTGAATTATGTTTTTACAGCCTGCGCTGTAAACCTATCGAGTTCCTATTGTTTGAGTTGGTCAGTTAGGAGCAGTCGCTATCAAAACATCACAGAGCAATGCCTTTGCATCGCGTTTCTGTGATTTGCAAGACCTGCTTTTCAATGCAGTTTAGCTGGTCGTCATTTCAGGTGGAAGTTACTAGGTTGCTTGTAGTTCGAGAAGACATGCGTGCAACTGTTTTGTTTAATTTCTGAAAGCACAAACCTGTACAAAAATGTGCCGTCATTTCCTAAAACATTAGGTGGAACAGCATGCCTCGAGGCTGCAATCTTGGAAGACCTTCACCTCGTAACGTCTTGTCATCTTTCGACCCCGGGCCGGTTCGCCAAAGCTCCTTATCTGGAGATACTGATCTGAAGTATTTCAAACTTCTGCTTGACGACAGCATGACAAAAGAAATTGTGGAAAAAACAAATGCCTGTTTGAGATTTATCCGCCATTGTATCAAACAGCAAACGACAGCGACTTTCGAAGACACGTGCGATTGTGCGATGACGAAATGTTAGCTCTAATCAGCGGTTTGCTGCTCTCTGATAGGCCTACCAGAGATCACAATCATTAGCCACGGTGGACAAGTTCGACGTGTCCATGACAATTCCGGAATTTAGATCACCGCGCTGTCTTGGTGTTGTTTTCTTAGGACTGTTTGTGTTCTGATAACCATGGAACGAGGGACTAACTTTGAGAAAAAGAATCTATTTGCTGCCGTAAGCAAAACTTGGGAGGCTTTAATCGATTGCAAAGAGCGCTATCGTGCAAGAGCAAACATCATGATAGATGAGCAGCTGCTGGCATTTTGAGAACAGTGTGGGTTTTGGATGCACATGTCGAACAAATCGGCAAAGGTTGGCTTACAAATTACGATAATCTGCGATTCCTAAAGGAGGTATGTGCTATATGCCGTGCCATGTTTGGTAATGAAGACATAACCACCCGAGGGTATTGTTTTAGGTCATTACGTAGCCACGGAGGTGCCTATTTCGGAAACACAACCAGCGATAATTGGTTCACATCAGTACCACTGGTTAAGGACTTGCTGAATAAAGATGTGGCACAGTGGGCAACATTCGGAAAATGAATAGAGAAATTACTGGGGAAATGAAGACCAGAAAAAGACTCCAACATGAACATTATGCGCTTGTTTTGATGAAAACACCACCCTGCTAATTCCGCTCTTAAAAATTAAGTCAGCAAACAAAGTTGCTACCATCGTTTTATCAATGCTTAGCCAAGCTGCTATTCATAAAATTCGTGCAGCGAAGAGACAAGAAGGATCAGAAAAGTGCATAAATTTTTTTTACGGTCAAATAATATCACCATCCAAAATCAGTCGCAGGGATCTTTTTACATACGATTAGTATATAATGTGTGTTTCGCTGCGCAGATACGATTTTGTAAAAAAAATGATGAAAAGTGGCTGCAAGGAAGTCAAAAATAGTTTGACCGAAAATTATTGTCCCATGAAAACGTAATTTGGTTACTGTTCCATGAAAACGTAATTTGGGTTCATGAAACCTCGAAAAGGAAACTGAAACTTTTTGAAAAAATTTTGTATTCATTAGTTAAGTGTTTTGCCGAAGAGGAACCAAGGTTTCAAACAAAATTTGGGGCGATGCACTCAACAAAGCACAATAATTGGTTTTCGTCCTGTATCGCAACTTGAGAATCTTTGCTCTTGTTCCCAGATCACGTTTGCAGCTTAAGCCCTGGCATCGGAGTTTGGTTAATCTTACGGTTTTGTCTGGTCCTGATTTCAGCCTTGTCATCTTTCACTGCTTTAGACACCATCATACAAGTCAATATACTTCCGTTGGGCTTTAAATACCTACAGTTGCAGATGTTGCGCACAATCCTGTAAAAGACTTAACAAAACTTCAAAGCGTTGCTATTGCTAAATCATAACTGATCCTTTGCAAGGAAATCGAGACCAGATACACCCAATTAAACAAAAATTCCCAACGCGTTCATCTGGCCTTTGCAGTCAATACAAAATTAATTGGGCAATGGTTTTGAAAGTGACGCGAATCACCTTCGGGCATTTCCAAAAAATTTCGGGACACTTAGTACATTGGCAAAAGACTAAGCTTCTTGTTGGGCGTGTAAACGATTAAAGTTTAGCCGGGTGATCAACCAGTAAAACAGCACTCGCGATTGCGCTATGTCAAGCTCTAGAATGTCAGATGCAAGGTTAATCCGCTGCTGTGGTTGGCACGGACAGTCGCAAGTACATCGCGTCTATGTCGCTGTATTTACTTAGTGAACGTATCTCAACTCTGACGAAAAACCACAACTTCTATCGCAACGGTGCGCACAATACCGCGAAATTCCCGCCCTGTCTTTGGCAAACATACAGTTGACCTCACCTTTCGTTCTCGTCCAGGAGAATCTTCATCCGGGGCTCCGTTGCGACATCATCACGAAATCCCGAAACATTCTTGTCGGTTAGGCCCGTTTATATCAGCATGCTATATAGATAAAATTGAATATTGCCAGGAAAGCATTTCGCTTCCAAGTTTTAGCTTGCAGTGGGGATGTGTACCCTTTGCATAAATTCGATTCACAATTAAGAACGATGCTGATTAAATCTTGGTCCTTGGACGAATTTGGGCAGCTTTCCCGTGGGTGTAGCCAACAGAACTTGCCTCGACAATCTTTCGTGAGGCATTCTGAACTCATGGCAGAACCAACGTGGCTGCGATCTCACCATTCAGAGAAGTGTATCAACAACCAGGGCTTTGCAAATTTCACAGCTGCGCACTTTGGCGCGAAGTGACAAACCGTGAATTCTTCGCAAAAATACCATCTTTGCCGTTTGCTTTTGAGACAGTGTTCTTTCAGTCATTACCCAAGTTCGTGACCAAATGTGCCCACAGCAACACCTTCCCGTGGCACCTTCTGTTATCGCAAACTTGTCTGTGTAAATGGCGCGACCGCTCAGTTCAACTGTACAATTAGGGCAGTTCGTACCATGGAATGCGCGCACTTGAAACCTATTTCTGTCGAGGATACATGACGCCATTGCCATGCGTTGCATTCGAGGGAAGATTAGGAATGTCTGAAAGTCATTCATAAATAGTTTCAGAAAGTACAAGCCCAACACTGGAAGATGCGATCAGTGTTCCAAAGTTTTTTTAGCACTTTGGCGTTCATAAATAGTCTCTTTCTTAAAGGCACTTAAAGTCCTTTCTATAAGTTTATTTTTCTGCTACTGTATTTGCAGACCGTTAGAGACAATCCCAGATCGGGATCCGGGTTCCCTCTCATCTTTTACACATAGAATGGTTGAAAGTGATATGGACAGTGATGGGTTTAGTGTTGGGGGGGCCCGAGGCAAGACTAAAAAGGATGCCCTCTGATGACGTCATCATACTCAGCCAACCGTGATAAACACTATTGATCAAGCCTAAGATACAGCCACCGAAGGATACGTTCTTGAGACTACGGCATGACAAACTAGCAGGAGAAAATGCAAAAGGGTGTTCATGATACACAACTTGAAAGTTGGGAAGACAAGGCTGGCAACACATAAAAGTTAGGCGATAGCAAGTTGGCATCGCCTCCACTTCTTTATTTTTACGCCCCATTTCTTTGCATTCACCATGAATAAACTACGAAGTTTACCCCTTTGAAAGTTTTACACTTTCCCTCTTTGAAAAAATGTTTGGTAGTTGGTATCCTGAATTTGTTCACATTCATGCCTTTATAAGAATCCATGAAACTATAAACAACAACCAAGAAGATTTAAAACAATAAATTTGTTTTAAATTTCATCTTTTAACTACAAGAACATAGCATACAAAAGCATCCAATCTGAGACTTGTTTTGGAAAGCTTTGAAGCTGGATAAGTGAAGGCTGCCCCTATCTGGCATTGAAACTAGTTGTTTGAAAAATGCGCAAAAGTAGGAAATAATTCATCATATACCTTATGACAAACATTTCTACTGCTACTGCAGCAAGTATCCTACACAATTGATTAAATCTGTGCTAAGAAAAAACGGTTCAAGTTATACTGGCTAATAGCTGGCAAAAAAACTTCAACATCACCTACCAAGTCTACCTTCAATCACCTCTTTACTAATCAAGCTTCAAATAACTTGTGACTTCAAGCATATGCTAAATCCAAACCACCTAAAATATTTGTAGAAAAATTGAGTATTCATAATAGTCAAAAAATGCCATTTCTGCCACCTGATAAGAAACTTGAATGTAGCCTTGGTTAATAAAAATCTTTTCAGCACAAGGGGCAATAATACAAAATTACTTTGCAAACTAAGAAGAAAATGTCCTATAAATTAAAAGATGTAGTGTGGTCCCTGGTGTAACAATTGCATGTTCCCTATTTTCTGATGGAAATGTTCTACAACAACAAATCTGTCCAGGAGACCTTTACATTTTTCATCAGCTTTATCCTGTTCCTTTTTCCTTCTTTTTTTCTGCTCCACTTGGATACTATCTGTTCTGTGGCATTTTTATAAAATAATTATCAATATACCAAATACTTAAATCTCTAAAAATCATCATTTGGTATAAAAAATTATCGTTTGGTATAAAAAGTTATCATTTGGTATAAATATTTCCTCTTATTTCACAATGTCTTTTCAGAGGGTTTTGGAAGAAATTTTAACCCACAATTCTTTAGGAATAGAGGTAAGTTTAAAGCTTTTCTTTCCTTGCTCATTGGAGATTTGGGGCCCCTTTGAAGGCATAGTACTTACACACTGCAGTTGTTGTCAGGGGTCCCTTTGAAAGGAAGTTACGTACGCATTACAGTTGCTCTTTGGGTCCCCTTTGAAAGCATAGAACTTGCACATTGCAGTTGCTGTTGGTGGGCCCTTTGAAAGCAAGGTTTAGGCTACAATTGCTGTCGGGGGCCTCTTTGAAAGCAAGTAATTTTACATTACAGTTGCTGTCGGTGGCCCCTTTGAAAACAAGGTACAGTACTTGCACATTAACGTTGCTGTTGGGGCCCTTTGAAAGGAAGGTACTTACACATTACAGTTGCTGTTGGTGGCCCCTTCAAAACCAAAGTAGCCTACTTATACATTAGTTGCTGTTTGGGTCCCCATTGAAAGCATAGAAGTTGCACACTGCAGTTTCTGTTGGTGTCCCCTTTGAAAGCAAGGTACTTACACATTACAATTGCTGTTGGGGGCCACTTTGAAAGTAGGCTATATTACGTGCACATTACAGTTGCTGTTGGCGCCCCTTTGAAAGCAAAGCACTTGCACATTAATGTTGCTGTTGGGGCCCCTTCGAAAGCAAGGTACTTACACATTACAATTGCTGTTGCGAGCCTCTTTGAAAGCAAGGAATTTTACGTTACATTTGCTGTTGGAGGCCCCTGTGAAAGCAAGGTACTTACACATTACAATTTCTGTTGGGACCCATGTGAAAGCAAGGTGCTTACACATTACAGTTGCTGTTGGGGGCCCTTTGAAAGCAGAGTACTTACGCATTACAGTTTCTTTTAGGGGCCCCTTCAATGAAGATTAAAAGCAGAGTACATACACATTTCAGTGACTGTTGGGGGCCCCCTTTGAAAGCAGATTACCTTCAAATTGCAGTTGCTGTTGGGGCCCCTTTGAAAGTAAAGTACCTGCACACTACAGTTTTTGTAGGGGGGCCTTTGGAAGTAGAGTATTTACTTATGATCTGCTTTGTCGTACATTATGGTAATGGTAATGGTTTATTGTTTCATATGACTCAGCCAATAAGCAGAAGCACCGTAAAAGCCATTGCATGCAGTAAACCAACCATTAGCGAAAATTAGAACAAATTAAAACACAGTGGCATAATAGCTGATCGGTGTAAATAAACACGGGCGTTGCGTCATATAGGATTGGCGAAAGACCGTGGCGGTCATTTGCTTAACCAACCCCGTTTATCACTTTTTGACAAGTGTTGAGAAACAACAGTTGGAGACCAAATAAGCATAATGAAAAGAAAACAGAAAACGAATGAACGCAGAACATGATGAAGAAAATGTACAGGTGAAAGCGCATGCCTATGTACATAGATGAGTGGATCGAATTTAAGT
>JGI24022J15233_10009417_pt1 | contig 10995 bp, 8 predicted proteins | sample Ectturendosymbi2_FD_15233 | JGI IMG/M metagenome (IMG submission 15233)
CTTCTGCCACCGCTTTCTCTAACCAATTCTGCTTTTTTGGGTTGTGACAGCGCTGCTCGCCATGGTCAGTGATGACAGGACGCCCAAGCGGGACACGACGGTTTAACGAACGAGCAAAGCGCGAAGCGTCCTTGTTTCGAGTGCTGGCATGAACTGTGCACACAAGGCCAGTAGTTGCACAGCTGCAGTGGATCGAGGCGATAAAAACCCAAGCGTTCGGCCAAAGGACTTTCGCGCTAGCATTTTTTGTGCTGCCTGCGTCATCACCGTCAGTCAAGTGTGTGTGGCGTTAGCGCTCGTTCAATGCGAGCGGAAACGATCGACAAGATTTTCGTAGTAGCTCGTTAAAACAGACCGATCGGACCCAACATCGATTGGTGCCGGTGGTCGGTTCAAGGAGAAAACCTTTCTCTCGAAAAGGAGTAGTATCGCACAAATACCGAAGACAAGCTCGAGACGAGGGCGGAACTGCCGTCAAATAAATTTAGTTTTTTTTTTACAACAGAATCATGATTGGCACACGGAAAGAAACAGCGCATATAAGAATGTATTATTCTGTTTTTAGAGTCGCATTTGAACGCGGTGTTAAATGCATTGGGGAGAATAGCTGCGCAGCAACAATCTCGCCAGCACTGCTGTTGTCCAAAATATTCGCAAAAACCTTGAACGAATTTTTTAAATACGTTGTGAGTGAAAGATTGCGTACAGTACAACGACAGAATTGGCTTCGTCAACACTTGAAATTATTAAGCCTGATACTTCTTTCGCCACCGACAGTACCCTCAAGCTTGCGTAAATATATCACAGGTGAAGTTATTAGAGCGCGAACGTGAAAAGAACACTATCACGACAAGCCAATAAAATTCGATGGCTAGTCGCCAATGGAAGATTTGGCGGCGATGAGGAAGCGCGTAGATTTTAATCTGCTTTCTCGAAGCGTAATTGTTGAAACAGGTGTCTCATCAAAGTTCACGACCAAGCGTTCGGCAAAGCGCACCTGGCTTTCGCTGGAGGCATCGTGGTTGAAACAACGGACCTCACGGAAGGCCGGAGTGATGAAAACAGACTGTCGGCCAAGCTAACTGGACAAGCGAACTCAGGCGGAAGAACGCAGGCGCTTACGAGAAAACAGTCGAAAAATACTCGAACCGCAACCAGTCCCACTGGTACCGGGTGATTTATCACCTGCGAACTGGTCTGGTCTAAACACTGCGCCTACGGCGAAGTTCTTGCAGCGAAAGGAAATTTCATAATTTCACGCCACGCTCCAGCTTGTTTGCGCTGATTTCGCACGACTTTGAGAAGAACATCAATCATGTTGAGCGCGTTTCAAGGATAAAACACAGGCGCGACTGAACGCATTTTAACTTTCAAGCGCGACCAGTTGCATTTTAGCTTTGGCCACGTTTCTTTAAAAGGACAAGCAAGACATATGGGAAAAAATAACATCGACCCTCGACAAAATTTTAGGATTTCCCGCGACATGAGGTGTTTTGCTAATTGGACACATGGAGAGAAAGGAAAAAGCTCAATAAACACTCGCAGATCCCACTTAGTCGACCGAGTCACTGCCAAACTGACTCACACGAAGAGATGGCCGCAGCAGGGCATTTGTACAGAGCAGCGAAAACAACAAAAGCGCAGCACAGCAGGTGCGCCAGGGCCGGACGGCGTAATTTCATGCTTTGCCGCCACGCCGCTCAGCGTGAAGCAATTTGACGCACGTCGCAAGCACTCGCAGACAAAAGGTTCCTGCAAAGGTTTTATTCGGCACGCTCCAAGCGAAAAGAAGCGCCGCACAGTACGAGTGCTGGTCTTAAGCACGGCTATTATCTTTGATTGTTACGCAATGAGAAACGAAAGAGAGCGATAAAATATGCAACAACCGCTCAGTCAAGCACCGCCACCGCAGCTCTTAAGCAAAGCGCTATGATCTTTCGAATCAAAATACTACCCAACGGCCAAACAACACCAAGGGTCAGATCGAATGCATCGGACTATGAACGATACTCGAAAAGACGCAACGAAGCAGAAAGAGGCTGCTGGACCATTGTCATTAAAGGCTGCCGTTGGAGTCAAGCGATACGTGAGAACTGCAACTTTACTTTACCGAGAATCGATCAGCGCGACGGCACATTAACCACCGAAAGAATCTCGGCACATTTTCGCCACAAGAACGACTGACTAGCCTTGCTTCAGCAAGGCCCCCAACGTAGCAAACACGTAAGTGGGAATTGATACGTGTCCACTTGTTGCAACAATAGAAATCCAATTTCCTTTCCTGCACACAACTTGCAAGTTTGCAAACACAACAGCATGTCTTTACACCACAAGAAGCTTATCGTGGGCAACATGCAAATATAACAAGCAATTTGAAGATAAGAGCAAAATTTAGTTGTCACTTCATATCTTATGCTACTTGAAAACCTGGTAAATTAAAGGAACTTACAATTCGTCAAGATCAAACAAGTTATTGAAGACCTTTTTCTTGATTTCATTTTGTGTCACTTTGTTGTTGCGAAATGTCCTGCAGATGCAAAAATATATTACATGTGAAATTGAGATGGTACTGAACAGGAACAACCATAAAACTAGATAAATTGAATGAACGTTATCTGACTTTTGCACCTCACCTATCCTATTCTTTCAATCTCTTTTTCACCCATCAAAACAAAACATTCTATTTATCACCCCAAGGGCATCCAATAATGACATATGTGGGCATTAAACTGGCTCAACAACACACAACTAATGAAGGCTTAATGTTTCTTGGTCATAATTTTATAAACTTTCACAATAAAGCTCCAAAAATTTCAGGCTGATGCAAACCCCTACCACCAATATCACTTTGACATTAAACTCAATTATAAGTCTCCACAAACGTGACAAAGACAAAGCTATCATCAAATGTTTTTAATATCAAATTGATTTCATGTAACTCAACACGTCTTTAGTCCTGAAATTGTACTCAAATACATCATAAATCTTATTCAAATACATTCTATTTGAATAAGATTTCAGGTTGGATGATGAGTGCAAATCTGAAACATCCGAAGTCATGAAAGCAGAGCCTAGTCAGGTGATTCCTTGAAAGCTTGCAGCATACCTAGAGCTTCTAACCGTTTGACATTAAACAAGGGTTTCAGGATACTTCACATACTTCGACAGGAAGTCATAGAAAATAGTATTACTTACAACAGTGCAACCCATTCAGGAATATGCTGGGGAATTCTGCGAAGACTTCTGTTGCTGCAGTTGACTACTTTTTCATCATATGAGCAAGAACATTGTTCAGGACACGGCACAATTACCGTAGATACATTTTGTGCATTTGTGGTACAGATAAAAGATAAAAATACTAAGATAGCAGATATCCACAGGAGTTTTAATTGTTTCTTCCTTCTATCAAGTGGCATTCTATTCAAACATGCAGTCTTACAAACATGGCTAAAACATAGTGTTCTCAACATCATGTCATATGGATGCTGCTGGAAAGTTGAAACTGCCACTTCCTTGTGGCTTGGCAATTTCAAGAGGACTGCAGAAGATTTCATGTCATAAGCACAAAATATAGTCCACTTTGTCCATCATTTGCAAACAACCTGTTACATTTTTACTCAATAAGTACTTTAACATGCCTAAAGCTATTTAAGCAAATAAAACTTTTGTTTAACTCCACTTAATGATCACAACTGCAGAACATAAAGGCTAGCTAGACCAAGGATATTATGTTACTGCAGTATAAAAAGCCTTTGTTAGTCTTATGGCACGATCCTGACATCATGTCTGTATTGCACCCTAATCAATCAACACTGATTTTATGAAAATTAAATTTACAGGTAGCAATGAAATTTGATGATTTATGCATTTGTGAATTTGCATTACCAGTCATTAGTCATTTTTTGAAAGTTGTCAAATCTCAACTCTTTTGAAAAGTCTGGCAGTTTTTGAAATCCAGTGCTGTTTTCTCTTTCTGAATTGATATTTTTTTCTGAACATTATGAATTGATCTACACTTTGCAGACTAGTCTGTTAAAATTAAGAAAGAACTGCATCTTTCTAAATATCCATACATGCCTGTCACACTGATCAGAGCAATGGCAAAAAAGCCTTCTGAAAATCATTTTAAAACCTTTGCAAAATTTTTTTTTTCTTCATTTCATTCAAAACAAGCATGGCATTAAACTTTAAGTTGTAAAAAAATTTTGCAAGAATTCTTCACAAAGTGCCAAAATCACATGTTAATGCTCCTTGTTATAAAGCAAGATGCAACTAATCACACAGGTAAATAAAATCTAATCTACATTTCAAAACAGAAGTATGTTGCTGTTTCCTTTGACAATTATTTAATACCATAACTTATTAAGCTTGTTTTCATATCTGTGTTTTGACATTTGACACATACAGAAACTCTTAGAAATCCTGCATTTTATCGACACGTCCATAATGCCAAGCAAACATATGCAGGTCAAGCAGACATAGGAAAAACTTCTTGGCCAAGTTGTCTTCAGTTGGGATTGACTAGAAAATTTCTTGATAACTCGCGATCAACTGTTCAGTAATAAAGTCACAAGTACAAAATGTTGCAAAATACAACATTTCTCTGTAAATAAATTTGTATGCAACACAGATTTACCATTGAGAGCCCATTTTCATGTTTCGGTTAATTTAGTACTTCACAATGTTACACAAAAAACATTCAACAATTTTCTTGTGAAAAATGTTCTTTTGAGGTATCTTGTCTATTCAATGCAAAATCACGTTCTACACATTCTTAAAAGTTGCACCCAGCAAATATCATTGATTTTTCAATATTTAAGTCGTGCACATCTAACAATGTACCATCTCACCAACAAAAACAACCTTAAATTAAATCCCAGCAAGGAGTAACAATCTACCTTCCTTGAAACATTACATGTAAATTATAGCACGTAAGTTGCATACAAAACACCATGTCAGTCTGCTAGTCAGCAACAACACTACAGACTGTCCATGCAATCTTCTGTGAAGCTATTTAGGGAAATGATAAGTCTATAAACTGCAGAAATAGCATTGGTGAAACATATAATTAAGACGCAAGTCACTAACTAACAAAAACTATCACTCTGGACCACTTGCAAATACATATGGTATGCTCTTGCTGAACTAACTGAGAACTGACATAACAACCAAGCTTTGTGTAACAAGTATCTAGCAAAATTTAATGCCTCTCCGGCCTCCATTCTATGCATCAGTGCAAGGCCACATAACTCAAACCAAACAAATTTGTAATTTAACTTAGCTGACAGCTTGCCATGTGTAAAATTATACCTGGACACATACATATTCAAACAGTAGATAGTTTGCACATGACCTGGACACATACATATTCAAACAGTAGATAGTTTTGCAGACATTACAACAGTGCTCTTTAACAGAGGTTCTGCAAAACATGTAGAGGGGTTCTGTGAGGGTTCCTCATTTTTCACAGGAAATGATTTTTTGCTTCAGTTCATTGATGCGTCAACATGAAATTTTTCAGATCACTGTGCCACATTCAGACTCCAGTAGGCTAGTTAGTTATACAGGAGGTTGAGTGCAGATAGCAGAACAAGAAATATTGATAGTTGTTGCATCACTTGTTATTCATTGCTGTGCAATTAAGAAGAACGTTATTGTTGCATCACAGTTATACAATGTTGCTGATGTACAGTTCACAGCAGCATAGGCTGAGCAGATAGTAGACTCAGCCCAAGTCTAGTAGAGTAGACTGAGTCACAGACCAGAGCTGCTGCTCAGCTTTTGTGGGAATAAAGTAAAAACAGTGTGAAACACTACATTCCTAAAATGCAATAACTGAATCATTACACTTCTTGCTTTATAACTTAGTGTAATAACTGTCTACTTGTTGAAGTGTCTAATAATGAAATATTTTATTTTCTTGTAATTCGTGTTTATTAAATTTTTCTTAATGGGGGTTCCATGATAAACGTGAAAGTATATCAGGGGTTCCACAATTACAAAAAGGTTGAAGAGCACTGCACTACAATAAAATATGATTTTATAAAAATGAAGTACTGTCTACCAATTACATTGATGTATTAATACAGTACATTTTGGCAAGCCCATAACTTCCAAAAGTTTATTCTACCCATAAAATTCTATTGAAAGTCTATGCTGCTGATGGCACAGATGCAACAAATCATGTAACATGAAATAATGTTATTTCAATAAAAATTTTAGCAGTGAGAATTTTAAAATAAACCTCTTTCGAAACTAAAACCGAAGACTGCCTTAAATGATACAAAATTTTCTGAAATGATGTGCAACTTAAAATAATGACAATTTAACCAGTGACTGTGATTGCTATATTATAACATTATACGCTATAAGGCAACATATTTCTTGCAAAAGACGAGGTTGTTCAAAAAGTTGGTTACGTCATTGATGACGAGGAGAAAACGGAGGGAACTCAGGTATAGAGCTGTGTATGCACAAATAGCCGGGTTAACTTGGAAAAAGAAAGGTAGATTTGGTTTTAAACAGGCAACAACTATTGCTTTTTCTATGCTTTGTTGTGAAATACAAATTGAACTAAAAAATCAATGCGAACAGCAATGCAGCAAGTTGCATTTTGCATTCATCCGTACTTAATGTATATGATCAGTATGCACACAATCAGCAGCTCGAGTAGTGCTGCAGCGTTACGCAGCTTGGTCCTAAACCATATCATCAAAATATAATGTTAACAAACAGATAAATTCAAGCTAAGCAATTTATATTATTCAGAGGTATTGTTTTAACAATCAGAACCCTTTACACTAGCGTTTGTACTAATCACATATAACCGAAGAGTTTTTGACACGCACCTGATCACAACCAGAACAACAATGAGGCACTGGTTTGCTAACTATGGCAACTGAAGTTGAAACTTAAATATCAAATAACTGCAGCCAAATGCACACTAATAGACAGCTTGCTGCACACTTACTATAGTTTGACAAGAAAAAATATTGCTCTTTCTGGTCCACTGAAAAACAACTTGGTAAGAGAAGATCATGGCATAGATTTGATTCGTATCTAACAAGTCTTGTGAATGACTTAATTTTTTTTTAGTTAAATGTTTCTTTCAACACTTCGATCTTGGCAGAAATTAAAGAATAATGTCTAGGTTATTATTTACCATACTGTTAGGTTAGAGATCAAACAAGTGCTTGAGCTAAGATCATAATACGAATTAGGTTGATATTACAGTTAATATTCAGCTGAAGGATTAGTTTAGGGTGCAGGGCACGGCAGGAATGCACTAACTTTTTTCAGTGAGTGACACATTGTTCTGTCAGTACCCAGTCAAGCTTCTACAAATTTTACCTTTTTATTTTGAAAAGATAGAACTATTAGATCTAACAATTAGGGCTGTTACACCTACAACTGTTAAGTGCAGATAAGGGTTTTAAATTTTTTTTGTACCGCAACCAATTATAACCCTATGACTCATCTAAAACTCGAAAAAGCAAATGTAATACAGCTGCGTACATAAAATGTCTACTCGCAACCCCTCCAAAAATGGTTCACAACCCTTCTGGCGGTTGTGACCCCTAGGTTGAAAACCAATGGTCTAGATTTTAGATCTATATTTACATTCTACGATCACAATGCACTTGACTATCATAGTGCATCTTTTTCAAGTAGAACCAACTTGTTGTAAGTCAGTGATACTCGATCAGCCCAAAAAAATCACTAGAAGTAAGCAAGTATATACAAGGGCTGCAAAAAATATTCAGCGGGCCATAGTTTGCCCACCTATGGTATAGGCCAGGGCTGGCCAACCTTGTGATTTCATGCGCTAGTTTTGTTCATGCTTAATTCAGATGCGCCACATAAACATTCACTTCCTTTCAGTTCTTTAAAATGTGTGGTAATGTGGACATATTTTGAAGTTAACATAACATAACATATATTTATTTGAAAAATAGAAGCTTCATGTTATATAACAAACATATAAACAAGCATTGCCCAATTTATTTGATAATGATGACAGATGCAGCAGTTGTAGAGGAAAGGATCTCACACAACACTTCTTAATGTCCATTGATCATTTTAATTAATTATTTCAGGAAGTAATAATAGTAATATTGAACACAATTAGCAGTTTTAAATAAAAATAATTCTATACACAGGCAAAATAAGCATAAATGACTTTAATGTGACTTTTGACTCTGCTTTGCTTTCACCAAACCTGTAATATCACGGGTTAAAGGGTTAAATTTGTAACTGAAAGCAACAGACAGTTCTTCAAGTTGCAATGAGACAGTTGCGACCTCAGTTTGTTTTTGATCATTTTCATGGAAGAAAATGACTGCTCACATCTGTACGTAGTTCAAAAGAGACAGGCATAACTCTGGGCAAATTTTCTCATTTCTGGAAAATGTTCACATGGTAATGACTGCCAAAAAAACAATCATTTCTGATGCACTTGGGAATGAGGAAAGTTCATCAAATTTCATTTTCAATACTGAATTTGCTTTAAGTTCAGTAAGTTCCATTTGCATATTACTAGGCATCTTCAGAATGTTACGTTCACTAAGTGAAAATGGATTTATAAATACAAGCATGCAGTCTTCTTCTTCAGAAAAATCACTAAAATGACTACCAAAGGCCTCTTGTAACACTTTGATTTTTTTAATGTATTTTGCACAGTTGAGAATATTTTCAACACATTCACTTTGTTTTTTTTTAATGTGGCAATTGGCTCAAATCCTTTTTTTGAACTGAGAAATAAACAGTTTTAACTTTATCTTGAATGTGCTGATATCATTTACTATGCTAGGAAACAGTTTGTCTTGCCCTGCAGTTTCAAATTGAGGTAATTGAGATGGCTGGTAACATCAACAAAAATGCTAAACTAACAACCAGTTCTCATTACAAAAAAGACTCTTTCCTTGGGCAGCTCATCTTTCTCTTCTAGAAAATCATGCATAATGTGTTTCAATTTCCAAAATCGTCTTAGAACTTGTCCTCTAGAAAGCCAACACATCTCACAGTGAAGGATAAGATCACCACATATTCCTTATCTAACAGTTCACAACTTTTTTCTGAACTAATTTTTTTCACACACTTTACAACTGGTACCATAACATGCTGCAAATTAAAAACTTTTCCACACAGACTCTTGGTGAATAATGCAGTGATATTTTAGGAGAGAATGACCTAAGAACCTTTCAAGCAAGGCTGCAGCCCCAGCAGCTTTACCAATCATTGACAGTGCTTCATCAGTACAGACTCTTAAAGGTTTACCCAAATCTACTTTACTTTCTCGAATATCCTCTTGTTTTTCCATGAAATGACTCAAAGCCAGTAAGTTCTTCAAAGGCATTAAAATTATCATCAATTCCTCTTACAAAATGCTTTACTAGGCTACATCATTAATGTCAGCAGATTTGTCCAAGGCTAATGAAAAAAAAGACATGCATGGACACAGTCTTTCACTTGCTCACACACATCATGAGAAAGCTCCTCGATGCATCTTGTAATTGTCTGCTTTAACAAAGCAGCTTCATTTATTTTTCTTTCTATACTTTTATCACCAACATGTTGGGGCTCAACAATTTCTACATCGTCAGAGAAAGGCCTATGCTTTTCAGCCAACACGAAGGCAATTTCATAGGATATTTCGAGCATTGCTAAACTGTACACCACAAATTTTCTTTGCAAACAAATTTTGCCTCTTGGTTATATCTCTTTTTTCTTAACCGCATGCTTTTTCCGTAACTCAGAGCCAGGCACTAGCTTCTGTTTTTCTTCTATTTCAGCTTGGTGTTTCTTGCAAGTATAGTGTCTGCTATTATCATAGCTTCTGTAATCTGAGCACGTGCTTTCACAAACTATGCACATTGGTTTCCTGAAGGACTCACAATGAATAGAAATTCATTTTCTTGTAGTTCATTAAAAGTTGACACTTGCTATAACTTACTAACTTTTCTTTTGCCCATGTACTTTTTCTTTGTGAAGGGCACATCAATTGCAAAAAAAATTAAAAACGTTTTTTATAAGAAATGTATTTTAGCTTTGCTACATCATCATAATGCAGGGTTTGCAACCTAGCAGTGTGTCTAGGCACTTTGGGTGGTGCTCGTCAAACTTCTTGTAACTCTTACTGAGGTTTGTAACCTGGCAAATATGGTGATAACTCACTGCTGAGGCAGACACCTGATACCACACCATCACACAACTAAGATACGCATAATATGAAACTATTACTCCCTCTTTCGCTTTGATTTATGTTAAGTAGACATTGCTTTTCATATGCTCTCTTTGTTTAAGTTTTACTAACCTACCTTGAAGGGTTATTTCACTTGATTGACTTCTTGCATATAGAGCTTTGTTTTACACTTAAAACAACATCAATATAGTACCAATTATAATGGTTACTGCTATGATGTTACTACTCTGTTTTGATATGTTCAATTTTGTTTAACTTCTAAGGCAGTAGTAAAAAAAGTTAATTACTTAGGGCAAAATTCAGCTAGATTGTAGCTTAGAGTGACACTGCCAGTTAAAAACAACCTCAATTGAAACTTATGATGCAAAACCACCTTGTAAATGTTACATGATGAATAGATATCTAATTCTTATCAGGAAATTACAGACATGACTTGTGCAGCACTAGCCAGCAACTAGGGATGTGCATTATGGGTTCTAGAATATTCCAGAGTTTTTATTTTGAATCCAGAATATCAAATCCTGTTTTGGAATGACATGTTAGGAGTAAAATGAGCTGATCGCACAGAGGTTTGGAACACCAAACAGTGATCACACCACCTGTTAATTAGCTTGTTACATCACTATGCAGTGCGGTGAGCTTGACTGTTTATTTCTTTCTCTTACTCAAGAGCGCAAAGAGTGCCACTGCAAAATTTATTGATATTATTTGTTTTGCCAACTTCGCAATTTTTCACATTTATTTAATTCAAATAAAAACATTCAAAAAAAAAAAAAAACTTTTATTTTTGGATT
>JGI24022J15233_10009419_pt1 | contig 10993 bp, 7 predicted proteins | sample Ectturendosymbi2_FD_15233 | JGI IMG/M metagenome (IMG submission 15233)
CAGAACCTTGCAGGCGCAGCTGGAGCTTCTTCAGGTCAACGCGGTCAGCCGTGACCAGCTGTTCCAGCTCATTGCACTTCGACGTCATCTCGTCCAGCGCGACCTCGATTGGCTTCAACTCGTAGCTTCGCATTGTGGTCACCAGGATTCGCTTGGTTATGTACGGGAAGCTGTGGGAGGCTGGAGATCATGAATACAAAGATCAATTTCCATGTGCGTGTGTGGAACAATTCTTGAATACTTGGGGAGTGGAACCTACTACCGATCATGCATTGTTGATCTTACGCAACAATAAAGATGCGTCCTTCAAAATGTCTTTCCTTAAAAATGAAACCGGTGTAAGCATTTTGGATTCGTTGCGCCATTTTGCCTACAACCACCAATCTATATCAGAATCATGCCTACGTGCCAGAACAATTTTCAGTAAAGAGTCCATTCAACTGTTGCTGTAAGTTATGTAAGATGACAAACACTTTCATTATTCTACTATTTTCCGGTTAATACTGATTAACAACTACACAAATTTTTCACTTTTTGTGAAAAATGTGACGATCTTTTCCGCCACTGCACAGGAATATTGAAAAAAGCGCCATCACATTCATCGAAGAAGAACAGTTATTAACTAGGAAGGGGTCTCAGTAAAAGTGAAATTTCAAGTTGCACCTAGTTTGTGAAAGCAAGGTGTGTGGTACTTTGGCACAACAGGCTGCTGGTGCATCACTGGGTTTTTATGCTGTCATAGTTACTTCGTGCTGACGTCACTAACAACTCAAGCGAATCAATGACCAGATCTTCAACGACACACAGCCACATCTGGAATTTGCGCTTGATTCTGCACTTCGGTGTGAAAATGCATGAAATTGTTGAAAAACAAAGGTTTTCACGTTTCTGCAAAAATCGCACTGTTCGAACCCGAAGATTGCGGTTGAGAGCTGCTGGTAATTTCAACTGCTGGTCAAATGCAACCTAGTCCGAAAAAACAGCCCAGGTCAAATGTAACAAACCTTCTGTCAAAGCCACGGTCGACTTCGTGTAAAGCAATATCTGCTCAAGTGTTGATAACTGGAACTTGTGCAAATCGTACGTGCCGATTTTGAAATCGCAAACTTGCTTCACGCAAGTTCCATACCAGGGGTGTCTGTTGTTGAGCTGTTTTATTGTAACCACTGTCATTGTGACGTCACAATGCACCGATCTATGCTGTTTATATGGTAACCTTCATCTTGTCGAATTTCATCATGACGCACGGCCTCTGTTTCGAATTAGCGAAGCGTTAATTCGCACAAAAGCGAGTGATGCCTTTTGTTCTGTTGCACACGTCACATCTCACTTGCATTTCTGGCAACATCTTCAGTTCGAAGTTGTTCTTCGACTGTGCGTTGGGATCTGGCGGGTCGGTTTTGATTTATCAGCTACAAACGTGTGTGAGCGACAAATCTGATTGTTCGTTTCGAAGCTAGAACATTGCTTAAGTGAGTAAATAATCAGGACGTTCGCTTGCACGTGCTTGTTGCTGACATACAGTGAGAGATAAAAATCAATAAAGCACAAGGTGGAGTCAGCGAAGTATGAGCAGCTCAGAAACGCGTGTACATGTTCTTACGATGGAGGGCAAAGGTCAAGGCAGATTGAATGTGTTTCGTATGGTTGGTAGATGTTCAAGTTCAGTCGTCAGCCAATGAAGCACTGTTCGCATCAACGAGCTTTGATCAAGAAATGAGCAACTGATGAGTAGGAAGTTTATGTCGATGCTGACAAACACAGGAAGAGAAAATATTTGTCGATCTTTCGTCTATTCTATGATCAGCGCGACAAACTCACCGACCAGCAAGGCTTAAACAAGTAGGTTGACTTTCAGCAAGATTCCAATTGGTTACAAAAAAGAAATAACCTAATATCCGTGAAGCTTCTAACAATGGACGTGGGTTTGGAATGCGCGCGTGGCGTTGACGATGTATAGTGTTCCAGCGTCGAGGTGGGTTCGGTGTTTTGAAAAATTTAATTTGTTTGCCGCCCATACATTGGCCAGGTGGTTTTTCATTCATCGTGTTTAATATGCCTTTTCATAAAAGGTTTGTTCTACTACGACTACGAACTTCCTGAAACTGAGAAAGAACCTTTTTTCCGCTCGCACTTTACAAACATTTTTGTGCATTTTCATAGTAGCGTTTGCTTCTTAAAACTTGCTGAGTAAACAGGAGCCTGTGGAGGGGGTGTTTTAACTAACACTTAATCTCCAGACTGCTCAAAGTTTTAGTACATTAAGGTTTCTACATACCCAACACAGTTTAAGGACGGTGTCTGCATACGGCAAAATAAAAAAATCAGGCGAATTGGTTTCGGCCATAAATTGCGTCGAATAACAATCCATCTGTTGACAGCATGGATTTTTGGCCAGCAGGTGGAAGCAAAGCGTCGAACAGAGCCAAGACTTTTCCGCCAGATGTTTACGATGGGTGGCAGTAGAGTGCTAGTGGGTTTGTGAAGGAGCTTTCAGTAAAAATATTTCTAACAGAAAGATTTATCCCGTTCAGAAAAACATTGAGAATAAACAAAACTGATATGCGCGCGATTCCACAAAGAAATCAACATTTAGCAACTCACTGGTCAAGATGGTCTTTCTCTTCCACTGCTCCTCGATATCCCCCCTGGCGCGACCGCTGGAAGTGAAGGGGGTTTCGAAGACGAAGTTCCGCACGTTGTGTTGTTGCTCAAAGTAGTTCCTTCTGTTTTCACGTTCCTGCTGGTCGAAGTACGGCTGCACGTATGTCACTTGTATGTACGCATACTTGGGGTCGAGATCCTTGCGGTTGACCTGGAAGTAAAAATAAGAGAGTTACCAATTCAGGTCTGGTTGCCGTTCCAGAGTTTTTTTATTAATTTCACGAAAAAATAGGAAATGATCAATTTCACGAAAATAGGAACTTATTACTTTGCGCGTGATGTTCTGTGATGTTCAAACGATTGCTATTAGCAATAGTATTCACTCCCAGGAGGTAGAAAACTAAGCAACTTCAAAAAATGTCCCCAAAAACAATAAATTTAAACACTTTCACGACCGATAACTGCGTAGAAGCTTTGTCCACCACCACAAAATCTCATGCGCATTCAGACTTGGATCAAAGTTTGTCCCACACCTCCCCGATTCCCCCCCCCTCAGCACTATTGCAACCTCTCCGCTGGCGTTGCGTTGAATGCGCGGTTCACCACGAACGGAATGTGCGCGAAGAACAACACCCATATATATGTGGCGCGAACAAGCAATAATAGAACGATATTGGTGAATGACCTCTAACGATGCTTATGAACCTGGTGGACACTTAGTTGATTGTACTTCCTGATGGCAACGACGAGAGTGATCTCGTCGTCGGGTGAACTCTACCGTTGCTTGCTGCCACAGTGTGAAGCTTTGCGCACATGCCGTTCGGGCTTTCCGATCGCAACAGCACACTGTCAACAACCAGTTCTCCCTCAGGTGGCCACACATGACACACCGAAGTGAAACAGACGTACCGTTCCAGATTCCTGGATGAGCTTGATGTTCTCGCTCCCGTACTTCTTACCGAACATCAACTGCAGGCGTTGGGATATCTCCGATAGCTGAGTCAGCTTTGGTTCCTGAAGGAAGAGAAGTATGCGATGGACGGATGGAAAGGTGGTTTGAAGGAAGCGGTTAACCGTTAAGCTTCTCTGCTAATTCTGTGCGCAGCGCGACAGGAGAGCTTCGTCATCGCCAAACTGAGACCCACAACCAGGAGGATCGCTACACTCGGTGTATTTACCTACTGGGCTAGACTTATGTAAGTGCCCCTAATATCACTGAAATATTGTGCAAAAAATTTACTACAAATTTACGGGTAAAATCAACAGAAGTTCTCAGAAATATGGGATATTACGTCATGTGAGAATACGCATTTCACAGTAATGATATAAAAAATGTTTAACGCAATAATAATGTCCACCTTGTAAATGTACTGTTTGCCATCTTCTTCTTCAAAATAGTTTTGTCCAAACAGAGCCACCCTGAAGTAAGTCCCCAACAGGCGTTTCCCGTTCCTGTTCACTTCGGTCACCTTCTCATAACCGCTTTTCAACGTTCCGTAGATGCTGATTAGTGCCTTTGGAAAAAAAGATACGGGGTTTTAAAGCATAGAACAAACAACGCTAGGGACCATGAAAAGGCACAGCAACATATGTCTCCTTATTATCGATCTTTTCACCAAACATGGAAGTTACTGGAAGGAAAGAAGCTTACTGTAAAAACTGCAAAACCTTGGGGGGCTTACAAACACGCGCACCTACCTTTAGCCTACACACACTGGCTTATTCACTAAAAGGTCCGACTTTGGGATTACAGGTGAGGTCAGGCGTCTGCTTTAAGGCGGACAAGTGATCAAAAAAACTAGACTATTTTCATGAGTTCCTCCTTTGCAACTGGTCACTATCATCATCAAACTCCACTCTCGGATCGTCTGACATATTTTACGCAACTTTTTATCCGCATTCTAAAGTTCTTGCTCGTTGAATTGTGATTCAATCTTTGTTGGAAGTTATACAAAGCAATCATCACCAGCTTGTCGGGCAAGCCGCCACACCAGTCACATGTGCTAAGCAACGAGCAGTACAAAGAGCTCTCGTCTAAAAAGCAAAATGTAAAATTTAGAATTCAGACGTGATGCTGCAACCGGAGGTATATTCTTGGTCCTCTAGAAGCAGAGACGTAAAACTGCAGTTCAAAGCACAATAAGTGCCCATCGCACTGCTACAAGAAGTAACATACTGTAGTTTCGTTGTCACGATGTTGCCGTTAACTTACACACAATAGTGCTCTGTTACCTCATAGTCGCGCCTCCTCTGATAGTACGGGATGATGAGGTTGAAAATGTGAACCATGATTTCGTACCTTTCTGCTTTTTGCAAGAAGTCAACACAAGTGTGAAGCATGTCCGTCAATGAATCCTGTGGGGGTAAAGAAAATGGCCGTGGCAACCCGCAGTTAAAACTCAAACGTAAAACGCCAACTGAAATTTAAAAACTAAAGTACAGAAAATAACTTGCCTACTTTCAAAAATTGTTAAGAACATTTCGACATATTCTCGGCCTACCTTGCCAACAAGAGTCCAGTCTTACCTCATCGTACTGAACATCCTGCATACCAACATCTTCTTTCAAAGCCGACTCCTCCTTTTCGACATTGGGCGATATGGCGCGATATGCCGAACAACCTTTGCTGATCACACCTGCCGCGAGATGGCAACACAGAGCGTTAGATTCTGCTCCACTGACCCAAGTAAATGACGCAACAATTGCACGATTTGCAGACTGGTGCATGTCTGATTCGTAGCATGCAAGTTGAAAACCAACGTTTGTGATAAATCGAATCCTGGTAGTTACAACGGAAACATGGCGTCAGTGTTGAGCAACTGTCACCAGGTGTGATTGACCCGCACGCTGTACACACCAACGATTTCGTGGCACAAAAGTTTAGGGCATACATTATAAATTTGATTATTCAGCTTCACAACAACATTTCAGACAACAGGTCAAACGCATCGAGTCTTTTCCAGCAACTGTCAGAATCGGCCTCGGCGAAGATTCAACAACAACAATAACAACTAGAACTGTGTTTTTTATCAAGCAGACTCGATGTTTAAGGAAACGCAGTGAAGATCAATGGAGCCCGCATATTTGCCCCGCTACCTCCCCATCAACCACGAGGTTCGATATTCTGAATCCCAAGTAACTACAAGGGTTGGTCGTCGAAAAACACGCGCAGTTTGGTGTTGTTTTCACCTGACACGATGACCCGGAGCATTACTAATTGATGTATTAAATTCTGAAATCGCTCGTCATCACGATTGGACACAACCGGCAAGATTTAAATAAAGCACGAAATAAGGAAGAGAATGTAGAAGACTCGTGAGCGAGACATTCAGAATTTTCGAAAGGAGGATATCGTGACTCGACGAGGGACACTTTCGCCGGTAAGCATGGGCGTACTCATTTGCTGCACAACGAAGACCGGAAGGGACATGGAGGTAGCGGAACCAGCCTCGTTTAAATCAAAAATGTCGTCGCAGTCGCGTATTCGAAAATAAAACAACTTGAAAGTCAACGTGATGAGAATAGTGGAGCCGAGAGCGATCGATCAAACTCATCTGAGGCCAGAACATCGAAGCAGAGCCGTCGCAAGTGCAGCATTCCACGTTTTGCAGTGGTTGCACTTCAAAACAATTTTCCAGCAAGCATTCAAATCAGATACAACCTGCACTTGATTGGTGCACGTTTTCACAAACACGAAAACGCGCTGCGTTATAAACAGTTCGCCTGGAGGACAAGCGGAGACAGCACTTTCACAACGCAATCAGCAAAACAAGCACTTGCAAATCAGGTAACCAGTACGTGTACAACACAGCACTTGGGTTCAAATGAGGACAGCAATCAATTCAACGAAAGACATGCAACTTTTCGATCAGACAATTATCATTGATTCAATCATATTCGTTCCAGGCGCTACCGCACAATGGCAGGGTCGGGCATGCCTCGCAAACGGCTCACTTTCGCCATAGTCAGAAGGGTGTTGGTTCGATTCTCCATCGTGGTTATCGACCAGTGTGCCTGACGCGCCAAAGACGCGTGAAATGAAAGCTGTGGTGAGGCCGCTGGGGGTCTGTGTGCTCTCGCCACCTGATTGGCAAGAACTGGTTCACTGGCGACTTATTTCCAGTAAAAATCCGTTTCAATATATTCGGCCTCATTTGAGCTTTTTGAGCAGAAGTTGTTGAACCACCAGCGCCACTCATTCCGCCCATTTCACAGGTTTGATAAGCGGTAAATCGAACGAAAGATTTGTTAGTGCAAGCAGTGCATAGCTACATGTAAACAACACAGTTTCGATTTTTCTGTTCTCATCACTGGAACACAGAGTTTTGACCTGTGTCGCGCCCGCCACCTGCAAGTAGTGGTTCCGCTCTTGCCACTATGTAGATCAGAGCGAAATCCCAAGCTCCAAACTTTCTAGTTTCAATTTAACATTTTTCATCTCGACGAAGACATTTCTATCTCGTTTTTTGCAAACACCACCAAGAAACAAACAAGAACCGGTGTCACGCAACATAGCTATGGACAAAAAGTTTCCAATGCAGCTTTGACCCCGGATAATGGCTCGGGACTGGGCGGCCAACGATCGTGACAAAAAGGGGACAAAGTTCAGGGGTTCTTGGTGGTAAAACTAAACGAAAACAAGACACAGAAAGGTGCAGTTTCTACCATGCATTTGCAGTGCGCCAGCTTTCAACGAAGTGGTTAAGAGCAAAAGCACAATGCCCTGTCGCAGGCTGGTGCAGCAGCCACACAACAACAGCGTTACGTTAACCGGTGCGAACAATGAACTTTTTGTACACGAAACAATCAGTGCTCGTACGGAGCTGATAGAAAGCGGATGTTTTGCATCAAAGCTGGAGGCGATGTTTAGCAATCTCGTCACGTCCGGTTCTGATTGTTACGTCGATGTGAGTGGGAGGAGGCTGCGTCGGGTTAGTATAGGCGGCACTGTGCTACCGTGAGGACACATGTTTTGTTTAAAAAAAGTGAGACAGCTTTGTTTAGACCAGTGGTTCTTAACCTTTTTTACATATCATACCCTTTTATCAAACAAGATCACCAGAATTACCCCCAATACACTCAATCGTGCTCATTTATTGAAAACATGAAGTTAATGAACTCTAGTTTAGTATGATTTATAAAAATATATATTGGCTGCAATATATGGTTCAATATATTTAACCCCTTGGAAGATGAAATTTACCCCCAGGGGTAAATTTACCCCCCAGGTTAAGAACCACTGGTTTAGGCCAAAGCTTTAACAGGAAAAAAACACAGGAACGGTTAAACTGGCGACATCTTTGCATCGCACGATGATGGCTTGCACTTGTTGTGGTTGTGAGACAGTTGCATAGCATGCCGAAGCTGGGTACAGCTCACAGAGTCAATTGCATTATTCCAGCAACGAGTTGTTCACTTTCTAGCAATCAATTATTTATAGAATGCGCACCGGACTCCTCACCTTTTCGCTTCAAGTATTCGGCGACCAGTGCTGCAATGTGGATGTAGCACATCGCTGCCTGTGGAAAGTTTAAACGGATAAATAATTGCACGGCTCAGTCGATGCAGTGAGCGAGCTTAAGACGACTTTAGCTTTTAATAAGAAGCCACGCGTAATCTGAGGCTAAAGCAGCGTCACGAGCCAGAGCCTCACGACTTAAGCACCTCCAGCTGAAACGATCAACGCAACGTACAAACTAAGCAGCAAAGGCGGTTGTTGTCATTAACCGAGCAACAGCACGGCTGCAGTGAAAACGTCGCTCGCTTCTTCAAAACCAAAGCAACAACATGACAGCGACGCTGCAGCTGATCGATTCAATATCGTGCTGTGCCTCAATTAACTACAAACCTCAGAGTAATTGCAGTATCTTTCGTGTGCACGCGCCATGGACTCGAGCCAGGTCTTGCGCAGTTCCGGGGTGGCTGCGTACGACTTGGCAAGGCTGCACTGAAGATCGACCAGCATCTCCGGGTCGTCCTTGTGTTCTTTCATGGCCGCCGTTGCCATGAGAACAGTGCGGATCTTCTTCGTCAAATCCTTGACTTCTGACGGAAAAGTCGTGCCCTGTGGCGAAAGAATTCAAGAGAGGTGAGACAGCTGCGCGCTGGCTGTGAATCCGCATTGCTTGCTGGAAGCGATATCAGTGGAAGAAGCTTCGACTCTACGCAGCGAAGAAAAGTTCGGGCGGATTTGTGAAGGATTTACCAAAAAATCTGAGAATTTCAGGAATTTAGAAAGAAATTGTTAACGAAACTGACAACAGTATTTTGTTGAACTTGCGGCAAAGTAACAGAAAAAAAATTCCAAAGGGTATAAATTGGCGGGGGGGCGGGGCTAGTTTAACTTTCGAAAAACCTGCCAGGTCTGTCTTCGTTATTATCTGCGTTGCGAGCGGATCTGTGTGGTTTACAAACGGAGTTATGTGCTTTATCGCCAAGCAGCAGGTTTGGTACAAGGCAAGTGAGGACAGCATGAAACCTGATATTCCTTTATCAGAAAAACGCTGAGAGGAATCTTCCTTCGCAACAGGCTGCGGGCCCTGAGTCAGCTGAAGGTGAAATCCCTGCGGAGACGAAGCGACGACAGCAAAGCCCAGTATCAAAGTATTTTAGTGCTTGGTCACGTCGTTTGAACTGCTATCGGATTATTATATCGCAGCATAATTCGCCAACTGTCCACCTTCGTAAGCGCGTAAGAGCGTGGTTGGCATCACTCGCTGCAGTTCAACTTTTCACGAGCAGAAAAAGTGTCGATGGAAGCGGTGCAAGTGAACGCAGAAGCATCAGAACTGCGAGCTGCCATTAACGCGACTGCACTCTGTTGGTGAAACGTGCAGCATGCAAGCCCAACAGTGGCGGTAAGAAAGACTGGGACGGAGTTGTTTGGCGAGAGGGAAAAGCGAAAGTGATACAGGAAACATGGACACGACTATGCATAATTTATTGCTGTATTTATGGCCGAGTTCTTGTGTGTGGTTTGTTGGACAGAGCAGCAAAACAGATTGACTGACAGGCTTGATGAAGACCAGCAGCTTAACCAGACATTTTAAAGGTGCAATATACCTTGTAAATGTCAGCATGACGCTTGAGAGATTAATTAACACATAAAAGTGATTTTACAGCTGAACAAACTTCTTACTTGTTAGGACTAACTCATGTTCAGTTAATGGAAGGTTTATCCTTGCAAATTCAACACGCAACTGACACAGGTATTTCTAAACTAATTAATTTTCTTGGTCAGGATTTTTCGCAAGAATGCAAGACACGTTCTGTGCAAAGCTACATCAGGAACACTTACAAACCCGTTGCAAGTCAATAAAAAGTTTTAAACCAATGTAGTCAAACCAGGAATGTACAGCACTATCTGCAGCTTAAAAAAAGCAGCAGCGCCTTTCATAAACAACAACTCACTCTTTTCGTTTTATTTTTTTGACTTCGCGTTGTATTTTCACACCGCTTGTAACCGAAGTTACCTTTAATTTTTAAATGCAGAAAGGGTTGGCGTTGCCACAACCCGACCGCACTGCATAACGTCTACTTTGCATGTCACTGCAGCATAAGAGGTCACGAGCCCGGCTTTTCTAGACACAAAATCCCTAAATTAGCAGCGTACAGTAAGTAATTATCACAAGATGTGCCACCGAAACGTGACTGACCATCGCTGTACGTGGCATCAAGGAACATGGTGACCTTTCACACTTGCGTGCAGTGCCTGGTGTATTTCGACACAGACTCACGTTCAATTATATTTGGTGTATGGGTAAAGTTACAACGAGTTCTGGTCGGTTGAAAGTTAGAAGTGGGCTGCGACTGAAAAATACAGGCTAGATACGTGGAACATGGCACTCATACCAAGTCGTTCAGAAACACAAGATTCATCTTGGTTTAATACAAGCCTCACAAATACCAGTTTCTCGGGATGTATTAAAGACAAAGGCAAGGTGGCTCTTAAGATTACTTTTTTGTTTAAACGTTCTGACGTGATTCGTTGAAGCACAAGTCAGGGGGATTTCCAACAGATGTCAACTAAAATTGAACAAGGTGTCAGCCGATATGCTTCGTCAGGCAACCATTGCTGGAAAGTGTGATCAACTTCCAGCTAACGTGACACACCAACCAGGAAGTTGCTGCGCGCTCATGATTATGACGTGACAGATTGCACTGCACACGGCAAATCACTTGCTCTTGCACAAACAAAACAAACAGATCAATGAAGTGCAAGATGATGGGCTGCAGGTTTCCAGTGTGGCTTTCATAAAGTGTTTGCTTTACGTCTGAGTACTTGTAGATAGGGCCGCCGATCCCATCCACAAGGAAGTGGAAGTGGTGATCATGGTGATGCTTAGACAGACAGGTTGCCTTGCTCATCGACACCAATGAGCACACCAGC
>JGI24022J15233_10009423_pt1 | contig 10991 bp, 5 predicted proteins | sample Ectturendosymbi2_FD_15233 | JGI IMG/M metagenome (IMG submission 15233)
CAGCTCACGAACACGAATAAGCACTCGACCACGGGAAAGCAACGGCACTTTCGTGTAGTAAAGAAGAACATTGTGTTGAGCTTAAGCTTCGTTACAAAAAACTCTGAACAGACCGTGATTCAAGGCTTGGCCTCTGATAAAGTTTACTGCACACACAACAATCGACCACACAGATCTTTAAAATTTTCAGGGCGTGTATGCCTAAAAATGTTGGTGCTTCGTACCCCCTGTTTCGGTGTTTCCTACCCCCAAGGGGTACGTGTACCCCCGGTTAAGAACCACTGCTGTAGCGGCTTTCGCTGTTCACCGACTGCACTACTTGGGCCTGAGGCGACGTCCTCAAAACAAATACAATATTATTCGTTTTCGGTTACGTGCAACATTAAACTACGACAGGAAATTAGAAACCAAGCTGCATGCCGTCTGTTTCTAACCAGAGTGTGGAGATTGCAGACGTAACGCGATGAAGTGATGAGCATTACCTGACACCAATTTGCAGAATTTTGTTCATAACGAAAACTGTTCGACTGCATTAAAACAGCGTGAACTTTAACACAACGCTTCAGCATTTGCAAAGACCTGTTTTTGAAAGTCTTCGCCAAATGCCATACCTTCCTTTTCTACAAGCGCTGATGTATCTTCAGACTAAAGACAGTCACCCTGGTATTACGCTTGGAGTTTGACAATGGCTATTCAACACCACGTTGCCTTCATCTGGTTATCTGAAGGAAAATACTTGCCATAAAGCATTTACTTCACGTTGTAGTGGAGCTTTATCATTAGACTTTGCTCAAGATCATATGTGGTTAATTCTTTCAGCAGCAAAGTGAGCGTTCGTTTTGAATGATAGTAGCGGACGTTCTCGTACCTCTAAGAGCTTTTTCCAAGTTTAAAAATATAGCGATGTCGCAAAACGGAGGCATGCCACTGGTTACACGGCGATCACCTGTCATTCCAATTGCGAAATGAATATGAGTTCTCTGCAACAAAAACCAAACATCTTTGTGCTGTATCAAGCTCTTCTTGCTGCTGCGTCAGACGCAGAAACAGAACCAAACTGTGTGAATCTTACTCGCATCTTTCGCAGTCCAGTCGTTCGTATGCTCTCCCAATTCCCACGTTTCGTACCGTGCACGATCGTTTCATATTTAAAAGGGTCCGTTAGTGGAAGTAAACCTAAGTTGTCCACCTGAAAAATGGATCCTGCATAACTTTCACGCAAAACAAAACCGAAAATACCAAGCTTTTATCGGTAGGTTGCAAAGCGCGGCTCGTGCCTGGATAGAATGTCCTTGAGTGGCTTTGATCATCCATCTTCCGCTGTTTTGAACCATTTCGAATCTTTTCTTCCTGTTCCCGTCACCTCTCACTACACGTAGGACGTCATTCATGGATACGGTGCCAAAGCCTGACTTGAACGCTTCTAGGATGTCGTCCACCGCCACATAACCGCCTATAAAATCCGAAGCAGTTGCACAATTTAACAGGACCTTTCCAATACAAACCTCAAAGTGACAAAATCTTGTTTGCACATCCTCTTCCCAATCTGTTAGAACTCCAGGAAAATGAACAAGTTTAGTAACGAGGGCGTACGAATGAAGCGGAAATCATGTTGCTATCGAAATTTCTATGCACGTTTTTCTTGTCAATGATATCTGCAAGAAGGTGAGTACTACTTGCGATTATGTCAGTTTCACCACGTCTGCAAGGTCCAATGCTTTTATCGATAGAAATGAGAAGAGCGTAGGTAGGGCTTTATGTCCGATAACGATTCCGTTTGGAGAAAACTATTGTGGCGATAACTTGGCGACAGGACACTTTAGACTAGAGAAACGAGAGGACGACTTCTCAGAGATAAGACCGGTTAAAACCGGTCCAACGTCGGTTTGTTGCGGTATTTTTGTGCCGCGCAATTACTGTGTTTGCAAATTTTCACGCGCGCGGCTTAATCGTAGCGCAGAATATATTCGTGGCAGTGAGACGCCAAGCGCTGATATGTCATGTTGGCTGATTGCTTGCAATCAATTCGAAGGATGGTGATACTATGGCAGTTTTAGTAAAACGTTTTGCGACGTACTTCAGACACAGGAGCACAGTGCCAGCAGAAACACCTGCGAGATGCGGAAAATTTATCAAGCAATTATTGAAACATGAAAAGACCAGCAGCACAATCCGTCAGATTCAATCCTGTTTTCTACCTGAAATAGTAAGGATGGTTTTGAGCAATCATCTGATGCAGCTTCCCCCCAAGTAACACCAATACAAAATGTCAACGAATATTAAGTAATTGCTAAAACACGCATTTGGAGTTGAACCATAAGTATGCTTAATGCAGAAAAAAAGCTTCAAAAAAACTGCTAATGTTTTTCATCGAAAGCTGGCAAAGCTTGGAATACATTTTAACATTTTTTCTGTCTTAATTGCCTTTAATTTTTTACAAAAGCTGCTATTTCGTAGTTGATCAGTGACTCAAAACACACAGCAAATGAGGCGGCGAAAGAACATAACACAGTAATAGTCAAAAATGCCAAATACTGCAATTGCATAAGCACCACGATAAAGTTTTAGAGCACAGAAGATGATTTTTTAGACTATGTCCACTACTTCATGAAGTGGGGGTCAACAAAAAATAGAAAGAAGTCCACAGTCATGGGGGTCGGATGGATTTTTCCAGGGGAGACCATCCTCTTGAAACTAAGAAAACAAACTTTTTTTGCTAAACGTTTAGTAGGAAAATGTTGCAGTCCTCTCGAATTTCAAAACTGATATAGAGCATAATTTGAAACGTTTTGAGCATACATTCTTTATTGTTTTTTGTTTACTGACAACGAAGTCCTGTAAATTATCCCTCTACCATGGAAAAACCCTGCTGACGTTTTTGCTCAACAAAGTATAGTGTAAAGATGGTAAAGATGCACGTTGTGTAATGTGATATGGTTTGCAGAAATTATTTACACTTTTCAAATTAGAAAATACATGTAAGCATTAAAATCGTGATGAAAATCGTAAAATCATGATGTCTTTTATGAGTGAAAATGATCATCGGTTCTAGGATACAAAACTAGAAGCTACAGGGGTTCCTGATGGTAAAGGTAAACATCAGTTCAGTTTTTCATAACAGATAGACCAACGGTTCTGATCAATTCATTGATATTTTTTATAAATTGGTATACAGAGAAAAACATTGTATGAGAATAGAACCACATTGGGAAGAATTGAAAGCTTGTACAGTTGGGTATTTATCAGGATGAGGAGAGCAGCTGAAAGAAGTCATAATATTGATATATTTATCTTCATTATAAGACGTGGTTGATTTCTATACATTATCCTATCTTTACATTATTGATTTCTTTATATTATCCTATTTTAAAAATAGCAATCAAGTTATAAAAATCATAAGTGTGTTGCTAGATGAAATACTACACTAAACTATTTTTATGTTCTTATCAGTTTTGAAAGGATTTTAACATAGTGGTTCGCTTTTAACTATTGTTTATCAAAATAGCCATTCAGGTTTGTTGATAACAAGCACATTTATATATTTTTGTTGCCACTTGCAAGACTGCACCATTGCCTAATTTTTTCTTCAAAAAAATCAAATGATATGCAAATTACAATTGCAACAAAACAGTCGAACATCAACAGTTTTCTCGTAAAAATCAGCCTTAACTTGGGCAAACATAGCTGTTCAATAAATAAGTAATAAGAAGGATTTCCAGATGAGAATTAGCAACAGAATTTGGCAAAATTTTGCTTAATAAAATGTATTATGGGCATTGGATACTGTTGAAATCATAATTCTGCAAATGGGGCAAAACATCATCTAAACAGGTTTTAGAACATTTTTAATTGGTTGGATCAATGACATGACTATAGTTTAATTACAATCAGAAATATTCATCTAAATTTTTCATGCACATTACAGTTACAAATACTTACAACATTTTAAATACATTACAATTACTCTGTGCTGAAAACATTGAATTACAATTACTCATAAACTTGTGATTTATAATAAATCACAATTCTAAATTACAGAATTACATTGCAACATACTATAATGCTTTTTAAATTTAGTTCAATTTCAAAATACTTTAATGGATTGCATATCAAAGCATGAAGTACAGAAAATATGGACTGTAGCACTGTCCCAAAATTTCAAAGTCATCAAATGATATATTAGTTGCATTTTGAAGTGATATTTTCCATGTGAATAAACTATAGCTGCAAAATCTATACAACAGTGGTCCATAAAGTTTCAATGCCTCAACACCCCTAAGTAAAATTGTCGTCAATCTGGATTCCCCATTTCAACTAAATTTAGTAACAAAAATTATAACAAGAAAGCATAACTGAAGAGAAATATTCACAACAGCAGTGAGGAAAAAGATTGATGCAAAGGCCTCATCACATTCATCACTACCAACCTTCTTCATGTGGATAAAAAGTTGATAGATTGTTAGAATGAATGCTAGAAAAGTCAATCTGAATGGAAGCAAGCAAGTCATTTTTCTTAGAATGAGGATTAAGAACTTTATTTCCCAACCCCGTTGAATACCCCCAACATCTGATATCATTCCCTCAGGGGGCATTGCGGCAAACTTTAAGAATCAACCCCCGCTATACACCATCCAAATCACACACGGCATATCTATCACAGTTTGCCCCTGACGTGGCAAAACTGCTGCAGTTTACATGGCAAATGTTTTACTACTTTTCTTATCCACTGCATTTGTATGCGCTCTCTGAAGTTTTTGAAAGCAACATGCAATTGTAATTCAGTTACAGGCTTTGGCAAATTATTGTTGAAGAAAAACAAAATCTTAATTAGGCCTACAATTACATGAAAGTGCGTTATCAATAATATTCAGCTCAATTACAAATTATAATTGACCAACTCTAGTTGAAATATTTTTAATTTGTAAGCTTTTTTTGTTAATAAAAAAGTTTTTAACAAAACAAATTTAATCTCATGTTGTCTTAGCCAGCGCTCTTCAACCAGTGTGCACGGTGCACCCTGGGGTGCACCAAAACATGTGCGGGTGCACCCCTACGAAAGGGTTCACAAAGGTGCATCACAAACTTGTCACACTGAACAGATACTTTTTACAAAAACTTTCTGTTAGCAAAAATGAACCATTAACCAACCAATGACTTTTAGGATCTAACTGAGACTTTGCACAATCTAAAAGTGTGGCGCGTAAGCATCACACCATATAAAGCTAATTTTTTCAATTGATAATTTTTTCAATTAGCATCAAATTGTAATTAGATGATTATTTGTGATTCATAAGCAACAGGCAATGCCATTCTCAATTGAATTATGTAGCAGAGTTACTGAATTAGGGGACTTGCTCATTTAGACCCAGGTACTTACAGGCATGGGCACAATTAGGTAGGGGATTTATCAGGGACATGGGGGAAGTGTCAGTAAGTAGGGTGCATGAATTTATGTGTTTAAGTAAATAGGGTGCATGAGTAGGTCAAAACATCTTTAAGGGTGTACCGTAACAAAAAAGGTTGAAGAGCACTGGTCTAAGCAACTTATTAGAAGATGTGTTCCACATGAACTCTTCCCAAATAATTTGCATAACAGAACGTAGTGTACCAAAATAGAGGTTTATAAATCTTTGTGCAAAAAGATATCACGTGTAGTGTCTCCAGGTTCTGTCCTTAGGCGTTTACTTTTCCTTACTCACATCAATGACATCACTGAAGCTTCTTTTCATATTAATTTATTTGCTGGTTATATTAACCCTTTACATATACCATTGCATGCAACCTCTCTACAGGCGTTGCACTGAATGCACAGTTCACCACGAACAGAAAGTGCGTGAAGAACAGCACCATATAAATGTGGCGCGAACAAGCAATAATAGAGTGATCTCCTCAGATGATCTCTATTGTTGCTTGCTGCCCAGTCTGAAACGCTCTACGCACTTTCCGCTTGGGCTTTCTGATCGCAACAATACAATCCTTGTTTCAATGTTTTTCAAACAACAATCAACCTTGAACTATGTAAAACTGACCATTGGCTAAGGGCCAACAAACTTCAGATTGCTAATGCTTAAAAGATATGAGTCACTAGCAGCTTATAGCATTTTAGCAGTTTTAATAAAAAATGATTTAAGAGATTGACTTTGTCGTGGAAGATCTTGGTGTAACTCCTCATGCCTCGGTTAAGGACAATAGTGGCATTAAAATATAAGTTGAATCACCACACTTTTTTGAACATAAACAATAGGAAACCTTAGGTCATGGTCTAAGTCTAGCAAACATATTTTCTTTTTATACTTATTGCTTGCCAGCTTTAAATGAGGTGCATATAATCTTATATCAATGATAGTGTATAAACGATAATGAAAGCTATCAAGTTTTGGAGTCCATTTCGAGCAATCTAATTGTTTGTCAGATTCATAACAATCATTTTTTCATGGTATTGCATGCCTTGATTTAAAAAATTGTTCTTTTATGTGACTCTTGTATGTGATAACCTACTAGATCTTGTGGTAAGTACACACATGGATTTAAAAAAAACTTTATCATCAAACCAAAAGGATCAATGTGTTCTTATCATTATCACACCCAAGTAAAAATTATGTTCAAATAACTTACTGTATTCTGAAGCAGGAACTGTGCAACATGTTACTTAATCTTGCTGAGACTTATTTTTTTCTAGAAAATTAAGGTGATGACTGAAAAAAGCTTATCACAAGCTGTTATGTCGTTTCCACTCACATAAAATCATGCCTTGCTGTTTCTTCATGCAAGTCTCGCCTAACATGATAGTCATGATATCATGTCAACAACTGCTACAGTTTCAAAATGGGCATGAGGAAAAGATAATTCGGTAAAGACTAATATGCTTTCAAAAAGAAACATAATATGTAAAATTTTTTTTCTATTAAGCAGTTAAACTTTTGTTGTAATCACGTCTAACCACACTTAAAATGTAAGCTTAGTTTCTTATCACAAAATGCTTTAAACCAAATTTTAAAATGTTACTTAGTTAATATAACAAAATATCTCAATGTTATATGGATCATGTTTAGTTTGACACACACATGTCCAAAAAGCAGAATTACATTGCTGAAGAAAACGTATGATGAGCCAGAAGTTTACCATTACAAAAAGTTTCTTGTTAAGCTTGCAAGATTGGAACTCACCTGAATCCATATTTAAGTTGTACTTCCCATGTCGTAAAACACGAACCAATTCTTTTGAAACATCAACGTCACTATTACCAGATGACCATCTACGAGCCATCTTGATGATGATGCTTTGCAAACAAGCAGTAGTATTTTCGTTTTTTTAACTAAATTCAGTTTTACTTTTCTTGTTTTACAGTAAACTTTATTTCAAACATTAACAAACACAAAGAATCTTTGAAAGATAAGCAATGCAATTATCGCCCAGCAGATTGTAGCACCATACATCGAGTGAACCAAACAGTGTCGAGCCTAACGAGATATAATCAAAGTGTACCAACATACACCTTGGACGTTACACTTACTGCCAGTACCACTAGCACTTCAGGCCTACCTTGGCTTTGAACCGTCGCTTCGTACAAAGATCAGCAAGGCTGAGTTCCGACTTCCATGAAGAAAATGGTTTTACCTTTCGGGTTTCCCCGATTTAAGGATCTTATTTGTAATAAGCACTAAGCAGTGATGTGCCCGAGTCATTTTTGTCGAGTCAGAGTCAGGCGCGCAACCAGAGGGGGGCATTTCCCCCCAATTTTTCTAAACACTGTATAGCAGTTTTGACATTTGAAGAAACTTTCAAATAGTAAAGTTGAAATCTTGAATTCTAATTATTTTTCACAAAAGTTTCACTTAAATTTTTCTTTGCCTTACTGGTTAATCATCTCCTTACAAGATTCATCTTGAGACAGGCCATCTGATTGAAAATTTCGTAAATGATTGGTATTTAACCACAAATATGCTGAAATTGGGATATCGTTTAAAATGTTGGTTTTATCCTTTTTTTCGTATACCACTCTGAAAATTATCAGAAATGTGGTGTGTGTATATGCTTTGATTTGTTTCTTGCCATCTTCTGAGGAAGAGTTTGCATACACTCTTGAAACGTCAACGATAAATACTGCATTGCTATCACACCAGTGGAGCAAGTTTGCACCCAGTAGACTATGCCTACTTAAATGTTCATATTGTGTTAGCTTTACGTTTGCCTGGGGTTACTGTAGGCTACTATTTAAGCTATTTTGCTTTTATGTTCAGTGCTTAGGCTTTGGAGTGGGTGAATTGGTAAAATGTTTGGGGGGAAGAGTTTTCTGAGAGGGGTCCAAATAGTTAAAAATATGGGCAATACTTTTAAACTACGTCCAAAACATTTTCCCAAGGGGAGCGAAAAATTTTCCTGCGATCCCTAATTACGGACATGCTTACTTGGGGACCAATTGTGGCCCAGTCCCTACACCTTCCTCGCCAGGTAAAGCCCTTTCAGTCATCTCAGTCGAAAGTCCTTTGTACAAAGGCAAGAGATGACATTCGATCGCAGTCTAAAAACGTTAGGGCTCCAGTTGTTTTCGGCTTATATTGCTCCTCGTTTCAAAATCTGATGAAACAATTTTGCATGAAATCACGGTAAATAGTCAAGGCTAGCTTAATCCTTTTTCTCGTATCTTCGGTTTCTCAGTAACGCCCCAACTGCACATCATAACATCTCCTGACATCTAGGCAGTGGCGACAAAGATTTCGCTGAGGCGGCGATAGCTCAGTGGTAGTGTCCGCCTCTCAATTGGAAGCTTGTGTGTCCAATTCACAGACACTGAGTGACTCGCCGTGGTGCTCCTAGGGCAAGATCGTTAGCCTAAACTGCCCTGGTAAGAAGCATATTTCAGGCGTTGGCATGCCGCTAACTGCCGTCAAAAAAAACATTTGGCACATCTCATGCCATTTTTTAATGTTCAGTGGGGTATTTTCAATAACTGCCATAAGCTGTAGTCCAGTCATTAGGTGGGCCTATCGACATTAGGCCTTTTAGAGGTTGAAGTGAAGAACTTTGCAAGACGACTTTTCTCAGGTTCAATACAACTGCTGTTTTTCTGCATGACGTAATGGTGCCGGAAAATGACGTTCTTGAAGCGGGGTAGTACAGTTGGTGTATTTTCGTGGGTAACTTTGAGTTTTGATTGTAGGTTTTAACTGAAAGTAGAGTGAATAAGAGCCAGATGATAGGCAACGTGGTTTTCGTGAAGTCGCCTTTGTTCAACGGTAGCCTACACTTTAAACATTGGCAGTCACAGAAAAAGTTATTTCAACAAGAAAAGTTTAAAAAAGGTGTTGCTCTCATTTTGATAAATTTGAGGTAAGAACCTTAGTCTGAAAACCTAAAGCAAGGGTAAACGACATGTTTAGATATGATTGTGGTTAACGCTTTTATTAAAAAGAGCGTTAATCGCAATGGTTGTACAGCTTGGCAACGGCTGCACTGAACAAAGGTATTCATCGCAATAACCGTCGAACGTAAGACATTGTAATCACTGCTGAGCATTCAAAAGGCCTATGTCCCGGCTGGCATGGTTTGGTAGGCCTAATACAGTTTTCGAAATAGATATCTGTTGGTAACCAGTCCCGTCGCCATGGAGGGCTTTGGTGGGCTTAGCCCTGCAAACGAAGCTCCAATCCCCCCAGTGTGAAATGTGAAACACTATAAATCAATGTTTTTTGTCAAATTTTAGAATGTCAGTCCCCCCTGCACAAACGTAGTCACCCAATTGAAGACCTTCTGGTGATGGTTCTGTTGGTAACGAACAAAGGCAAGGAATAACATTATGCACGTTTAATTGGAAGAGGTGCAACACAACAGCTAGGCCAAGTGCACAGGTCATGATGAAGACTGTAAGCAAGCGCTTTTCAACCATAGCATATTTTAAACTTGTTAAAAATATTTTTTCAAAATGGGTCCCTGCACCTACAGAAGGCTCCCCGCAAGTGCCCACAGAGTTAACGTTTGAAGTCTTCTATATATTCTAAGACAGTGGTTCTTAACCTGGGGTAAATTTACCCCTGTGGTAAATTTCATCTTCAAAGCGGGTAAATTTATTGAACCATAAATTGCAGCAAATGTCAATTTTAGAAATAAATCTAAACTGTAAGAGTTTGTTACTTTCATATTTTCAATAATAAGCACCACTGAGTGTATTGGGGGTAAATCTGGTAATCTTGTTTGATTAAAGGGTAAGATATGTAAAAAAGGTTAAGAAACACTGTTCTAAAAGGATTAAAAACCACTACTGAAACGTGAAGTGAACAATGAAACGTTCTTTAGATCACTGAGATCATATTATCAGATTGGTGACATAGCCTGCTATACGCAGTATATATACTACTTTTAGTCAAAGACGGGGATGCTACACGAAATTTTAACATACATAAATGTTTACATTTGTAAAGTAGGTATGCCGCCATCACATCTCTTAATTTTTCCATTTGATCGCCTGGAATGAGTAAACTATTAAATTGTCATGCGGTGAGCTTACCGGTGATTTAAAAACCAACAGGGAGGAAAGTTTGACGAAACATGTGGGGTTCGTATGCCTATGCAAAGAAAGCAAAAAATTGAAAAATTAATGATGGAAAAGGTGGCGACAAGCAGAAAAAGCAAGAATCATAATCGACTATCAAGAACAAGACACATTTCAGTTTGTTAGTGTTTGATTGCGATTTTGAAGATACTTTATTAATCCTTATATCTTTAAATTGGCACGAAACATGAACTTCCTTTTAAAACTTTTATAAGCAAATTTGAGGGGTGGAAAGGGCGGCATTTTATGGTCGGCCCCAGGCGGCACTTAGCCTTGCTGTGCCACTGTTTGGCTGTATAACTTGAAGCAAACTTATGATTCTGTCTTTAAGACAGTGGCGTAGCCAGGGGGCAAGGGGAGACATCTGCCCCCGCGCGCAGCATTTTGAGGGAGTAAATTGAGGTTGGAATGTCGCGTAATAATCATGGGCATAGGACGGGGG
>JGI24022J15233_10009424_pt1 | contig 10990 bp, 6 predicted proteins | sample Ectturendosymbi2_FD_15233 | JGI IMG/M metagenome (IMG submission 15233)
TATAGCCACTGAAGGTCCACTGGCGGACCTATAGCCATTGAAGGTCCACTGGCGGACCTATAGCCACTGAAGATCCACTGGCGAACTTATAGCCACTGAAGGTCCACTGGCAGACCTATAGCCACTGAAGATCCACTGGTGGACCTTAGCCAAGATATATATAGGAGAAGTTTGAAATTTGTATGACTCGACATTGACTCGACTCTGACTCATCAAGTCATGACTCGACTCTGACTCGACAAAATTTCAGATGACTCTGACTCGAAGGGCTCGTGACTCACTCGACAAAAATGACTCGGGCACATCACTGCCAATTCCACCTGCATCATGATCTAATTGCAAAAGAGCTCTAGCATTCAATCAATTGAATAAAATGAATAAGCATAAAATGAACTGAATAAAATGAACAATAAAATGAAGAAACTTGCAACACTGAGAGTAGATCACAGTATAAAATATACACTGCAGACCCGACGTAATGCGGATGTCGGGATCCACAACATCAGACCACGTTATAAGTGAGTCGCGTTATACCGAGGTATTTTATTACGTAACAATTTACGTAACGTAATAAAATACGAAATGGGGGTCCATACTCAAACCGCGTTATCTCCGATTCCGCGTTATATCGGATCGCATTATATCGGGTCTACAGTGTAGTAAAACTATGTAGCTTACAAAAAATAGAAGTCAGACTGTGTTTTAGCAAAGGTTGACTGCACAGAACTTGAGGTAGAATGTTCAAAATTCTAACCAAAAGGTAATGCAATTTAAACAATTAAATAGACCAGTGGTGTCCAACAGGTTGATCGCATCAAAGATCAACCCAGTGGTGTAGCCAGCCCAAAAATTTTGGGGGAGCCAAAATGTTTGGTTTTAGGCCAGTAACACTATTTTGTTTGGAAAAACGCCTCTCAAAGCACAAAATAACGGTATTTTCTAAAAATTTTGGGAGGGCATGACCCCTTTGGTGCCCCTCTGGTTACGCCTATGCATCCACCGGTTGTGTCACTTGGTCGATTGCACCTGATTTTGCATTGAATTGACAAACTTCTTAAAAAGAACATTTTTCAATCAATATTTCAGAAAGTAGGCCTACATAAAAATTATCTATCAATTGCTCGGTGACGTAAATTCTTTGGTGTCTCTTGTGATGGCTGACCATAGGTTAGTTCGGCAGATGCCACGAAGGTATTGCAATACGTTTTTTATTCATTGTGTGGCAATCATGATTTAGGTGGAAAGACACTTCGCCTTCTGTCTGTGCATCATCAATTACTAAGGCGATGGTACACTGCATTTGCACATGTGATACTCAACTTTGGCATTTTGTATTTGTGACTGTATCACCAACTGGTCGATCGCGAGTTATCAAGAAATTTTCTAGTTGATCCCAATCGAAGACAAGTTGGCCACCCATGAAATATATTATATTAACCTACACAACACACACATAATATGCCACTCAGCACAACAAAACAAAACAGCATACCAGCAATATAAGAGCAACTTACCACTTCCATCTCACCGGAAAATATTTACGAAGAAGTAACACGAATTATCATCGATTGTGATGAGTACAGCACATACTGGCAAAATCATTTTGATTCTTTCTGAATATAAAAATCATAACAAAGAAAACAACAGCACCATCATATGTGACATCTTGAATCACTCTCAGGAAAATTTCGTTACAGAAATCAAACAAATATCCTGATCCTGTCCTGATACAACTTTTTTCAAAAATCATATCCAAATCAAATCCCGATACGAAAAAATCGCAAGTACCCTGCAGGATATCCAATCCTGATCCTGTCCATGCTCACCTCTGGTCCTTATGGATGCCCTTTCTTAAGTAAAAGCATTGCTGAATTTCAGTTGCATTGATGGCCCCGGAAGCTGGACAAGTGTTGAATTTTCAAATCTGAAAAATTTCTGACCAGGATCCGGACTTATTTCAGATTCAAACATTTTTGACACGAGCGGAGTCGGAGTCAGAAAATGTGACTCGGGGTCTGAAAATGTGACTCAGGGGCGGCACGTCCGTTTTCCGGTTCTTTATTCAACCGGATTTTTCAATTCACAACAGGATCCGGCTGGGACTGGATTTCGAAAAAACTCCACTGGATCGGAAATAGATATCTCATATTCCAAACTAGGCTTGATTAATTCATTCCTAGGTATATTTTTGCGGATCACACACTTTTCTTCATTTTAGATTTGCTCCCATCAATGTTGACGCAAATTAATATTATGATGGAAAATTTTCTTGTCCACTTGGGTGTGTTCTTGACAGTGGTGTATGGATATGGAAATTTTGCAATCCTGATCCAATCTGACACTTTTTCATAAACTCCATATCCAATACATATCCGAAAGTTAAAAATTATGGACTCGGATATCCAATCCAAATCCGAAACTGCTCACTGATTTGCACGTTAGGCTACATATTTAGTAATGTCTATTTTGCCTCATGAGGCAAAAGCTGGGTTGTGGCTATTTTGCCGTGAGTCAGATACTGTTGCTTGAAGTGGTCATGTGATAAGGACAATACATAAAACGACAATTGGTTGGGTTTAGGATTAAGGTTAGGATAATTTAGTGTGAAAAGGTTTAGTCTACAGTTCAAGAAGACAAGAAGCCACAAACAGTTTGCCAGGAATGAAACCATGACAACACTTAATCATTGGATTTAAGCCAATACAGATGTCGTTGTCAATTAAGTAAAGTCATGCGTTCCGTACTTGTCATGTAACCATTTCAACCAAAACAGGCTAAAAGCAAACTAGTTCCAGCAGTGCTTTTGCGTCATGAGGCAATATACTCACTGCCTACCTTTTCTTTTGAATTCAACAAATGCCATGGCTACAACCACACGGCACAATTATGATTGATCTTGACAAGAAGTGCACAATTTTTTCTAAATGTTATAGGATGTTATAGTTGTACACAATTCTCATATGCTCTAATGGAGATGTTTAAATCAAATGATAACCTGCAACTACCCTAAATTTGTGTTGATCTACCAGCTGGACCCCTTGCAATGCCAACCGCTATTTTGTACATTGTTTTAACTATGACAAAGCGAGTACCATAAATTTATGTTCAATGAAACCATGTTCACTTAAAGCCCTATGACCATGTTCACTAAAACACTTGGAATAAACATCCTAGCCACTCTTTTTTAATGTCCACACTTCACAAGTTTTCCTTGCCAGTTAGGTGTGATTGAACCTATAACAACATGGTCAAAATGTCAATACACTTTCAACATGCTTATTATTATTGCTTAGTTTTTAGGTTAAGGTCTCTTTGAACTAGACTAGTAAACAACGCTGTTGAGAGAAAAACTGGTCGTGCTTTGTTCAACGCTGAAAGAAAAACTTTTTGGTAATGCCTTATTAAACACCAAAATTTCACTATGATCTACTAGTAATAAATATATTTAAAAAATGAAACCTGTTTCATCTGACAAACGACGGCTTTCAACATAATAAAACAATAGAATCATGCTCATCTTCACACAGTTCCAAACTGCACGTTGCTTGAGAATTGAGATGTCTTCAGTCTGAAAGCTAGGATTCCGAGCGGCAGGCAACATTGCATTTTACCGAGAAAAACTAAAAAAACGATTGTTGCTGATTTCGAAATATAATACTTTTTCCTGATACAACTAGAAATATATCAGTTTTTTTTGAATTGTCACAGTTTTTTATTTGGCTAATCTGGTTCCGGATCCGGTTGAAGCGAAACCGATATCCAATCCAAATCCAAAAAATTCTTATTATCCGGCCGGATGGGACTTCAAATCCCGATCCTGTACAGTGCACACCACTGGTACTTGAAGAGAGGTGGGTGACATAAACAGGGCTCCCATTGCTGGGTTTTTCCACCCAGATCTTTTTTTTTGAGTCCATCTGGGTGTCTAGGTTTAATTTTGAAAAATCGCATCAAGTCTGTTTTTTTTATGATAAAATTTCGCTACGAGCTATAGAAATGAATAGTAAAAAATAAACATATTTACTGGTTATTACAGTCACTGTAATGACCATCAATAGTGTGTTCACATGCAATTATGAATCATCAGGTGAAAAAAGTACTTAAATAGGTGAAACAAAACGTCTTCAGTCGGTTTTGTACCCGTATCAATATCATTATTGTCAAATACTGTAGGTTGCTTGCCATCCAGTAGAGACAGCCATGCAGTTACACTACAGCAGAACAAGTAATATCAATGATAACAAACGCTTGTATGAACAAGTGAAAGATTTGCATTTGGGTGAATGGTTGTTATCACAGACGCCAGCTGAAGAATTAGATGAAATAAAGTTTACAACAGAATGTTCAATATCTTTGGGTGCCCTATTAATGCAAATTAAAAAACAATTTGTATGGCAAATTGGAGGAAGTAGGCTATTTGAGTTAAAGTTTAAGAACTTTAGATTCCTGTGCAGCTCAAGGTCTCACAAAAGATCCAAGTTGACTTCAATGGCAAATGTGGCCCTTCATTTTGCCCATCTTATGATCTTGTGCCTGAAGATAAGCTGGAAGCTAGGTTATTTTTAGTCATTTTTCTGGCGTAGACCAAAGTTTTTTAACTGACAAAAAAATTAGGTAGTGTCTATTTTACTGCCGATTTTCTGGTGGCAACAGATCAGCTGGAGCTATATTGTGCTACCAGTCTGACGCAATTCGAATGAAAAGGTCATGTTGAGTTTGTTATGCAAGCAGTGTGCTGCTCATATAGTGTAGTGGTTATGCTTCATGTCTGGTATGCCACTGGTTTTCAGTTCAAATCCTTCCTTATTAGTGTCTTTTATTTTTTCTGCTTTTTCCATTAGGTGTTACCTTCAGTGTTCGCTTAGGGGTTAGGGTTGGGGTGAGCATTATAATTATGGTTAGGGCTTTGGTTTAGCATTAGGTGTTAGCATTTGGGTTAGGGGTTAGAATTTAAGGGTTAGTGTTAGGGTGAGGGGTTAGGGGTTTGATTTAGGATTAGTGATAGGGGTTAGTGTTAGGGTTAGGGGTTAGCAAAAGTGGTTAGCATTAGACAAGTGCTGAGGTTGCGTTAGGGGTTAGTGTTAGGAGGTTAGCGTTAGGGTTAAGGGTTTGAATTAGGGTTAGTGTTACGGTTAGGGGTTAGCATTAGGATTAATGTTTGGGTTAGGGTTTATGGTTAGGGGTTAGCGTTAGGTTTTGGAGTTAGGGTTAAGGCTTAGCTTTAGGGTTTATCTTTTGTTTTTACTTTGTTTCTGCCAAGATTTGGACTGGCAGCACAATAGCTCCAGCCAAGCCATTGCCGTCGGCATTTTGGCGGCAAAATAGACACTGCCAAAAAATTAAGTCCATTTGGTCATAATTGTTCCTCAGGATGAACAAAGCACGACGTCCTTGCAACAAAGGTTGACCCAAATTTTGCACCAGGGACAGCTTTAGAAGCTGCCGCTGTCTTGTTTTCTGCACTGGTGCTGTTAGCTGTTCCACTTAGTTTCAGTGAATAGCAATCAGTAAGAAGCATTCTATCTGCGCCTATACCCTACAAAACGTTTACAAACATCATGAAATGTAGAAAAATTCTTACAGATTCACCTGAAATTGCAAACGTGTGTTTGAACATATGCTTTCTTGTGACTTCTGCTTGTTGCACGTCAATTCCAACTAGTTTTAGTAGAAATGCATCAGCAGGAAATATCGACAAGCTTGCTGTCTGCGCGCACATCTTGTGGACCTTCAAAAGTATTTTGAAAAGTGCAAACATTTGAAAAACAATCAAGGAAAAGTTTGCATATAGAAGTGTTTATTGTTTTTATAACGCGTTTGCGCTTGAATTTCAATGCACTTTTAGGCGATAAGCATCAGCAAAAAAAATTGCCATGTATGCCTTGCTATAGGCTAGCCTACATATTGCACTGTTTTTCACATGAACCATGCAAATTCAAAATGAAGTATTCGAAAATAACCCCCAAGAATTGTGAAAATTGTTGTGAATATAAAACATATTTTACTTGTGTAAGTAACTGTTGCTTGTTTGCACACCAACTCCAACTAGTTTTATTAGACAAGCATTGGTAGAAAATATCGATATGCTTGCTGTGTGTGTATTAGACGATTGAAAACTGGTGTCTAGCTTTTGCATAACTATGATTTATGAATCGACTGAAAACCGACATCTGTATATCGATGATTTGTGAATCGTTTTTTTCCCTTGGATAGTCATTCATTTATAGAAGAAAATTTTGAAAAGAAACCACTCAATATTCCTAGGTAGACTACTTTGCCGAAAGATTGTCTGAACAAAAATCAACTCACTGCACCAGTAGAGAAAGGCAGACAGGCTGGCAGGTGCGAAAGCTGGGCTGCTGCCACGACCTTGGTCGCAGGGATGTCCCGCTGAGTTAATCCAGCTTTAATCCTGATTGACGCCCTTGTCACTAAAAAAAACGTCCCAGGATGCCTCCGTACCGGTGAGATCGACTTCTGCTTATGTCCTTGGACGTCATCGGAATCAAAAGTGTTAACGTTAATATTTGTTTCGAATAGCCTATGTCAAGATTTAGTAGCTGTATCATACAAAAGCTGAATTAATATGCAATGTAATATGTTCAAAACGTGATTACTAAGCTTGCTTCATCAGCAGTTGTTGTTTCAGATACAATATAATAAGGCAGTGTCTATTTTGCCACCAAGATGGCAGCAGCAAAAGGCTTGGTAGAAAGGAAGTAATTGTAACTAAAAGATAAACCTACAACCTAACCTTAACCCTAACCGTAGCCCTAACCTAACCATAATCCTAACACTAACCTAACCTAACCCTTAGCTAACCTAATGCTAACCTAACTCTAATTCTAACCTAATCCTAACCTTAACCTAACAACACTAACCCCTAAACAGGCTCCTAAACAGAGCCTGAAAAAAACAAAGAAAAAAAAACAAAACGAAAGTCGGCAGGGTGAGAGTCGAACCAAAAACCATTGGCATAGCAGCTGTAACACACAACCATTATGCCACGAGCAGGACAGCGTTTTCCTGACAAAGTGACCTTTTTCTTGGTATTGCGTCATGCCACGAGACCGAATCTTCGACTGCTGGCACAATAGCTCCAGCCGATCTGTTGCCGACAGAATATCGCCAGTAAAATAGACATTAGCAGATAATAATCCAGATTGGACCAATTGAATTTGGACCCTAGTTCCTAGTCAGATTTTTTTCAGTCATAAAACCAAAATTTTTTTGAAAGGACTAAAAAAATTTAGCCTCGTATTTTTTTGATGAAATGTGTTAACATGCATTATTATCGCTCTTGACCTGATAACCCTTATTGCTGCTTGCTTCCTGCACCTGTGTGCTTGCTTCACCTGCTCATCTGCACATGCCTTGACTCTTCACCCATTGCTTGCCCACCATTGTCTGTGTCATGTTGATGTTTATTCTGTTTCTGTCTCTCTTTTTTGTTTTTGTTTTTCGGTGAGACTTAATCTGGTTTTATATTTGTGTTTTTGATTGCTTCTGTGTTTCTGTATTTGCATGTTTCTTTTCTTTATTTGAAACCTTTTCACTTCCCACCATCTCTGAATGGAATGTCATTGTAAAAAAAATCATTTTTGGTCAGAATGTCTGATTATTTACTATCATGGGCCTCATAAATTGTGGATTATCACTGGCGGGCCGCAATTGATTTTATTCTGAAATTCTTCTTTTATCTTTGTACAAGGGTCCCTTGTAGTAAGATTCTATCTTAGGATCTGCTTATCATGGAGCTTCATTTTGACGTGATTTTCTAATCTAAATTAGGTAACGAAAATACTGATGCGGGCCATATTAGACGTTCGCGTGGGCCGCAGGTTCCCCGCCCTTGATATAGACTAGAAAACATTGTTATGGTGAGTTTTAACAAAGGAAGTGACTGGGTGGCTGGCAATGGCTACGCAAGGTCAAGTGCTAGGTAGCCAGCACCCATATGATTTAACGCATGATTAAGGTTAGTCACCACAAATAGAAAGCAGGTTCAGACTTATTAATAAGTACGACTATAGATCATTACAATGCTTCTTGGCTAGTTGTTTCTATCTATGTCGCTAATAGTTAAAGAAAATCTTTGCCTTGTCATCCCTACTTCCCTCCATTTAGTGTACACACTAAAACGTAGGGATGTTTGATTTGAAATTTTTGTGGGGAAACACTTCCCTATTTTCTCACGTTCCTTTTTCCCTACACTTAGGGTTGCTCATTGCTGCTTAAAAAACTGTCCAGGGTTGCCAGGTTGGCCCTTTGCAGGCCAAATTTAAGAAATTTGGTCCTAAATAACACTCACTGGCCCAAAATGTTGGTTTGGCTCTTTTCCAGGATAGATTTGGCCCGTTGCACGAATTAGGTCTGACCACCTTGGTTCCTGTCTGATAACCATATTTTTCATTTTTTTGACTAATTGATTGCAGATTTTCACCTTATTCCTATATTTTGAAGGTTTTCAATTACAAAATTTTGTTAGGATCCTTAGATTTTCTGAGTTTATGTGAAAGTAAGATCATCAAATTACCTGTTACTTGCTGCAGTTGTATATGTGGCAGTGAGAACTGTTATGTTAACTAACTTACTGTTATTTTGTTGGTGCACATGTTTGTTGGTTTTGTTCAGATTTTTCTTGATCCCTTATTGAGTAAATTTATCAGTTTATGGCTAAACATGGAAATTAAGTTGTTCTCTTACGATCTTTCATCATGTACTTGTCTTGCTGTTGAGCTACAATTGTGATTGAGGAAAATTTCCATTTAATAAATTGCTAAATATGGGTTCATATGACTCTGTAATTGCTGTGAAAATTGGAAAAAATGGTTGGCCCCTTGTGGTAGGGTTTGTCTCTATTCTAAACTAGATTTGGTCCCTTGGCAAAAAGTAGACCTGGCAACCTTAAAACTATCAGATTATCCTTGCATATAGTAAGGTGAACATATAATGGTAGAGTGGTGATCTTGGAGGTCATGTATGCACAACGCTGGAGTTTCAAAAGGTACGCTTTTCTGAAGGTACGTGGGTTGCAATGTCAGGTTAAACATTGCAGCATCTTACACTAATCATGATGAGCCAGGAATTGCCAGGTGCAAACTTATCTTTCATTTTATTGCTTCTGGCTCAGACTAGATTTTGAAAAAACTACACTGGATCGGAAATGGATATCCAATATTCCAAACTAGGGTTGATTAGTACTGTATAAGCCTATGAACAAAATATCACTTTGATGACAAACTCCACAGCAATGTTAAACAAATTAAAGATTTTTGCAATCTTATTCTTACGTAGACTTAGCAGTGTAATGCACTGTCCCAATTTATGCTTGTGTGTTTTCGCTGAGACATTTCGGTCGTGTTTTGCTGAGGCAATTTGGCCATTTAGATATTTCAGTTACTGCCTTGGTCTCAGTTTTATTAAAGGCAGTGTCTAGTTCAGTGGTTCCCAACCTTTTTAGTGTCATGGACCCTTTTGACGATTTGGCTGAAAGCTGTGGACCCCCTTAAATAAAACAAGTTAAAACCCTGCTTTGGGACATGTGGCTTACTCAGACAAAACCAGTCCTTACTTAAAAATTAATGTTTAGAGCTGATTGTTTCAGTAGTTACAATTTTATGTGCTCTGTCAAGCAGCCATATCAAAATCCGCAAAAGTTTTGTATTTTTCGAGTTGAATTTTCGAGTTAATACCCTAGGCACCATCTAATCTCGTTACACCCCTACATGGCCTCCCTCCAAATTTGTAGCATATCTTTTCATTTTGTGCTTCGAGAGATGTTGTATGAAACCAAATACTGTTCGTCGCTTAAATTAAAAATATTTGGCACCTCCAAAAATTTTGGGCTGGCTACATCACTGGCTTTGCTTTCTTCACTTAGCGATGATTCTGACTGCAATTTTTTTATAAGAAGTCGACTTCATGTAAGCGTAACACTAGACATACTCCATATTCATTCTATAAACGACAAGAATGCTTACGGGTGAAAAATTGAAAGGTTGCAACAAGAGCACGGAATTCAAACAAATTAAAGAATAAAATTAAGATCAATAAATCCAAACATATGCTGCAGCTATTACAACACTGGAAAAAACATCGTTTCTGAATAATTGTTTTCACTGAAACATAGTAGACTGTCTGACGTCACTCATATTGTTGATGGCATATCTTAAACAACGTTACAAGTCCCTACATAAATACTATATTTTATATATGTCAGGTTTTGCTTCAACGGGAAGGTTTTGCTTTATGTCATTATTTGTGAAACACACGTGACGATTGCTTTGCTGTGCTTTAATTGTGCAAAACTCGAAGTACATAAATGTAAAACCCTAAACTGAAAGCTCTAAATCTAAAACCCCAAACCTGCAAAACATGTACCTGAAACTGCAAGCCTAAAAACCTAAACCTGAAACTAAACAACTATGCCCTTAGTCACGTGACTGTAAACCATTAACATCATAACAACCCGGCTCGCGCAGCCATAGTTAGAGGCAAAGCAGATTTCAGTTTCACCATCAGAGCACTTTTGTCAGTGTGTTCACTAATGCTTGTGTTTTGGTTTTTGTGTTGCCGGCTACTTAGCAGTTCACACTGCATAGCCGGTGCCGGCTACCTAGCACTTGACCTTACGTAGCTGTTGCGGGCTACCTAGACACTGCCTTTAATAAAACTGTGAGACAATTAATCTAAATGTCTTAACACGTTGAGAGCCGGTCTACAGTATATTCCTACTTCGATTTCAGCATAAAAAACAGCAATTTTCGGTTGCCTTACCAACGCCCTAGCTTCTCCGCTGATTGCGCTAGAGCTGTTCAACGGCTCAAACGGATCGGCCAGTCTAGTAGATAGCACTTGAAAAAAATTTTGCCTGGGGGGGTGCAGTTTTTTTGTGAGTGACGTCATAAGTGGAGGACTTTTAGGCCACCTTGGCCCACTTTGCCTGGCCCTGGGCGTCAACCGTTAGGTGGTAGTATTTCGCTGAAGT
>JGI24022J15233_10009431_pt1 | contig 10986 bp, 8 predicted proteins | sample Ectturendosymbi2_FD_15233 | JGI IMG/M metagenome (IMG submission 15233)
TGAACTGTACATCGGCAACATCGTATAACTGTGATGCAACAATAACGTTCTTCTTAATTGCACAACAATGAACAACAAGCGACGCAACAACTATCAGTATTTCTTTTTCGACTATTAACTGCACTCAACCTCCTGTACAATTAACTGGCCTACTTGGAATCTGAATGCGGCACGATGATCTAAAAATTTTCATGACGCATCGACATACTGAAGCAAGAAATCATTTGCCCTAAAACAACGAGGAATCCTAACGCAGGGGGTGCACAATCTGCGACCGTACGGCTGCATGTGGCCTTCGATAAAAATTGATGCGGCCGTGCACTTGATCATGTAACTTAAAATATGGAAGTTATGGTGGCGGTGCGTTATTAAAAACTCTTTGTCTGCTCTATGAGTAAACAGTACTTAGCAGAAAGAAGACCAAACAAACGTGCGGAAGCACTTCGATAAAAATTGATGCGGCCGTGTACATGCAGGGCCGGTTTTAAACCTATGTGGCCGATTTCTTCAAATTGCGCCCCGCGCCTCAAGGAGCCCCGCGCCAGCAGTGACAAAGTTATATTTTTTTGTGTTCTAAGGGGAGTATACCCGGCCAGTGGTTCCCAAAGTATGGGTCGCGCCGAGGTCATAAAATGGGTCGCGCCGAGGCGATCTAAAACTGTGTTGTATATTTTCACCGTTACCACTGCTTGTCTTTGTCTGTCTGTACCGGAGGTACTTGAGAAAAGAGTGGATTGCTGACAGTGAAAACGAACTTAGCAACTTATGTAGGTACTTGAGAAAGGAGTGGATTGCTGACAGTGAAAAAGAACTTAGCAACTTACTGCTAAAAATTATCCATACAATGATCATTTTTATCATATGTTGTTTAAGGCATGTGTGGCGAGGCGTTTAGCAAATTCAGATTTGGGTCGCACTCAATAAATTTAGGGAAACGCTGTACTGGGCCACAACTTAAATTGTGCGTAGTTTTGTTTCTATCCCGGTGAATACTAGCACGGATGAACGGATTTAAGTTTTTCAAATCCAAGTTCGATCCAACAATTGTACTTCAAAATCCAATCCAAATTGAAGATGATCTCAATGCGTCAAAAGACAGTGCCAAAACAGAAAGCTTACTTATGACCAAAAAAACAATCCTAAACATCACGCAGTGATAGATCATCCGCATGTATAGTTGTAATTAACATGTATCATGACCCAATTAGTTGATCAACTTATATAAAGAAAAATGTAAGAGATTTATTAACGTTCCTCTAAATATTGCAGTGAACAGCTTTCCACGAATTGAAAAAAGATTGTGTTTTTCAAAGTTCCACTGTTAGAGGAAACGTCCAAATGGGGGGAGTGTTGAAAGACCTTACTTGGATTATGTAGGCTACTCTCAGTCTGCAGACTAAATTTATAGCTTTACTGCAAACGTTTTAGCAAAACAAAACCAGTGATGGGGTTTGACCGGTTTGCAAGAATCTGTTCTTGTCTGAATTTATTTAATCCCTTAAACCGGTGTTGGCTTAATCAGGGGCATGAGCATGAAAATTTGGAAGGCTCACGGAGTTTCTAAGAGTTACACCAAAAAAGAATCATTTGGAAGGCTCATGGAGTTTCTAGGAGTTACACCAAAGACTTTGTAATGGAAAGACAATTGACATAAAGCATAAGAAATCTTCAAGGTTTTAAATGATGTTGCAGCAGATGCTGGTGGATTGGCTGAAGATGTTACATTACCCTCATAGTTTAGTTAGACATTTTCTAGAAAAAAACTATTACGAACAGCCACCTACAGTAAAAGAGAACGTTTTCATATGTGACAGAAGATAATCCTTTGGATGATCGGAAAGAAACGAACAGAGATCAGTGCTTCAACTTTGTTCTAGGCCAAGCAATTCAGTCCATATAATAGAGTGTAACCTTGAACAACTTGGAGGCCATGTAAGATTATTTGGATTTCTAAATAACTTTTAAATATATATAAGGCAGAAATAAGGAAACATGCAGCAAAACTTGAAGAAGTTTTAACAGTTATCACAACCAAACAGAGTGCTGATGGAGGCGTAGTTACTAAAAAAATAAATGACGTTGATAGCTAACTGATGATGGCTGAAGAACTTGAAGCTCAGAAAACATTCTTCCCTCCAGTACCTTTACCCCTCATGCTCTGTTTGAATACCTGCTAGAAGACAATCAATTTACAGCATTTCCTAATTTTTGTATTGCTTTGAGGATTTACATAACAATGCCTGTAACCACGGGTGTAGTGGGGCGGGAACGTGTGGGAATGTCGTGTTTTGCTTTAAAATGAGTTTGAAGCTGTTTTAAAATGGCTAGTTTTTTAGGTGCGTTCCCACACCTTTTTCAGCACTGCATCCCTGCCTGTAACAGTTGCATCAGGTGAAAGAAGTTTTTTAATCTAAATAAAAGACACTTACAATCAACAATTTCACAAGAGAGACTAAACAATTTGGCAATGGTATCTATCGAAAATGGCGTTGTTAAAGTCATTTACCTTGAAAATATATTCAGAGACTTTGCAAAAAAAGCCTAAATTTTTTTTCTAATAGACTTGTGTATAAGTATCATGTCTTTAATTGTTATACGCAGCATTTAAAAAAATAATTAAAGTTTTCCCAGTCTTTCAAAAAATGTAGTATTTCATGCATGGATTTTTTTGGTTATAGAAGAACATACTACGCAAAATAAAAACATACGCGAAATTTTGCTTTTGTATAGATTGGGGGCCCTACCATCGGTTTTCTAATTGGGCCCCGCAATTCCTAGCACCGGCCCTGTGTACATGATTATGTAATTTAAAATACAGAAGTTATGGTGGCGGTGCGTTATTAAAAACTCTTTGTCTGCTGTATGAGTATAGAGTACTTAGCAGAAAGAAGGCCAAACAAGCGGGTGGAAGCAGGGCAGGCACATTGTGTGAAAGCAGAACAGAAGCAATGCAAAATATAAAATATCTTGAACTCACTGGCAGCCGTAATTCATAAACGTAAACGTAATGCGGCCGGCAATCGCGAAAAGGTTGTGCAGACCTGCCCTAACGGAACCCTTAAAACTCACGTAACTCCACTACATGTTTTGTGGAACACTAGGGTTCCATGGAACCCCTGTTGAAGAATACTGAGCTAGATTATATTTATCCACACACACACGGAAATCCATTTTGACAAGCACAAATCCAACTACACATTTATTAGCTTTACACAGAAATGTTTTTTAGACCCACCAATGCACTTTTACTCGCAGGTACAGCACTTACAAAAGCTCAGAACTTACCACTTACAAAAGCTTAGAGCTCACCACAGCCACATGTTTGCCCATAGTCATCCACCATACTCCTACTAAGTTCCATAACGTCATATAAGGACTACGATCAAACGTCAACAACGACCCAACAGGGCCGTCGCCAGCGGGGGGGCAGTGGTGCCCGGCCCCTCCATTTGAAATTGCTGCCCCCCATTTCACGTTTGGCCCTCCAGTTGCTACATACATACAATTCTGTATTTTAAAAATGTGCCCCCACTTCTGGTTTTTGGCCCCTCTTTCTAGTTTTTGACCCCCCTGCTGCTACATCCTGGCGACGGGCCTGCCACTCAACACTCGATCAATCAACCGTGTATTGAATCAGAAAATTTGACACCAAGTGAGTTGATAAGTGTGTCGAGAACCGTGTTGCCGCTTCATGTAAAAAAAGCCTATTGATACAACATGCCTGATACACGATTGTTTATTGTTTAGCTAAGATAACAATCGCTTGAATACACACGCCGTAGTTTAAATTTCTCAAAATCAAAAACGTCCTTCAACTGCGAGTAGTGTCCTGACAGTAAAACCACTTTTATTTCAATACAGCCTTTGTAGGTTTATAGCCTAAGCAAAAAACTGTAGCTATTGCGGCGCCTGGAAACGAGCGAAACGAGCAGGAACGCAAAACATGTATACACGAAACGAGCAGGAACGCAAAACGTGTAATTCGAAACGAGCAGGAACGCAAAACATGTAATTCTTTACTTGGTCTAGAAAAATGACATTTCAGAGGTGCAACGCTCCCTTCCAAACCCCAGGTATGAGGAGTTTTCTGGCCTCTGCGGTGTTTTAAAGTGCGAGTGCATTTACAACCCAACGCGAATCACTTCGGACAAGAACGATTTAACCTTGTAAAAGTTAAAATGAAGATGTCCCTTGCAAAATTTCAGGTTTTTCGCAAATAAGTGGAAGGTACATCATAAAAATGTTGTTCACAGTAAATCAAACCGCTTCACTTTAACTTGGCGTAGAATGAATGTGATCTCAAATGAATGTGTTCTCAAATGAATATGGTGTCAAATGAATGTGGTCTCGACTGAACGTGGTCTCAAATGAAACGTCTCATGTGAATGTGGTCTCAAATGAACAGGTCTCAAAAGAACGTGGTCGCAAGTGATCATGGTCTCAAATGTCGTGGTCTTAAATGAACGATGTCTCAAATGAATTGGTCTCAAATTCAATAACCATGGAACCGTTGATGGTGGGTTGTTGGGCACGACTTGTCGGTGTCTAGTATATTTAGACCTGGTATTCACGATGGCTTCGTGGAATTGTGTTAACAAAAACATTTGTTTATAAAGTTAAACAAAAACCACGTTTGGCTTTGAGCACGAAGCTTTGGCCATTTATGAGAGCCTGGCCACTGCGCTGATGAAGCATATACCAAACCTGGTTCACACTGAAATTGCGCCCTGTAACTTCCGAGTATTGCGATCGGTTGTTCACGAGTGACATCTAGCGTCAGTACTTCGTCTCTAAAATAAGATTGATTTCTTGTCCGTGATGCACATGTTCCTTTCTTGTTAAACAGCTTTTTTAAATTTCTGTGTCTTTATAATTTTTTTCCCACTCTATACTCCGCACAACCACCGAACTATCAACCGGATTATCGAGATCCACTTTGCCTTACTGCGCTTTCCCAAAATGTATACGTTAAAAACTTAAGTGGGAGAAAACTTCAGTTCGATATTGAATAAAAAACAGGTTCGTAGTTGACGTAGTAAATTCCAAGTTTACTGAAAACGAAAATCGACGATAATAGTTTGGTCCAGATAAACGCTTAGTGTTTTTAATTGTTTATCTTCTCAGAGGAATGCTTGGTTGTAAGTTTGCCAGTTTTGATTGTTTCCAAATCGTGTATTAGAAATTGTTTTTTTTGCAAAGGTGTGACGTACATCGCAAAAAACCTTGTATCTTACGACAAGCATCACCACATCACATCCAACTGCATTGTAGCAAGCAAATATCTTTAGTTATGCCAAGACCGACTTCGAAATTCACAAAGCGAAATAAAACTAAATGAATGTGTAAATCAAAGGTGGATATAGACCAGGGGTGCTCAATACGTCGATCGCGATCTACCAGTCGATCTCAAAGGCACTGTGGGTAGATCGCATGGCTTTAACACCCTGGCTGATTCCATTCAGCTCAAGACATCTGAGTAAAGTCAGTTAATGACAAAAATGTGCATATTTCATTGTGTTGTGTTGTACAATATAGGCTCATCAACATAGATTGTGAAAATAATTCTCAACATGTTTGTTAATAAATATATGTTTTGCATTTTTGTAGCAGGTAGATCATTTTGACATGTTCATTTTATAAGTAGCTCGCATCGCATACTCAAAAAGTGTGAGCAGTGAGCACCCCTGATATAAACCAACCACAAAAAGGAAATTTAACAGACTGTTGTCTCCGATTCAAGGGTGCAGAAAAGGTTTTATGTGATTTTTAGTTTTTTAAAAAGTTTTTTTTTATCTGAATCATACCCCTAATAGATTTGAAAAACAAGGAAAAAGTCTGCTGATCATTTCTTTGCCAAAAGATATTAACACACTTATACTTCATGTGAACCAATCGCGCGTAGAAAATCTTGATGGATCAATTTTCAGTGTGGAACTTGGAAGAACTCTAAAGGTATTGTTTTTTACTACAACTCGTATGGTATCTGTCTGGTTCCGAAAATTCTTTTTCTCGATTATTAATATTTTTTCTGTGACGAGGAATTCAAATGTTACTTGCTGTTACAGGGGCGGATCCAGACAGTAAGGTTAGGGGGGCGATCGCCCCATTCGCCCCCCTCTGGATCCGCCCCTGTGCTGATATGAGCAACTGCGTTGACGACCTTGTGTAGTTGATCTCGTAACCATCGTGACGCATCTTGGACCAACATAAAAGATACTTAAATGTGGGTCTACATTACAGTCCAAATGTTTAATTTGTGGGCGATAGTCATAATATTTGCTTGATCGTCGCAAAAACGTCTGGAAAAAGTTTCAACATCATGATGTTGCGGATCTCGAGAATTCTTTTCAAATGATTTCAGCATTTGCATTTTATGATTTAAACTGCAAATAAAAGAAAAGTAACGAAGTAATAAAATGAATGAAAATGAATAACGGCGAAACTCACAAAAATTTCATTCTTGAAGTTTTGCCTGGTTCGGATTTGGTTCTAAATCCACATAACTTGCACTGTTTTTGTACTGTACATTTTTGTGGTAATGTTTCTTTAAAGCCTAAAAGCAAATCGAATTGTTTTATTGCCAATGACATTTGTGAGTATTGCAAAACATTCCGTACTACATTTAACGTTGCCCTCAGCAAATATATCCCATTGAAAGAGCTTTTCCGCCACATCCGAGTGGAGACGAATTCGTATCTTCAGCACAAAACTGCGCACGTCTCAGCCGGCTGAGCGCAGTCCTGCTGCAATCGAGCTGCTGCAGCAAAAACTTGTTTTGCACCAAGTCATCCTTGACTGAATGTAGGAGTTTCAGTTGTAACCAAATCCCCGGAGGCACCTTCACACAAGGCCTCGTAGATAGAGAGCCTCTTTCTCTCTCTCTCTTTCTCTCTCTAGGAGGCCTTGTTCACACACTCCCCTTCCAGCACGGTCGGCATATTGTGCATCTTTTCCGAAAAACCTCGACAATTGAATATCTGTATTGTTGTTCTGACATGAGCTTCACTTTGGTTTGCGCATGCACGACAAGGAGAGTGGCAAGTGAAAACCGGGTCCGCGTGTTGGTTGGCCGAATTTCGTGTGGCAGAAGATGCCGGATACCAGCAACGGGAGCACAATTTATACCAAATGCAAGCGAACCAAGTTCACCTATTATTGCTACTCCCATGTAAAGTAAAATATTCCCGTCAAACGCCACTAAAACTGCGCTAATAGTCTAGTTTTAACTTTGCAAGGCCCACGTTGCGAGTCGAACTTTGACTTTGAAGCTACTAGCAGCCTTGATCACACTCTCAGTTCCAAGAATTCAACAGTAAAACTAATTGTGAAAACTAGACCTTAACCGCTGGATTAGTTTCAATTCAACCTTGCGCAAGCAATGCGGTTCTAAGCAGCCTTGCACACACTTCGCGTAACTGTACACTTCGAGTGTTTGCAAAATCAAACGTTTGCCAAATGCTACGTGACAGTAACATGTTCAACCCTGAACGTGCGCAGCTAGACACTTCTTACGCCAAGATATAACAGTGCGACGTACGGAATAGAAAGAGAAGCGATTGGAATTGGTATGTTGTTATAAGCACGACAGCAGATTATGCCTCGTGCCGTTCGATTTAGCATCATCGGCTTAGTGTATTTGATTAGAAAAACAAAATGATCTTGGCAACCGAAATTTGTCACCGCTGATTCTTTAAAATTTCGGAAAGATCCAGAGTTTCCGAAATACGTGACAAGGTGTTTGTAGCGACACACTTGAAAAGCTTAACGAACAAATCGAAGCGTTTGTTTACAGCTTCCTGTGCTGCAGTCTGCCCTTCGCTGCTGTTCTGTTGCGTCCGGGCCGCGACACTTCGCCATTGTTTCGGACTCGGGCAGCGTGGTAAACAATATTCCCAAGGTGCTTTGACGCATATGAAGGGCTTTTCTCACCGTCCTGAACAACCAGCTATGGATGTGATTGCGCGGCGCAGTGGAGGTAGGGCAGCGGATGCGCGTCACATCTGGATGGAAAACAACAAAACTAAGGAGTTGGCTGCAAAATTCTCGACCACCTTCACCAACGCGCGATTCACTACGTCCCAAAGCGTGACATCAGAAGCGAGTTTCGTGTCTTGTGTATGTCGACGCCCCCTTGAAAGGAAGCCGTGTGGGAACTTACCGAACGGCAATAGAGCGTAAGTGAAAGTCTAGACTTGCCACATTCATGGTAACGCCGGCATCGTCCGCCTTTTTACGACCGGCTGCCAAACCCAACAGAACGCTCATTGGGTTACTACGCAACCAAAGCAAATATTTGCCAGCGCAATCCCATTGACTACACAAAGTTATATCAACGACCTGTTCACTTACATACACGACAACAAAGCCTTCCACAACAGAGCAACCTGACGTAGTTCTCGAACGCCGGACGTTTTGTCTGAACATTGAAGAGGACGCTGTCACCTGCATTCACGGGGCATGAGTTGTGCAGAAAATCAGCAGCGTGCGTTAGATATGACTATCAAATTTCAGAATTGCCCACAATGGTTGTGATTGTTTTTCCACTGTGCGTTTGTCCCTCGTCATTGGTTAAATCAATACACCAGCCGCTACAGCGCCACTTTTTTTAACATCATGATAAAAAATATTAACTCGAGCATTAATGACAACATCATGTTCGCATAACTGCAAACCCATACATTTCTACCATCCTGTTGAGATTTCAATACTTTACGTCCCACCTCGGAGTTGTTTGAAGTTCAACCTTTGTAAAAGCGTTTGTTTGTGAAACTCTCGCCGCTGCGTCTTCTACAACATCGCTGTTGCAGTTGTCAATATCCTGTTCCCACGCGTTCAATTGCATAAAACTAAAATGGTGTTACCAAAGTGAAGAGGATTTGATAGCGTGCCGTAGCTCTGTTGCGTGATTTGCACCAATTACCGGTAATAACTTACATCCTGTCCGTCGGCATTCCAGTTTAAACCTACTCGTCAAAGCGTTTTCAAATGTTACATTGTCACTGGTAAGTCATAAGTTACTGTACGTGGATCCTATTGAGTTTAAACGTGCTTCGTTGCTTCAGCACGTATTGAAAATCTACAATTTAAGGCAGCTATGTCCAAACCGTGGGCCGCATGCAGCCCAGCCGAAGGTTTTGTGAGGCTCAGCTAAGGTTTTCCCTGTAGTGTAAGCGGCCTACGTACTGGCAACCTGTCCTTATTTTGAAAATGTAAAATTTTACATATTTCACTCAGGTGGAGCTCAGTGCCACTTTATCACGTCTGTACTGCGTGTTGGGAGATGATCATATGTCCACTAACACTTTGGTGCAAAACTTTTTACTACTTTTCTTATTTCTACGCTTGTTCCATTGGCACTGAACTTGCCTATGAAATCACACTTACGGGGTGGTTACAGGTGCCAAACAGTCGTTACCATTGCAGTTAGGAATCGAACACTTTCTGTACATCAGCTTAAACTAAATTTGGTTTGCTAAGATCAAAGTAAATCATTCAATGTGCGGCCCTGGTTAAGAGAGTGACATAATTTGTGGCTCAGTAAGCAATTTCGGTTGGACATAACTGATTTACGGCAAAAAAATTAAAACTGTTTGCTTTGTTATACTCCAGGACCTTAATATACAGCCTTATTGACTGAAGTCAGTTTGCTTCACGTGTCAGTCCGGCGTCGTGCGTGCCAGTGGTTACCGTTCTATTACGTTAAAGCATGCAGTGGATAAACACTTTATCTGTTAGTGTGTCTTTACGAAAATGCAACCGAAATGCTTAAAAGTGGACTTTGAACAGTTCCACCCGCAAGTAACCAGTTCCATCCCTTTTTCCCTGCACTGTCCTCGCAGAGGCGGGAAAACTACTCTAAGTCGAGTCAGTTTGCTTGTTGCGAACGCAAACCTCCTATAACTTTGTTTGCAGTGTGCCTTGCCTGAAGAATAGCAGCAGTGAGAAGTGAACGTGAATCGCAAGCCTTACCTGTCAACTATGATTGAAACAAGTAACAACCACAGTCACTTGGCGCGGCGATTAGTTGCCTGGCTTAGATCACAAGCAGTCGTCGCTATTCACCTTTTGTTGCGAATATCCTGCTGTATCGCCGCAATGCCTGTTTTGTGGCCCTGAAAAAGGACGACCAGGATCACTTGCTCCCAGGGTTGCCAACCTGTCTTCACCAAAAAAAGCCAGACCTTGTCCTACAAAAATTCAGATAGCTGTTTTAAGGCATATACACAAAAACATGCATAACCAAACACAAAATAGACATTAAAACTCGTCACAAACATCGATATAATACAATTTCGATCTTCAGAAGCATTTTCTTACCCCATAATTACACTGTCGTATATTTGTTTGTTATCAATAACATCGATCATTTTTAGAGCAACAGTAAAATCTTGGCAATATTCTGTGCACCCTGCATGGTCATAGACTCTCGTCAGAAGAGATTTGTAATGAATATGCAGCTCAGACAATGTTGTGACAGAGCCAATGCTTTCCGACTGAAAAAAGCCAGATTTTGTCTGGCTTTTTTATTTCCAAAAAAGCCAAAAGTCTTGAAAAAGCCAGAATTTCAAACTCTCGCTTCAAAAAAGCCAAATTGGCCGGACTGTGACAGTTCGGCGATGGACGTTTCGGCGATGAAATGTGAAACGAGGTTTCCTTTGGGATGTCACCAAAGTGCAAAAGTTCGCACTGCCGTCGTCTGGGAAGCGTGTAAGCGCAAGAGTAAATCTAGCACTTGTCCCAGATCTTTCCATTATGCTGTATTTACTGCGATTCATGATGCATACCATGGATTTGGAAATGCCATTCAAGGGCGTACGCAAGGAGGGGGTTGGGGTTAAGCTCTCCCCTTGAGCTTGATATTTTACAAAACTTTATTACCTGCGCACAGGAGATTAATTGCTTTCGCATACTTTTTGCTTGTTAATTTGTCGACTTAATGCAAATACCACGGAATAAATTGGCATGCAAATTTCAAGGAACATTGTA
>JGI24022J15233_10009434_pt1 | contig 10986 bp, 8 predicted proteins | sample Ectturendosymbi2_FD_15233 | JGI IMG/M metagenome (IMG submission 15233)
AATTTCACCGTCATCAATACTGGCGTGATAATGACCATCCGTGTGGTGAGTAAGCGTCTTTTATCCGTCTCGACAACAAACTTATCAACTCTCTCGCAACCGACCACTTTAACCTTAGCGAAGAATAATTAGTTCGGAGAGCAAGGAAATTTTCCACAAAGTTTATTTTTCAAGTATCACACCACCTTGTCTAATTTTCTTCCAGTTCTTTTCGTTTTTTTTCCGTAACAAATGAATCATTGCTGTTTTGCTCAATTTTTGAGCAAATTTGAGCAAATTTAAAAATTCTAAAAACTGGCGTTAATACACAAGCAACAAAAAGGTATTGCTCGCAAGCAATTATACCGGCAGGTATGCTTCATAGTTATGATTTCCAAAGTGCCGTTTCAACACTTGCGTCTCCATCGAGGTTTTGTTCGCAATAAGATGATATCCTTTAACTTTTCGCAAGGTTTTATTTGTTAAGATATAAAACGGCAGCAATTGAAAGCAAACGAGAATGTATTGAACAAAAAATCCAGAAGAACCATCAGAAAGCGAACGTGCTGAGCGATTATTTGCCGCAAGATTTCGACACAAACCTCGTCCATTTAGAAGCTGAAATTAAAGAACTAAAGGAAAGAAACGGTAAGTACTTAAGCTTGGGCCAAAGCTTTATTTATAGATTGTATTGCAATTGCATCTGCAGATAATAAGTTTCGTTTTGCTTGCAAACTACAATTTTGAAAAGTTTATCGAAAATTCGAGCCGCATTGAAAAATTAGGATAAGCAAGTTAATAATCAACGGTTCTTTTCAGCTGTCAATTAATATCTTTGGAGCAATCAACTCAATAAGTGCGTACCGCTGGGAATTTTGAGACGATTTCTTGGATTTCACCTGTAACGAATTTTGTGACTGCATTGGTATTAACCTCAGCTGATTTCTGATTTTTTGACGTATCTGTAGGTGTGTTAAGGCTAAATGACTTATGGTGCCTTATGCGTGAATTTTGTTTACAGCAGCTTTGTGATTTAAAAAGGTGAAGTTGAGTGATCTTTTGTAATGACGCAATTGTATGTTTCTGGAAATTTTGAAAATATCGGCAAGCTATCACTACCAGAATAACTTTCTTTTAATACACCTAACTCTTAGGTTGATATTACTGTAACTGTGCTAGGAGCTGACAAGTGCTTGAAAGTCTTTTTCCCTGCTTCCTGAGACCAAAAGATATCATATGCATTTGCATGGCAATTCATATTTTCTGACTATTTTCAAGAATTTCACAGAGGGCCTATGAAGTAGCTAATCTGTACGTGTACATTAACCGAGAAAGAACAGCTGTACAGCAGATTATCAATGAATTTATTGGCGCTTACTGCCAAAACATTTGTTCTACATGTTCCAAAGTACCTCAGATTTGCAAATGTCTTTATATCTATTCCGCAAGTTGATATATTTATTGGACGATTGAGCTGACTTTCGCAAAAGATGCAACCATCCAATTTGATTGTACTCGAGCAAAATGTGTTTACTCACAGACATGACCAAAGGCATGAAATTCCTCTTCAAGAATTTTCAAGAAGAACTGAAAGCATCGGGCGGTTTTGACCACACAAAGGCAATGTGCCCTCTTTGCCGACGTTTTTTTGAAAACGTCCCGGTACGTTGTTTGCGTGCGATTTGGCAAACGTGCTTTTGAAGCGGAGTCGTGAAGCAAGATTTTAAACATTTGTTGCATAAAACTGATAAACTTGCGAAATGCTGCGAAAGTGATACCTGAAGATTTTTCACCTGACCACATTGATATGGCTATTATATGTGAAGCACGAGTGGTTTTCTTTCATTCGAAATTTACGAAGGACCGCTAGAAAAGATATTGTTCTCACCTACAGGGTTGAGTCATCCGTTTGTGATGATATGTGTCTCATGGCATTGAAGATGCAGGTGCTTTGGCGTAGCACTAGTAGTGTAAACATGATACACTAAGGTTTTCGCATACCTGTTTGCATCTTTGTGAATTGTAAGGTTAATTATTTTGAAAACGGAAAAGGGGATTAAAGCATTTTTTTCATATCAAGCTGACAGCTTAATTCCATAAAGGTTGTTTGAAATCGTGAATTTCGACAGATACTTCTAAATACCTACATCTTGGGCTCCCACTACACAAAACTTAAAGAAATAATCTATAGTTTAGCATAATTTGGTTCTCATAAAGCTGCAATATTGCAAGCAATGATTGAGTGGACATCAGGATAAGCAGGCGTCTTGATATTTTGAGTAAATATGGGAAGTGCCTGAAAGACCAGTCCAGTTCTCCTAAAAATCAAAAAGTTTTTGATTGCCAGTTATTCATTGCAAGCAAGAGCTACTTCGATACATCACTTTCGTGTGACAGATTTACACTAACAATGGCCATGTGTGACAAGATTTGACAGGATTAAACACCTTCGTAGCTGTGAGATAAAAATGCACTGCAGTCTGCAGCCACAACGGATATCTAACCTTTGCAGTAAAATGTTGGTGAAAATCGATGGAACTTTTTCTGAGACGACGCTTTCTTGACCGATAACAGGTATTAGCGAAGTTTTTACATTACTTCAAAGGGTGGTGCATACGTCAACATGATTGTGTGAGTTTCTTCTCACGTTTCTGTCACATTTGTTTAAAAGCTCTGCCGCACATCTGGACCTCATTCAGCTAAAAATTTTGACAAAAGCGACAAAGCTTTGTGGATGCAATAGATTCTACTTTAAAACAATTTGTTTCAACGGTTTCGTATAGGTTCGTTCTGGACCTCGTTTGTCGCCCTTTTATTTCAGTATTGTAATTAAACAGATCTAGTTGAAGAACTTCAAATAGATTAGTAAAAGAATTCAGTATCTATTCATGACATAATCGAAGTCTCCAACAACATATGATGATCACAGAGAAAAAATCCTGGACTTTTTAGAACAACTCTGTGATCATTATAAAGGTTAATAATTTTTGGATGGTTACTTGCGTCAATCGATTGAGCTCAACAAACATGTTTTTATCATCTTTTTCACTGGATGCTTTGAATCTGTGCTGCTTTCTCAAGATTTCTTTTTAAAACTAATTGCAGGCTTATAGCAGAAACTTCAGCATAAATATTATAGCAGGATATTTGAAAGAGAGTTTGCTACTTTTCAAGGTTTATAATCAAAGGGAAGACCAATCAAAACGTTTTTCATTAAGTTAAAATTCAGCATCGCAAAGTTGTTTGTCATGTGAAAAATAAATGTTTCGTGAAGCACAGTAAAATATAAATTATATCTTCTTTGCAGGTATTGGACCAGTTCGCTTCCAACCTGCACCGAAAAGTGGAGTCAATGGCGAGCAATCTGGGAAGCAATAAACAAGAGCTAGATGCAAAGGAAACTCGCTATAAGAAGATGATTTCTAGCCGGAGAAAAAAGTGAGCACAGTGCAGTTTTGTTCATTCTGTGAGAAAGTAGGAAAATTCCATGTCAATATTTTTGACACGTATAGTCCAGCTTGTTACTTTTCAGCAGCCGAACATTCTTGGCTGTTGGAGAAGCACCAACGCACTGAATTTATTAGTGTAACAGCTCACGCAGTGGTAATGACGCTTTGCAAAACCAGAAGGGTTGAATTTCGCACTTCCTAAAAAAAAGTGTACTTGTGATAGAACAGGCGCAATTTAACGTTTGTGAAACCACAAGGGCAGGGATGTAGTGGAGCGGGAAGGGAACGCGTGGGAACGGGGTTCGCACACATTTTTCACGTTTTGCTTCAAAATGAGTTTAAAGCTGTTTAAAAATGGCTGTTTTTTTGGGTGCGTTCCCACACCATTTTTTGTTAGCACTACATCCCTGTGCAAGGGTTACAGTACTTCTGCGGTGTTATTGAGGAAACACTACTCCTTGTAAGTTATCAAGCGCTGCTAAGTTCATGGTATGCTTCAAAAACTTCATCAAATACTGTCCAAGTAAAGATCTGATGCTTTGGACAAGCGATGAGATCCGACATTACAGTAATGTTCAATGGTTGCCTGTAAATTAACACACGAATCATTGATGTGCATATATTACCCTCCTGACCTTAACCTTGAACTGGGACCGCTAGATTCAAAAGCTTTGTTTTAAACTTTATGCAAACTCTTGTTTGCGCATAATTTTCAGGGAAAAGATTATGAAGAAGTTGATGGATTTGCAGCACACCAGCAACCACCTTGCTGAACAGATCAAAATCCAAAAAGCCGAGACGGATAAGTTAAAAAATCGCATGACCGCTGTGAGAAACAGACAGAGGCTGGCAAAAAAGTATTTAATTGACTCTGCTTTGGTGAAGCATGAGCAGGTGAATATGCTGCTTATTAAATCAAAACTCTTATATTTCGTTATCGGCAGCGTATCCAGAATATCAGTTTCACAGCTGCTTGATTAAAACTTATAACGAAATTTACTTTTTGTGATGAATGCAGTAAAACCATGGTGGCACACTGTAAGGCCACTTCTCGTAATAGTTTTTCGCGAAACAGAAAACGAATTATTGAAACCAGTAGTTTCTTTCGATAATGTAGGGCAATAGCCAACTTCCGTGCGTATTTTATTACTGAATTTCTTTTATCTTAAGAGGAGGACGTTGTCTCAGTCAATCATCGAAGTACTAACACACCTTTTGCAGTGAACGTTACATTTCGCAGGAAGAACTTCGTCAAACAACATATCAGATTCAGTGCTTAGAATCTCAAACGGCGAGCATGTCATCGAAGTCGACAGGTGAATTTGCTGCATCAAAAAAAGAAGCGGACCCAAGTTTGGCGCAAGGTAGACTACCATCAAGAAACTTTTTAAATTAAAGCTAAAGGCAACATTGCCAAAGTTATTTTTAAATGCAGCTTTTCAAGAAATGAAAGATAAGATTGAGAAGATTAACGGATCTTTTGCTACAATCATTGGCGCAAAGGATCAAGTTATCGCTCTTCAGGTACATTTCGCTTTAAAACTTTGATGAATGAAATCAACTTTGAAATGAGCGTTATAAAACAATAGAACTTTTTTACAGCTTTAGAAAGTTTTTTGCTTGAAACAGTTTGGAAATTTTCATTACATACAATTTATTAAACTTTCCAGAATTTTGAGTTCAACAGTTGTAAGCATTTGTTTAACGCTTTTGAAAGACGCTGTCAAAAACTCCCAACCAACAGTGCCATTTATAACGTCGTCGGGCATGAGACAAGTAACATACCGAAGCTTATCTTTTACCAAATGTGAGGGCAAATCATGCCCCAGCTTAGTACTAATTTGGCATTGAAATTCATAACCGACGTACTTTGTGTGAACTTTCAGTTTCTTTTATGATGGCTTCTGGTTACGGAGTTAAGACCAGAAAAAACAATTAAGCAGTTTCGCGTTATCACGATAGTTACTTGATTGCATAACCAGACCTATTTACCAAAGTTTTACCAGATAAGGTCTTATTCCACGGTCTGGACCATAGTACAAACATTGATTCAAATTTATGGGTGCTGAATTTATTAAAAACAAGTTTAATCCCAAACAATCAAATGTAATTGCTTGAGCAGAGACAAATGCTGATAAAGATGGAGGAGAACCGATTGATTTCCGAAAAAAATCGTTTGAAGGAGGAAATTAACAAAAAAATGAAGTAATAAGTACAGTATTAAAAAATAATGGAGCTGTTTCGTACAAAAAATGTGATTACATGTTTGCTGTCTGATAAAGGCGTTATCTTTACTTTGCTCGTGTTTTTTTCCAGTTATTGCAAAACTTGCATCAAATTCGTCATGCGCTTTTAACACTGCGCACTTCGAAACAAACTAAAACGTGACTGAAATCGTTCAAGAATCTAGAATATAACAAGCAGCAGAATCTTATCTTCGGTCCAGCTATCGTGTCTCTTTGTGGTTGTATTGCCTTCACTGCTTTTCTCCAGACATCCAATCTTGCATTGACGATTGAAGTTTGCTGCTCCTTGATCTTATTGCTGTTTGCCTGTCTAAACTCAAATATAATTCTACACCTTTTAGGCAGTGCAAAAGTCAACTGGGTCATAACTTTGCAGAGAATCTGAAGAGTTGCAAGGTCAAAAATTATCAGCAGCACACGAGCGAGAAAAGTGTCGCCACGGAGCATCGCAGAAAATTTATGAAATACAATCTGTAATTCAAAAGATTCAAGGATGGAAGGAAGAACTTCGTGTGAACTGTCAAAAGGAAACTGATCGAAAGGTTCATCTTTTCGATGTCTTGCAATGAAAATGCGCTCGTCGGTCTCTGAGTCCTAAATGTAGTTTACAAATGTCTGGTGTCAAATGCGTTTCAGTGCAGACGTTTTTGCAAATGACTTGGATCTGGGTGTTCTCTAACTCTGATGATATTTTGACCATATTTTTGCAGCTTTGGTTAATCATTTAATTTGAAACAATCGCGAAAGAATTCCCACATCGTTCAAAAATTAGCAAACCTTCAGCAGTTTGCCCAAATGGGTTGTAACAGGTTTTCAGCGTATGGCATTTCTGTTTTTCTGAAGCAAATATTTCTTTGCATATGGAATGGAACATAGGTCTGCATGCAGCAAAATTCAAACATAAGTTCACGTGCAGATATTTTTCACAGTTACGAAAAAATTTTTTTTTCACAGATAGGAAATACCGACGTAACGATTCATTTATTCAGAAGGAGAGTATTTTCATTTCGTCTGTTGTTTGTATTCTGTTCACAGCGGAAAACCAAACAAGTGGAAGAAATAGAAAAAACGATAACGGCGTTAAAGAATGAGAAGAACCGGTTGTTACAGAACATTCCTTTGAAAAGAAAAGACTTGGATGATGGAAGGGTAGTACTTTACACTAAACATTTTGGTGCTATGTCAATTACAATAATATTTTGGTTTGTACTGAGTGTATAGCATTGTGGTTTCACAGGTTTGTAGCAGGTGCTCATTCACATTCTGTAACAAATAATTGTCTAAACGACTAATGGCAAAGAATAGCTTAATCAACTTTAGTCTTAATTTGCTTGCCGATAAGTGCAAAGCTTATGTTGTTTACATAAATCACAAAATGTATATCGTCGGATTTCACAAGATAGACCATACCACGCGTAAAGAATACAAGTGGTGGTGTCCATAGAACAACTGAAATCACCATTTTTAGAATTACTTTATGATCAAGAACCACATTTCCATTTTCAGGATTTTGCTGATGGTGCACCTTGAGTATAGGCATTGCTAGTGTATTTACAAGTTTTCGTAGGTTTTTAAGCGAACTAATATGTTTAAGGTGGTATTCATTAACCGATTTGTTGAGCAAGCTTGAAAATATCAGCAGTTACAGCAAGAATAAAACTTGGACTCTTGGATCCAAGGTTGTTTCACTCAGACCGTAAAGCATCAAAAAATTTTGAAAACTATTCCAAAGTTTACTTCTATTGTCAAGTTTCGTATTTGTACACTTAGTTCGAAATCCCATCAAAGTTGCCTGGGTTGATTAGAAGGAAAATGGTCCAGGGCACACCAGGTTATTACGGAAAAACTTGGATGATATTGCACAAACATGCACCGTTAGTTTTGAATTCTAGATTCCAGTACGTGCAGGCGCGTCGCCAGGGGGCAACGGGGGCAGTTCTCTCACCCCCAATTCTAAAACGTTGCACCAAAATTTTCAAGTTAATCAAGCCTTTGATGTATAAGCCAATGGGATATTTCAGTGCAAGTCAACGACTCTGTTTGAGGAACCTATCCTGTACTCGAGTGTTTAGTCGACCCCGATAAAAGCAGTATGGTTTACCAATTGCCAATGATTAATCAAACGTTGTGTACAATGTAAATGTTAGGGACGTATCATGGCTAACCTTCACCTGAGGTTTAAGCTCCTTGTGAAAGTTTGGCGATTATGAAATACAAACTTGTATCTAACCGCTTGTAATCACTAACTGCAAGTAAAAGCAAGGAGCAACGCCTTTTCACAACCATTTCTAATGCACCAGCTTGCCGTATCCCACTTTATGGTGATGTAAGCTTCGTTTCAAAACCAACGCAAAAATTCCTCTCTGTTAGCTCTGGCGTTCTACAAACAACTCATCCCTGTGTGCAGTCATTCGCAGCCTGAAATGAATATCGTAGATTTTGTTCCTGTACAGTTTTAAAACTAAATGCGTGAATATGGCGGTGATATACATTTTATATGCCTTGAAGCTCAAAATTTGGTTAAGAAGTAACCCAATTTCGAAACCTTTTTTCGTACGACATAGCCGTTGTTTTTTTATCAACAGTAGCATTGTTTCCAGACATTTATTTGTGATGTTAAGCATGCATTGCAAAGGTCCAATCACAATTATGTGGAGCCGTTACGTTTTCATCAATTACCTTGCCGGCGGGACAAAATCAATTTTGTCAAGCAATCAGAGTCCGACCTGTGCATATTCTCAATGTGTTTCAACTTTTATCTGATGTTAATTGCCACTCATCCTACAATAAGTTTGAATGAAATCATTCAGCTGCAACGGGAAGAGTCAACAGCATAATCTAACAAGCTCAGTGCAAGTGGTGCACAAAAATGCTGTTGCAGTCACATTTCATAGCGTTTAATGGCATAAAATCCAAACATTTTTCAAAACGCGTTGAGAGACTCTACCGTTTACGTTTATCAGCTGCATGCGGCAACTAGGTGCTCAAGAACTGGACATAACAGGAACCATGTCTTATATGCACGTAAGTTTTATAGAAGACCTACATCGAAAATCGTCGTCTTAGACTAGCAAAGTCGCCACTCGGTTTCGATTGAACCTGTGTTGGTGTTCATCAGAACTGTGTAAATATGAAAAGCTCAGTCGTGATGGCGGCCACGATGACGTCTTGCTCAACTGCATATTGGTTACAAAAAGAATACTGCATATTGTGTACTCATAGCACCGAGATTTTCGCAAGCAGTTTCGCAGGAACGTTTTATGTGCAAATGGTGGAATTGATTCAAAGTAGAAGCTTGGAACTTCACAAAAACAATCTTTTGAAGCTTTCAATTCAATCAAAATAGATTTTTATTTGCCGGCTCAAGTCTGAACGCAATTGCTCAAGAAAAATAACGTCATGCAAATGCACGTTTTATTGATGACAGTTTAAAAACAAAGGGCATTAAATATTCAAACGTTGAGACTCGGTTGTTATTTACCCCCTTCTACTAAATTTCTGGCTACGCGCCTAAGTACGTGCGTGGGCCCAAGTAAAATCATATGGCTGAGCTATCAGTATGTGGAGGTACCTCCCCCAATGTACTCGCGCCAAGAACGAAAAAAGTTAAAGGTGTTAAGATGTTATTTCCAAATCTGCACAAACAGCATGATATTAAGCCACAGATTGCTGACCATTGGTCAAGAACAAGATATGTTATTTGAAGCAAAATATTACGTCATAGTCATGTCACAAGTAGAAATTAATACAAATTAGTTAAAACAACTGTAAGGATTTTTAAAAAGTTGAAAAATCACTGAAGCATTGGAGTTTTCATAAACAACGTTCCTGTTCCCGAGTAGTAAATCATGGTGGATACGCAACAAACAAAAATAAAACCAATCTTCGACACTCTGTATATCCAAAATCTTACAGTTCGCCTAAAAAAGGACGTTTGTAGGTTTACCGGTGCTTTTTGTGCCAATATGGACACGAAAATACGCAATGGAGATAAATAACTCAAATCGCCGGAATTGCATGTTTTGGTTAATTTGCGTACTAGAAACTAACGCAGATAATGGCTTGTTAAACTGAAGTAGAGCGACCTACATCCAGCTGAGAGATGTATTGGCTTTGTAAGCAAATAACGCAAGCATCAAACCAATTTAAAGGAATACAAAGTCAGATGAAGCCAGGGTTTTTCAAGGTGTTTTAGGGACCCGATTCCGGTCCCTAGAATTGAAAATCGGGTCCCTAGAATCAGAGAAAATTATCAAGGAAAATATCTGACGCTCAAAACACCTATAATTATATGGAATTTAGTCGGAAATTTTTCGCGTCCCTACTACAGATCCATACAGGGTATGTAACATTTTCCTTAGAAAAATCTGGACGAAGCATATCCAGTTGTTCAGGGAGACGAGTAACCACTGCGACGTCATACTTATGCTGAGGTCGGGAAAAAATGACGTGCTGTGACAAAAGTGAAGTGGGGAATGAGTTTTGCTATGCTAATATGACATCGTTTCTTGACAGCTGTAAACACTGCCGAATCTCATAGTGCTGAGCAGAGACTTCATGTTTAGTTGGAAAGGAAAAAGTTCGATAAACTTCACACTGTCCGATGTTATCCGTCTTGTTGTTTGTGCGTGCGTCTTTGTATTATAACGTCTGCAACAATGTTACAAAGATGCGACTACAAGATTTGGAAAAAAGTGACGAGATTAGGAAACGTCGGAAAGAAATTGAAAACGAAGAAAAACAAATAGCGGATATTAAACGGAAAAAAATCGAATTGGATGAAGGCGGTGTTGAAAGGTAACATAGGATGCTTGCGCGTCGTTCGTTTGTAATAAGATCAAGCATTAAAGAATTAATACCATTGCAGGAAATTGAGAACACTTCAAATGGAAAATGACGCCTCCATTCGTAAGAAACAAAACGAAATAGGAAGAAAATCAGCTCTTTCTGATGAAGTTAAAATAGAAAGGAAAGAACTGAATCAAAAGAAGTACAAGTGAGTTTAAATAGTTTTGTGGTGAGTTGAGACTTGTACTTAGTATTTGTTTGCTTTGGGTCGTTATAAAAATGTCAAGTGGCCGCATGAGCGGATGAGTGCGTAAATTTGAACTAAACGGTACCCAGCAGGCTCGGTGAAAGACCTGGCGAAGGCAATACACCACGTGACATTTTAAATACGTGACAAAATTTGGCTCCGTGACGTGTAAGCGGTATGGCAGTTCTGTCACATGGCAACTGGTGATTTTGGAATCCAGTAAAAATTCAGTGCGTAAACACCACGATGCGACTTAACGTCTTGTGTAGTCGACCTG
>JGI24022J15233_10009435_pt1 | contig 10985 bp, 7 predicted proteins | sample Ectturendosymbi2_FD_15233 | JGI IMG/M metagenome (IMG submission 15233)
TGTAGATTATAAGACAGGGACATAGGGAAAAAGCTATTGCAAGCGCGACCTCGCTGCAATAACAAGACTTTTACAGCCACACTTTCATGCGGTTTTCCAGCCACAAGATTTTGTTTGAAACGTTTTATAACTGAGCAGTTTGCACAGGCGAGGGAAACCACAATCAAACGCAGAGTTGTAAACGGGCCTCATTTGCAAGCCCGAACCCGGCCCGCGTCCGACATAACAAGCCAGAGCCCGGCCCGGGCCTGACGTTTATTTTTGAAGCCTGATTTAGGTCCGAAAGCCGAATTTACCGAGTGGGTCCTGATATGCGCAACTATGGTGTATCAAAAGATGTAGTGTAAGGGTGTAACTGCACGTACACGGTCTGATCATACCCAAAATAGCAATCACTTTGACAAAAACATTTAACTTAAACAAGCAAACTTAGCTTGTTAGTCAATTATAATACTGCGAAATGTAATGTGTTTCAAGATAAAAAAAAAACTATCACGAAATTATCCACGCTGGTGCTATAGGCATAAATGACGCTATTTAGGATAGCGCTTTTCTTCCAGAGATATCATACTTTGATATCAAGAAATCGAATTGGTTAAGTTTTTTTTGGTTAAGTTGACATCGTTGGTTAGTTAAGCAAACAAATTTTGGTTTATAGTGTTATTGGTTAAGCTGACATCGTTTTGAAGTACGATCAGCCTGCAGTTTATAGCCAGGGTCAGATGGATTGTTCTCAAGTTGACGAGGTACAATGCCGTGGTATTGACGGCGATTGTTTCACCTTCACCAATTTCTTCCAGAGATACCATACTTTGATATCAAGAAATCGAAGGTAATACCATTAAAAATCTGTCCCGCGATGGCTGAAGCAAACAGTTTGTTTTCTTGACCAAAGAAACGGTTGAACACATAAATGACAAGGACTAATTGAAAAGGAGGGAGTCATCAATTTACAAAATCCGAATTTCCCATTACCCTATGTATTATTCACAAAACTGGTGGAGGAAAACCATCGTGGAAACTTTGCGTGTGGGCGCAGCTCATAGCCACTTGTGCATTCGTGACTTTGATGAAACGGACACAGAAGCAGGCGTGTGGTGCTGACAAAGAAGTGGGACACACCAAAAAATTAGCAGTTGTCAACAGCTCTTCAAACTCATTCTTAAATCATTATATATTGAAGTGTTCCCTTCATTGCACTGCAAACGAAGGCAGTGACCGTTTTCTGGGTACTACACAAAAGATAGCTTGTCATTTGTTCGATTATGCGACGTGTGGATGTATATAGAGGAAATGTGATATTTTCATAGAAGAAATGTAAAACGCACTTCAAGTCACGTTATTACATAGAGAAAATATTTAAAAAATACACACATCTCCAAGTCACTTCATTAAGCAAAAAGCGTGGGAACGCGTTTCTACACCAACAAAACTTTGAAAACCCTGTTCCTGAGCTTTCCCTTCCCACGACACACCTGTACAGAAGTCGTTCAGTTGCCCAAAGCAATCTTGTCCAAATCCGCATTAACATTCGCTCAAAGCGACAGCAAATGGAATCGTGCAGTATCGTTTGCAAAGTTTTCAACTAATTTTTTATGTGGATCCATTTCTGGGATGCATTTTATGTCTAACGTGAGAAGTGTCGAAAGACACGTTTCATACGTGCCGCCAGGGCCGGATTTACCAATAGGCTGAGTGGGCTCATGCCCAGGGCCTCAAGATCCAAGGGGGCCTCCAGCAAACTGTGGTACGCATTGAGTCAACTGCTGGTAATAAGAAAGTTCGATGAATATTTGGCAACAATTTATGTCTTGACTATTCGTGAAATTTTGTCTCATTCATCTAATCAGATTTCGTGTTCATAACACCAAGGTCTTCTAAGTTGCATGCAGACTATAGTGTCTTCATACTCACAGCTCCGTTGGCTGTGTTTACTGAATCGTACTGAAAGTTACGTGCGAATCACGCAAAAGAACTTGTGGTTTGTGTTTGATATGCACCTGATCAAAGCTTACGTTTATACTGCAGATGTGAGGTATGGATAGGTAGGGCTAGCAATGTCCTACAATAAAAACGTAGTAGCCTATAATCCAACATCGTTCTGGCTAGCCTTTCACTAATAGTGAGATCGACTAACTTAATCATACTGACTTAAATTAACAATGTCTTACACTAAAACTAACTTATCTCTGTAGAGACAGGTTTATTTCGACAAGGTTGATCCAGAGTACTGTGAGATATCTGTAACAACTAATGTTATCACACTGCATCTTTTCAGCTTGAAAAGCAGATGTGTCGGCGTTGAAAGAAACACGTTTGGGCCAAACACCAATTGACTTGTTCTGAATTTTTTCATCCCTGGAGACTCTATTTTTTAGCTTTATGGTCTTTATGGTGACCAACTGTTTACGAGAAGTCTTTTTCAAGATTCGAAAGAATAAAAATGAATTAAAGAGCACAGTGTCCTAGGAGAGGTTGTCCACACTAAGCATTCTGTGGATTGAGAGTGACTAACTGGCAAAAAAATTTTGATAAATTTCTAGGTTATTTTGCTATGAAAAAGGCCAGGACAAAACTTTTTTTGTTGTTTACTGTGCTGTGTTCACACTTACTAGATGTTTGTAGCTTTTTATTTCCTTTCACATATTCCAATAATGACAGAACAAGGAAAGTCTTGAACCTCATACTGTATCCTTTCGCGCGATGGTTTTCTCGATTCTTTGCAATGTGAAATGGTAATAAAGACGCGAATCATAAATCTGGCGGTTGCAACCATTTCTTCACGTACTTTGCAAGGAGCCGCCTGCTCTGCTCATTATTACGGCAGCGTGTGCAAGATTTTCGCAGCCATGGTAAGCGAATCGCAGCGTGGTCCTCACTCCCTTGTGCTACATATATACGGTGGCATGAAGGCGTTAAAGCGTTAAAAAATCGCTACGTGGGCCTCCACACATATGTGAAGCGTGTTTTGCTGTAAGAAGTTGTACAGTATACGTTGAAGGCTACTGTTAGTCAGAGATAAAATAAACAAATGTGAGACCTATAAAATACATAGATTATGTGCTTGGTAAAATATTTAATCGTCACGTCATCGGTTGGTTCGCCTGTAGGGATAAAAAATCTGGTTCCCGCTAGCCAATCACGATTCCACAATTCCATGTCATTGAACATCTAAGGTAGCAGCAAACGCAGTTATCGCGAGGTACTCTTGTAAGGATTTGTAAAATTTATATTGAGCGTACTTGGAGAACGTCCATATTGTCATTTTCGACTTTGCGCAAACTTATTAACGTTCTTCCATTTTACCTTCGTAAAAATAGAAGGGGGCCTCACGAGTGGATTAGCCTAGTGCCTCCCATCAGCCAAATCCGGCCCTGCATGCAATCATTACATGATAAAAAAACATTGTTTGTTTCCTTACTTGATTACAACTCCAATAAAAATTTGTTTCATATATTGAAGATGTTGTTCAGAAACCAGGGTTGTGGAGTCGGTGTCGTAGTCGCAGGGAGTTGGAGATTTTTGGGTGGAGTCGGAGTCGGATTCCTAAGAACACTAGGATGAGGTGTCGGAATTGGAATTTTTTTGTCCGACTCCGACTCCAGAAGTCCAATTGAATAATTTTTTATACCACGCATCTAAGTTGGGAAATCCTGCTGAAATGGTACGAATTCTTTTGAAACTTTCATTGAAACAGAAAATTCTCGCTGTGAACCACGATTTCCATTGGTTGCTAATTGCTACAAAATTGTTGACAGCCAAACTTCATTCACGTTATGTTAAGGAGTCGGTATCAGAATCTGAAATTCTGAAAGGTCGGAGTTGGAGTCGTACATCTTGCTTCGATCCTCATCCCTGTAGAAACCAACCTTCCACATGAACATGCCATGAAATTTTACGAATCGCATGTCACTGCACAGCTACGTATTGTTTGAGCGTTGAAATGCAAAATGCTGAAATACGTCAAATTTGATAAGCATGTTGCAAAGCAACTTTAAAATTTGGTAATGAAATTGTTTCTATTTTTATTCTTGCCAAAGAGCCGGCATGTGCGGTCGAAGGAATTTTTTCCAGGAGGTGCTGTAGCAGATTGTTCCAGGGGGGGACAAAAAGATCTCTTTCAGGGGGCAAGCTGCGGTGAAATTTTATTTTACCAACTCGAAACTAAGACAAAAACATTCTCCATGCTAAAGCATTAACAGGAAAATATTATATTTCAAAATCCAGGGAGGGACAAAGCCCACACGTTCTGACGCCATTGTGGTGAAAAGTTCATGTAGCGGAAGAAAATCATCTTTGATTTTGTTACATTGATCTGACATGATGTTTGAAATGTTAAACAGTGAATACACCAGTGAAAGCAAAGGCAAACTGAGCTGTAACTGTAAAAATACTACTTGCCTGAAACATTCAAGCTTTGTGTGGAATTGAATCTTTCAGAAAAACATGAGTCCGGCTAGAGCTAGTCGAAATTGACAAAACCGGTAAAACCCAGTATTCTTTAAGTCCATTGGACTATTCGGAAGGTACAATTTCTGATCATTTTCGTGGATGTTTAGTGTTTTTCAACTCTTGCAAAGGCATCCTGCTTAGTGAAAGCTTTAACTTGATCCACTTTAAGGAAATGTCATGCATGAAACGTCTGTCATCACAGCACTTTCCAAACAAAAAAAAACATTTTTCGTTTTTTACTCGCAAAGCGAAACGTCTGCATGATGATGAGAGATTGGTGTTGACACTAGAGCGTTTTATGTCGATTTTTACCCAGGAGTATTGTTTCTGCCAAGGTGCTCACGCACAAGCTTCTTCTGCGCTCTTAGAACTCAAAATCTCATTTTGAACTTTTTGTGGCCTCTCAATAACCCGTGCATCTGGACCTCGCGATGGGGTTAAAGGCTAAGCAAAGGTAGTTAAGTAGCACAAATCTCTCATCAATAATGCTGTGAAGCAAACCACTTTCAGACTTTGCCCAGAAACAAGCAGAAATTGCTCACAGTCGCTTCACAGAAGACTTTCAAAAATGTTTAAAAGAACTCTACTTAAAGTTTCGCCACCTATCCATTCAGCAAGAACCTACTTTTCTGCTTTGATTCTGAGAACACATTTTGGCCATGAATCTAGCTCTAGCGTTACTGCTTTCCGGAGAAGAACGTTTAGCAAGACTGCTTGGTCAAAACAGACGTAAACCTTACTGATTGATATTTCGTGGCTTCCTTTCGGGAAGGCACGTTTATTTGCACCCTCTTCAGTTGTCATTCATTAAAACTTCTGCAAGAATGAGGACTCACTCACACCCGACATTTTCACAATTCATTTGCTGCAATACAACCCTCGGAACTTGTTATTTTAAATAGAAGCATTAGTTTTATTCGAAATATTGCAGAGTTGTCTTGATGTTGTTTGCCAAACTTCGATGTTGGTTGAAAAAATTGTTTGTAGAAATCATCCTAACTTAACGAATTGATCAAATTTTTTCCGAGCTTGAAAATAATAATTTTGAATGAAGCTGTGTTAGGTGTTTCAAAGAACCAGCCTATCAACGTGACAATTCTCCTATTCACCACTATACGTTTCATGAAATGCGATTAGGTCTTTACTGTTTTTACCCTTGTTTTGGTTGTTTACAAGGGTAATTCATGTCTGTTTTGGAGACAAACCATTGCTAAATATAGTTCATCTGGCAATTGTAATTCTTTTCCTTTTCTGATATTTTGTAATACAAAGAAACCCCAAACTGAAAATTTGTGCAGAGCATCGTTATTTGACAATTGGTCGAGATAACGTTGAACGTTTCTGATTCAATGGAAAAGACCTGACAAATCGTTATGTCCACAACGGTCCTCGAATGCTCCCCATACTTAATACTAGGAAAAAATCAGTGCGTTCCTGCCAGTGAATTTGATTCCACTTGGCCTCCATGTTGATTCAGTTGAAATTTGACTCCCAACCAAGGGTATTCGCAAGCTCTGTGGTGCGAGACGTCATTCTCGGGGGTGCGAGGAGCGTCCGTCTTAATGACCATACATTGATCTATTTATTGCATTACTCTCCTGCGACTTTTTTTTCTTTTGCATCGGAATATGGATGCAAAGGCGAGGTTCTTTCAAATCTATGTGTCGCAATATTAATTATTCGCGTAAACATTAGTTGCAATCTTTTCTTCCTGCTTTACGAGCTTGCAGTAGTTTTTGTCGAATGAACTAGATATTGGAATCCTTCTGTGTTATGCCACTACATTCTCTAGGATAGTCTGAGCGTAGTATATATATACGAGTACATTTTGCATTCCATCATGCTTGATAAATACTGCTGAAGTGAATCGAAAGTATGGTGAAGGAGTCGTGTGTACTGCCTTTCATGTTGCAGAGAATTGTTGTTCTTGTGGAGTGTTTTGTTAATGTGCAGAGACATGAAGGCCTGCTCTATGTAATTGCGAGTGAAGATAATAATCGAATCCTTTCTGATTTCTCTTTATCGTCATAACTCTTCATCATGTCGAAGAAAATGGAATGAGGACTACCTTCGTTTTGTTTTCATGTGCATCGGAAAAACTGTGGATTTGCAAATTCCTCATTGCATGTACTGTGAATCTATTTTCCCCAACGCAAAGTTGAAGCCATCTAAGCTGCACGAACACTTCGACAACCGATGTGGCGGGGTCACAATGGAAAATCTTTGCGAGCTCAAAGACACCGCTTTGATTCCCGACCAACACTTCCAATAGTAGCTTTTGTATCTATTAACAAATCAGTGCTGATGGCTTCATATCAAGTGGCGTTTAAGTAGGTAAGTCTAAGAAACCTCATAGTACTGCAGAAGAGCTTATTAAGCCATATGTTTTAGAAATCGCTACAACTAATCTCTGAAATGAAACATGAAAGAAATTGGAATTAGTGGCCAATATCAAATAATGTTATTCAGAGCAGAATTACTGATTTGAGTTTAGATGTTTTGGAAGAAAATATCTCACTTTTGAGGACTAATCCATTGAAAATCTCCTTCCAATAAGTCGAGACTACCGATAATATTTGTACTTCGCAGACGGCAGAACTTCGATAAACCAAACTTTAATCAGGCTCCACTGGCGATAAAAACATAAAAACACATCAAAAACTTGCCAACCTTTCGACAGTTGATGCAACTATCTTCATCAAGGCTAAAAACGAAATGCCGTGAGATGCGAGCACGGATGTTATAATATGTGTGAGCTCCAGGTGGCACTGTGCTCATAAGTACTCAGAAGGCGGGGAACGTTGATTAAACGACAAGACGGTAAAAATAACAGTACAGTATGACGAATCTAGCAGTGAGCAGCACAAAGGAAATTTAGAAAATTATAATGTAGACTATTGTAACATAAACCAGTAAATGTGGGGAAACAAGTCCGATCATTTTTCATTCACTGTATCTTTATCGCTATTTATGTGAAAAGATTCGATAAATCGGCGTGTGTAATAGTTTGATTCCAAGTCCAGGACTTTTGAATTATCCCAATCCATTCTGTGGTTTAGTTTATGCGTGTGTTGAGAGGCGCTTTTGTTGAAACGTTTGTTTTTTTGCGTCCGCTTGGTCTTCTTTTTGATGGGTTTTAAGGCTTCTTTTGGTTTCTCCAGTGCATCGTTTATTGCAGTCACGGCATGGAATGGAATAAACAACGCCTTGTCGAGACTTTATATCCACGGGGTCTTCGATGGAAGCTAGAAGGTTGCCCAAATTACACACCGGTTTTGATGCGACTTGTATTTTGTGGGTTGTCAAGCATCATTTGAGACTGCCGATGTTTGGCATTTCAGTCCACTTATGTTCATGAGGGTACCATAAAAAGAATTTCGTTGTCTCTGAAGAATTGAAGCAACCACCAAAGCAAAAGATGTGTCTCACTTTGTGAACGACGTCTTTGCAAGCACAAATTGGCTATTCAAATTATTGGCTCCATGTGCACTGATTGCGCTCCTGCTATGTTGGGAAGTAAATCTTGGATTTCTGCGCTGATCAAACAGGTGATTAAAAGGTACTCGTTGTTTACTTCGCCGACAAGCTTTGGCATCAAAAACTTGCCTCCGAAATCGAAGAAAGTCGTTGATATCACTGTAATGACCATCAAGCAGATTACGGGTCGTGCTTTGAATCCATCGCCTCTTTTAGTCACCTTGTGAAGATCTTGGAAGTGAGCATACAGTTTTTCCAAAGTCGGCTGGCTCGCACGTGGGAGAGATTTAACCGTATTTCTCTCACTTCGGGAACAAATCAAAGTTTTTCTGGAATAACGTCACTATGATGTGCTTGAAGCAATTGAATCGCAAGAATTCAACCAAAACTTGGCGTATTTGTGTGACATACTCACTCGTATGAATGATTTGCGTTGATCGCTTCAAGAACAGAAAGCAACAACCATCCTGTATTGATATGATAAGCCAAATGCTTTAATTAAAACATAAGTCATCTCTGAAATGTTGACGAGTGAAAGGAGGGAATTCTCGAACTTTCCATCACCTGAGGAAATAGTCGATGACAATGAATATTCAAGTTTTTGAAGCACGGCCTGACGGATACGGTCCTAGGACTACAGCCACCTTGCAACTTACACCGGACATTTGCCAATCAGATAACTGCCAGCTAAGACAACGGCCAAACTGGACAACTGCCATCCGGGCAAGTGCCACCTATAATTGACAACGTCCACCTAGGGCAATCGCTGTCCAGACAAGTTCCATCTAAGACATATTGCATCTCTGCATAATTGTTGTTGAAGCCATTTGAACTTCACAAGGTGCTGGTGCATAACACGTTTTTTCATTCTCCCACCACTTTAAAGAACCTTCACATAAATCTTAACATTTTTGTGTGGAAATGTCGTATCGACGCCATTACACATTCATAAAAATTCTTACTGCAGATCAGTGCAAAGCTCATTTTTTTGAGCCTTTTCAAAAATATTCACAGCAATTGCTCTCGTGCACATTATCGCATCTTATTCATTCCACACACTTGTTAAACCCGTTTTTTTTCAAACCCATCAAATCCACATCAGACCCACACGTTCATTTTAAGTTCTGTGCATTCTTTTTCTTCACCGTAGCTTTTGATTTGTGCTTTGCATGGCAGCAACAGCGATGTTGCAGCTCACATTTGCTGGGCTTTGTTGAAGCAATGGAACCATAGAAATGTGGTTCCCAACCGCCGTGCCGCAAAAACGCCTCTACGTGCAGCAACGCGATATAACAAACTGAATGTGATAACTTGCATGTGATGTGTAAAACGCATTGTCCCAGCAGCGTTTCTTAACCTTTTTCTACCTCAGCACCTCATTTGGTCACGTCTGCGCAGTCCATCACCCCCTACCATTGACTAACACCTGGTTACTATAAGGATAAAGTAAAGACAAGTGCAGTACATCATATTCCTTTTACCTGTGACCGCCACATATGTGACAATTCGCATAGCAATAATGCCGTACAGGGCAAAGCAGGCACCATTTGAATAAAAGTTATTTGAGTGTACCCATACAAACTGAATCGTTTCAAACGAAAATTTTCCTATCATAACACACTGCAACTTGATTTCAATGCATTACTATCAAAAAAAGATTGGTGCCTTTCGACATTATCCACAAATACTTGCGACAACCGACATTAATCATTTCTTTGCGTTGTAGTTGATTGTACCGATGATTTTTGACTTCAGACCAAAAACTTAACTGGGAAACACCGTTATCTAATATTAATGAATGAAACGTTTCATGCAAACAACATAAAAAGTTGAAAAACCAGACAAACCTCAATTTAAAGACAATACAGCCTGAAAGCAAACAACACACAGCAAGAATACGCAACACTCTGTCAAAACATTACAGTGGAATATTGTAAGTTCACTGTAGCAAACTGAGCAACTCGTCGTTGTTTTCTTCCTCACACTCACGCATTTTGTACTCATTTATGGTTAATCGTGATGCTTTTGGTGATATCAGAGCAGCCATCACTGCACATGCAAATACAAAAGCAGATTGGAAAACCAATACTGATAAACTTCCAAATGAGTTGAACAATACTCTGCCTATTTCTCCTATAAAAATGCTTACTGGGCCAACGAACACTGTTAACCACGCGCTGACAAATATTTCATCCATTGGATATGTATGCTGCGTAACAATTTCATACAAAACAACGATCAGAGCTTTGCTTCCAAAACCACAAAAAAAGTGACTTAGAAACAAAGTTGGCAGGTTGGCATACCTAAATGCAAGAGCAAAAGCAATAGTCGAAACAAAAGTAAGCACTGATGCAATATTTGACAAAATATAGTAATGTTTACAAATGTCGATTATTATTCCTGTTACCAGAATTCTAACACCAGCGCCAACAGTGTAAACGGCAAGGAGATAACCTCCAAATCTATCAGCATTTATTGAAAACAAATCTTTGGCAACCAGTCCCTCATCATATCCGCCATCATGATGTATTCTAATGTCACTATTTGTACCGTTATACCAAACACACAGCATGCAAGCAAAAATGATTTGTCAAAAAACAACTGTTTTGAAGTTTGAATAAATCCTAATCTTTGCTTTTCTTCTTTTTGAATTGATTTCATGTGTTGTGCTTTAGTTGGAGGAGTTGGTGGAATATCAGTTACGAATATTGGAAAAAGTAGAACGATAATAGCTAATAATATTAACATCACCGTATTCATTATAATCAGAAACTTTTTAATGTACTGCAATTGGTTTGCATTGACACTGTGTGAAACCAAGCTTGACTTTTCGTTTATAGCCAGAGTGGGTACAACTGTTCCTATTCCAACGCCAATGAACATTCCAACGGTATTAATAGCTATTGCTGTACCAACTTCATCTTCAGGAAACCAAAGAGAGGCAAATATGGAAGGGGTCGACATGAGCAAAACTGATGCAATGCCATTGAACATCTGTCCAGCGATAACTAGAGCAAACAGGTTATTATTGACCAGAGAAACTGTAGAGCACAGGA
>JGI24022J15233_10009437_pt1 | contig 10985 bp, 7 predicted proteins | sample Ectturendosymbi2_FD_15233 | JGI IMG/M metagenome (IMG submission 15233)
ACAGCAGGAGAAACAAGACGCCAAATTCGGATTCAGCGGCCAAAAATTATCCAGAAAACATCCCAACCTCGACATAAAAAATTTTTTGTTGCGTAGTGATATATGCGAGCCAAAATGTTGGTTCTGCGGGACTTAAAGATTTAACTTTAAACGTATTGCAAGCTTTGAATTTTGACATCATGAATAAACTCTGCATTAAAATGGCCTTTACATTTTACGCACTTTGTTGTGCGGAAAACAAACTCAAAGGCACCTTTGCTCAGTGCTTTGCTAAACACTCTTTTTCGTACTTAGCATGCCAATGTAAACCTGCCAACTGTGGCGCAAGTACACACAGTCTGGTATTGAGTACCTTTGAGTTGCCGACAATAGTGCTTATCATATTTTGCGTTACATCCTAAGGAATGTAAATGTACGCACACATCAAGTTGCCTATTTCGAAATAGATGCCTTGATAAACAACAATTTGTATGCTTTTCTTCAACGGTACGAATCTCATCGGTCACCTAATTTTTTTTATTGATCGCATGCAATGCGACGGATTTATTTAATGACAAGTGGCGGTCGTTAAATATTGGGCGGTCATTAAAAATTATATTGACGATTGTTAAAAAATGACAATCACTTAAAAACTTAAATTGTTGATGCCTTTTGGAAATCTCCATTTTCTCCCACTATGTAACGCTTCTGTATGAGAATGACCGAATACAGCAGTTATAGTTGTTTCAGACGTGTCTGTTCATCTTCAGTGTTGTCTGTGTGTATCACCGAACACCTCCAGTACCTTGCGATGTGTTGTGTCTAAGCAATTTAGTATCTTTGTGTACGATGTTGGCCGTGTGTCTGAGTCAAACGAATTAATAAAAAAATAAAGACAAACCATATATCAAAACCTATAGCAAAATCTATTATTTTATGTCACTCTTTCAATATCTGATTCTACTATACAGCAGTTGAATACCATCTGTTTGGGAGATTGCGCACCACATCTGTAAACAACTGTTCACTACGCGGTCAAGTGACGTCATATCGGCTATGTGAGTCGTAACAAATGACAAATGGGCGGCGGTAGCCAGGGACGCCGGAACATTGGTAGGGCAAGGGTGCAGAAAAAAAGTTGAGGGCAATGGAAACTTATGAAAAACAAAAAAAAATCGTTACCAATTATGTTTGCTACTGTTCAACAAAAATGATGACCTCAAAAATAATAAAAGAAGCTCTAGAAAATTTGTTTCCACTCGATCTTGACAAACCATAAAATTACCTATGATGTTTTTATGAAAAAGACACTTTTGCCCCCGGCCCGTTGTCCCTCTTTTGGAAGGTCAGGGGCAATGCCACCGCTCTCCGCCGTCCCTGCCTACCGCTATCAGCAGTCACTGTCTCCCTGGATTACTCGATACCTGCCCAGATGTCTGCGTTCAACCAGTGATTACCACAAAGTACATAGTAATCAATGGTGCAACAGTCACATGCGGCAAAACGCCTATATTGTAACTTGAAGTGATCATTAGAAGATTTGTTGCCATGTTATTGGTACACAATAAAGACGAACAGTAAAACAATCCGTTCGGAAGTTTGGCAACCTGCCTCAGGGTTGCCAGATGAAAATTTCAATAAAAAGCCAACCAGTGCTAAAGAGAGGCCAGAAAAAAGTCAAACGAATTGATTAAAGCCAGAAAAAAGCCAAACTTTATTTCTTATATTGCCCTTCCTTTGTCACAGAGAAATATATGAATTACAATAAATAATAAAAAATTTTTTTCAAAATTGAGACTAAGCCTATTTTAGCATTGTGTTGAAGGTCATTAGTGATGCTTCTCTGACTTTTCATGATTTGTGAGATTACACACTTTGCGTACAGTGGTGCCATAGTTTGCATGCTGAGCCATCGGCACCTTTCTGCACCCACACGAAAGTCATCTCCATTCACTCCTGTGCTTAGGACCAAAATCATAAGAGCCCTTCCACTTTTTCGACATCAGTGTCGTATTTATGTCGTGGAGACACAGACATGTCGGCAGGCGTTGAGCCTGCTTAGTGCTTTCAACACAGTGCACAGTGTACACATTTCTGGTGATTACGCGAAAACTTTATTTCGAAACACACATCCCTGAAATATTACTTACATCAGAACGTGGGTGTCGAGCTAGTCTAATATAGCATTTATCAAAAACGTTTTGCAAATGTGTTGCCGAAAAAAACGGAATAGTAGTATATTTCTTCAGAGGTAAATTTCTCAACGTAAAAAAGCCAAAAGGCCGGACAAATTTTTTAAGGACAACAAACTTGAGATGATACCAAAGGGCCAAATGAAATGTTTAGGCCAACCAATTTGAAACGAGGCCAGATTTCTGAAATTTGGCCTAAAAAGGCCAGTCTGACAACCCTGACCTGTCCCTGCAGGTAAAGGAGCGGGCACGAGTGATCTGTAATCTCACCACTGCCTGTCACCAGAATAGTGAACCTGGCTTTTGTGCAGTGTGAATGTCGTACCCAGGCCCGGATTTACAATGGGGCTAGCGGAGCTTAAACCCGAGGCCCCGTATTCTTTCCAAAAAATTAAAATTCTGCTGAAATAGCCTGCATCCTTGTCGCACAAGCTTTGCAAATGCCAGTACCTAAACCCGGTTGTTCAACTTGTCTGTAATTTTCCATAAATGAAGTATTGTATTTCGTACACTTTTATAACGTGGTTATAGGGGTGCTAACTGCTAATCACAACAAAATTGCAATGCAACCTCTAATTAAGGCCTGTTGGGTGCGTAGCTCATCTGCGCCTACTCTCAGAATGTTTTCGGACTGGTGAGATTCGCTGATGCTATTTTCAGGTCCGTAGTTAAGACCACTAAACCTTTTTAATGCTACAGATATGTTTCATCTAAACGTTTAACCAGTTTTTTTAAAGGAAAATGTTAGGTACCCGGTATGGACGCGTAGGGACCTGATGGTAATTTTCTCTGATTCTAGGGACCCGATTTTCAATTCTAGGGGCCCGAATCGGGTCCCTAAAACACTTCAAAAAAACCCTCGTTTGACGTTTATTTTTGACACAATATGTTTAGAAACGTTTTATTCATTGCGATGAAACCTAATAAAAATCACCAAATTTTGAGTAAGTTTTAACTTTTCACAGCTTGTTATATTAATAGAAAGTGTGGATTGGAAGAAGTTAAAGTTGTTATGCTTTGTTCAGTTACAGTAACATCTGATATCCAGAAAACCTTTGAGAATTTTTACATGCTTCTCGTAACCAGTGGCGAATCCAGACCCAGCGTTTGGGTGGTGGGGGCAGTTAAATAGGGGGGTCCCCGAAAGGTCTTCACTTTCTTAAATACCAAAGGTTGTCTGTGACAGTTGTTGGGTATCACACAAAAGTGGTTACGTTTTGTAGGCCACTAAGGTGGCTATTTTTGTTGGTCGAACCATGCGATTTTTCAGAGAACAAACACAGCTTGAAAGCGCTTTTAACCAAACGTTTGTAGAGGGTCCCAAAGGTCGGCCTCATTTTATTTTTCACAAGCTACACATAACCTTTTATGCGGAAAAAGAAAGTTTCAACCACCAATAAGTGTACCAAGTAATCAAGCATGAAAAAATCCAGGCTGTTTTTACAAACGTGGAAACAATTTTAAGATTGTTCTTATGCTTGATGGTCACAAAGTGTTCTGGTGAGAGGTCATTTTCAAAGCTGAAAAGAATCAAAAGTGTGCTTTGTTCAACAATCTCACAAGAGCGGCTGTCTGATCTGAGTATTCTTTGCGTAGAGAATGATTAACTGCAACTTATTGATTTTGATGACACCATTGACGAATTCGCAGCCTGGAAACTCGAAGGAAGATTTTTTGACAATAAATTACCTACCTATCGTAACTACATACTCGCTTACAATAAATATGTGAAAAGTCTTGACAAGTTAACATGACAGCATGACAATTTAATAATCTGACTGTTTTGCGTGAACAATAAGCTTGCTGTCAATGATCTGTAGATCTGTAAGCTATGATTTAAAAATATTTTCAACAAATGTTAAGATTAAACATTGTGACAATTTTCAAAGATTGAGATACCACGTATTGTGCAAGCTAGATTGCTAGATTCAGTGACGTGACGTTGATTATACTGTACTTCATAACAGTCTTGTCTGTTCTTTCATGATGTGATCAGCGTACGACACTGTCAGGCGAGTTTACGCTGTGTATAGGCCCTAAAAGCTTTCAAGTTCATCGTAATCGTAATGTCATGTCGTACTTACATTCCAAGACTTGAACTTAACCAAAAAACTTCGTAGGGGAGCGCAGCCACTTCTGTATAGATATATCAAAATCGATTCAGATCCGTACATACGGGGGAGTTGACCTGCTGGGTCTTAATAAATGCTAGAGAGTTTTTCACAAAAAGGGCGTACCACGGTTGACCGAACATGATAACGTCACATGGCCCTCAATGGATAAACTAGCCCGGGCCCAGCTTGTCTTAAATCCGGTTCTGGTCGTACCGGCTAATAAACTGTCATTGCAAGAAATAAATTAATTAATCGGAATTCAACTAGTGACGTCAAGTTTTCTAGAAAATGTTGGTTCGCAGTAGCAATTTCCAGGGCGGGACAAATGCCCATGGTTTTGATGTACCACGAGTTCAAAGCTGTTTTCTTGAGTTCAGTGTAAAAGCGCACCCACAATAGTTATTCTTTTCGCATTTAAATGTTCAGCAACCATGCTGACCTCAAAACTAATAACAGAAATTGTAGAAAACCATTCTGAACTTTATGTGTGCGCGAATAGCTGCAGTAAATTTGTTTCAAGCTGATTTTGATAAATCATGAAATTACTTATGATACTGTTATGTAATGGCACCTGTTCCCCCGTTGCCCTCCCCTTCCCGTAATGCACCCACGTTCCGGCGCGCTGGCGGTAGCTCAGAAGTAAAGTGACCGACTCTCAATTGGATGGTTGGTTGTTCGATCATCGGCCACTGAGTGAATTGCCGTATCGCTCCTTGGGCAAGAGCGTTCACATCAGCGGCCTCTGCAAGAAGTAAATTTCCGCATCCGGCCTACCGCCAGTTGCCGTCACCAAAATCAAATTAAAAAAATAATAAAAAATGAAAAACAACCGATAAAGACAAACACAGGTGTTGTGAGGCTGCAAAAAATTCTATCAACTTCAAAAACGGTCATGACACTGATATGCTGCGTCATGGCGCTCAGTCACCAGTCATGGGCTGGTCAAACCAGTGTTGCCAGACTTGCGGTTTTGCCACTAGATCATGGGCTTGCAATGCTTTCCTCGGTTTCTGAAGATCTGGGTATTTTAAGATTTTACTGCGTAGCGGTCATTAAATAAGATTGATTTTCTTTCTTATCATGTTTCATGACAGCATGACCATTTTACCACACTCTTCTGCAAGGGTAGCAAGAATAATTTCACAGATAAACTGCATGAAAACCGTAACCACTAGTTCTTTGAAAACAAAAGCATTCAAAGATAGATTACTTGCGAGACAGACTATCACCAGAAAAAATTAGGCAGGCACAAACCTGGGAACCAAACAAAAAAATATTTACAAATGTTCTGGATGGTACACTGAGCAAGAGATACAAACAAAAGCGTGAAGTACAAAAACCTGCTACTGATTCTGGAAGTGAACATGAGGAAGAATTGACTCTAACTTGTGATTACTGTAAAATATTAGAAATTTTCCTTTTTTTATTTGTGTTTTTAAGTCACTCGATTCATGCTGCGTATTCTAGAAGTAAAAATGAGGAAGAATCCATTTTTCTTTATGATTAAAATAGCTGTATGTGTGAGCTTGTCCTTTTTATGCAAATGGTTCTATTTGTTTGATATTTAGAAACTATTTATTTTTGCAGTTCGTTGGCTGCCCAAAGATCTAGTGCGGCCAAGCAGTGGATTGAAATAACTGGCTCAAACGACGGAGAAGAAGCAAAGATATATTTAATACCACTTTTTGTTACGACTGATGCCTAGGTAGTAGAAATATCCACCTGATTTTTTACAGATATCTTCCTACCTGAGGCTTTTTGTTGAAATCCGTTTTTTTATGAGTCTATATGGGGTTTTACAAAAAATCTCATTGGCAGCCTCATGGGTCAAACACAAAAGTGCATCGCGTGCATGGCCTGGTTTCCAGCGAATAAAAACGGGAGTGAGCCAGTCTCGTCACCATGGGGGATTTAGTGGGCTTAGTCCCCCAAACAAAGTTCCAAGCCCCCCAAACTGAAACGTGAAACACTACAGGTGGAATTTTGGTAAATTTTATAATGTCAAGTCCCCCCCGCACAAACACAAAGCCCTCCCGCAGAACTGCAAAGCCCTCCTATTGAAAACTTTCTGGCGACGATTCTGGAGTGAGCTCTTTCTTGAAACTGCATGTACCTATCGCTTCTCTAAAAGGAGCTCGCTGCTGCCCAGGTCTGTTAGCAAACATGTGGAATTTACGGAAAGCAGAGAAAGAAACATGTGAAATAAATGTGTTTCTTCTTTGAAATCAGACAATAATCTTGGTTATTTACTGACAACATTGACATGAATAGCAACTCGTAGCCAAAAGCCCCTGCCTCTGATTGCCTTATCGGTTCTGTCTAGTTTCTGTGCTCCAGCTAGTTTTTCATAATACATCCGCGCGACACTGTTGCTTCTTTGGCATTGACTTATACGGTTGTGAACAAGCCGCAAGCCGCAAAGCTTTTAATGCAAACATCAAAACTTGAGCACTGTTGACAAATTTTGGAGATGATAACCAGGAGCTACTGGTTTTTCAAACACACCACGAAACTTCACGCTTGACGCCAAACATTTTGCACAACAAGTAAACAACATATAGGCAGTTAGTGCTTCACATAAATTTTCATACACTTACAATTGAAGGGCGGGTATAGGAACAGAGAAAAATTCAAACAGAAATTAAAACTGCAACTGCAAAAAAACTGTGAAAACCATTGATAGAAATACAAAAGCAGAAAGTTTACTGCTACAAAAGCAGTAGGTATATTCTTGCATGTGGATCGTGTAAAGTAGTAAACTAGACCACGAGAAAAAGCAATCACAACAATGGTACCGTCAGATCGTTCAACACTTAATTTTTTGCAATCATTCCTGTCCTGTGCTGCACGATTTTAGCGTAGAACAAGGGTCTCAAGCTCAAATGGCTCCGAGGGCCAAATGAGGACTTATAAAGTAACCCGAGGACTGCATTATGCCGCTAAAGCATCAATAGCAGTACCTGAAGCTTACTAGGAACAGCTTTAACATCTTATTTCCTGCAAAACTTGTCATGATTTATAGATAAAGCATTTCTAGCCATCTCTGCGTTCGTTTAAAAAAACTTGTTCACACGCTAGCCGAGCACTTTTAAACACCAGTGAATGAACTAAATAACGTAAATGTCAATTATTTGAAAATTCCCAAAAAGCACCCGGGGCGGCCAAAACGTTCTCGCGGACCACATATGGCATGCGGGGCGCTTGTTTGAGACCCCTGGTGTAGAACATCTTACAACTTATATGAAATTGAAAGCACATCAGCGTAAGTTTATCTCTGAGAAATAACGCCAAAGCATTTGCTGAAAAAAGCATGTGAAATAGTTTTTTTTTCAGCTCACGATTTCTGGAAAATGTTGCACAACATTATCACGAATTAAATTTGCCGCCCTCTTTCCTCAGCGTGTTACTTGCCGGGCACGTAAGTAAAACTGTATGCATACTAATGTGGAATACGGATTCAGTTTGAAAAAACACAATCTGCGCGAAAGATATCTTACCACCCAGCATAAAGATATTGCCGCGATACTATGTCATAGAAGTTTTAAATATAAAGCGATGCACAGTGAACCGCACTTTCATTTGCGAATGCGTCCAAGCCTTTCGGCTTTCAAGCTCAGTAAAACGCTGGATAAACTGTTGACAAGTTAGCATAAATGTTGCAACACCTCAACCCACTTGCCTCAAGGCGTTTCTAGTCACATGCAAATAAAAACGTTTGAAGTATCTCAGCATTTCCTTTAAGTAGCATGCTACATGTGAACTTCATTTGCAAAGTCAAAATACACCCTCTAATTTACAGTAAACAAAATGCTTTGAGCTTAAAATCTACTGAGTATCTGCTGAATATTTCGCAACCGCCAAATGATAGAGCCAAAGATTAAAAAGCGTAGTAAAAATTGCCTTGATATTTTCTAATTTTTTTAAGTATTGAGCTGATTTTAAACATAAATCAGCTCAGCGACGGTCTAAAGCAATGTTTCTTAAGCTGGGTCCGATCGAACCCAGGGGTTCGGTGAGTCAGTGTCAGGGGTTCGGCAAAGGTCCGATGGTTCATTTTGTGTGTTTATATAACATGCGCTTATGTGTCAAAGAAATGATTTATTCCTCTAATTACGAAGGGTTCGGTGAATGCATGGATCGGATATGCGGGGTTCAGTACCTTTAATAAGGTTAAGAACCACTGGTCTAAAGCGTGCAGTTTCTTAACTCCTCTGATGGGGCTACCCAAACCGAAGTTTGTCACAATTTTCCCAGCGGCCAAAGAAGCTTCTGTTTTTGCTACACTTGAAATTCTAATCATCTGACTCTTACGCCTTAAATGCTTTGCGCCAAAACTATTCACCACCAGGCGTATGAAGCCCATGAAGCATATGCCTGGGGCTAGTGCTTGAAGACAGCAAATCTACCAGAAGAATTTGATGGCACTCAAGCGAAACACTAACGTCTGCTGAAATGACCAAGTTCCTTTTAATTGCAGGTCTGGCTGTAATCACAAAATTAGCTGGGCAGCGCCTTAAAGTGCAATCACAAGAGAAAAATATGAAAACTATAAAAAAACACCGGTAGGTCTTGAAAATAGCGGGTTGGAAGAAATTTTCAGCGGTGCACCTTTGAGCCAATCCGTTTAACTCCCACGAGAATACTAATGAATGTGAAGACCACATGGAGCGACAATGCTGCTCACTGTCCGTGTGAAAGCCTATGACGCGATGAACGTATGCTGGAATGCAAGCTCCCTCGAGAGCACCGACGTCGTAAAGGTGTAGGACTTTTCAGCTTGTAGCAACGCACAACGGTGTTCCAGGCTCGTATTAGAAGATATCTGCCCACGAACAAAATATAGTATGTTGATGCAATCCACTGTCAGATAAACTTGTTGAAGGCAAATATAGGGTGCTTGCGTATGCATCACTTTTAAAGAAACCTGGATCTGGTCAGATACCTCTCTTAAGCACAGTTTCTTATTTCTCTTTAAAGTGGCATCAAGTTCATCTTTCACATTGATCAATCAGCTTGTTTTGAAATAAGCGTTACTAAGATAAGTTTCCTTTGTTGCAGGAAAAAAAATTAAACATTAAAAAATCGATCGTCAGCAAGGTAGTTTAGGATCAAATCAACCAGATGATTTGGGAAAGTTGTGATATCTTTTTAAAACCAATACAGAAGAATCGAACAAGTGACGGCTTGTCTGAGCAAAAACATTGTTTACGTGGTGATTAGCGAGAACGCTACAGATTTGATCAATTAATGCAAAACAACTTTTTCGTCATCAATATAAACGTGTAAAACATGATGAATTGCAGATGTACAACACGTATATAACATTAGTTACAAACAAAAACCATGAACTGTAGTCCACTTGGTTCACAAGTACTTGAAGTTCAGGTAACCTAACGCAAAAAGGAATTTTTAGAGAAATGTTGAAAGAATATAACGTAAATTGAATAGGCAGCTTGCAAAAGTGACTTCAAGTTAACAACGCAAATGGTCACAAATTGATTCATTTAATCGCACAAGTATCAACACGTTAACTGATGTTGGCGCAACCAATTTAACTCGAAGCATTTCAAAACTTTGTGTACTGTTTTTGGTGTCGCTTGAATTTATTCATAATCGCACGTCAAGAATTGTCGGGATGAAAGGTATTAAGTCAGGGGTGCAAAAAATGCGATCGCGCGTTCGTGCCGCGCGACCAAAACTTGGAGTGCGCGAACGGGATTTGCCGCGACGTAGCAGTGCTTAGTTGATAATTTTAGGTGCAATGTTATGGCAAAGTTAACATGCGTGCGCTACTAAAATTTCTGCGCGCTATTAAAATTCACAGAACATTTTGCACCCCTGTGTTAAGCAGGCCCGTAACCAGCTTGGGACACCAGGGGGCGAACAGCTTTCTGAGAGGGGCCCAAGTTTTTAACTATGTCCAATAGTTTCAAACTACAGTATGTCTAACAGAGGGGAGTGAAAAATTTTGCAGGGGGCTTTGCCTAGTTACGGACTTGGTATTAAGTGAATTGAGACGTTGTGGCTGGGGAGGATGTCTAATTTGGGAGATAATTCTACCATCAGCTGAAAACTGTCAAGTTCAGTTACACAAGCATGCAAAAAATATACTTTTTGCCAAAGTGCTTTATGCTTTTGTTGCATTTAAACAATAGTAAATGAACGTAAAGGATCTTCCACTCAGCGTCGTAAACACTGAGTTATTTCACACCAAGGAAATGAGCGCAAAAATTCACATTGAAATTCACTCTCTGCTTAATTGGTGTTTCGACGTACTGGAATGTAGAAATTTTTCCTTGTGATATAATATATTTGCAGTTTATCGCTTGAAAAATCTATTAAGTTAGTTACAGGGTAATACAAGTTTGTGAGCAGCTGAAACAGCAGCAGGTTTTCATGCCAGTGTCGATAGCCATAAATTTCAGAGCGCCGACTTCGACCGATACCGCTCACTTATGCTTGGACAAGTTACAGTGACAATAATGAACTGTTATACGTTGCAAACCACTTCTGTCAGGAAACTAACAGCAAAATACAGTACTCAATTGAGCAACCTAGCCAAAATAGAGGGCGCATAAGTGAATATTCCTGCAAAGATTTCAAATTTCGCCGGCTTCAATGTCTTGTACTCCGTTCTGTATTGTCTGTTTTTTCAACCTGCGTTCTGCAGAGTGTGTGTGTTCATACTATGGACTTCGTG
>JGI24022J15233_10009440_pt1 | contig 10982 bp, 6 predicted proteins | sample Ectturendosymbi2_FD_15233 | JGI IMG/M metagenome (IMG submission 15233)
TGGCAACTTCAAGACGTCAGGTTGCTTAGTTGGGAGACCGACCTGTGCTCCTGCAACAACTAGGTTGACCCCTCAACTAGTAGGGACTTCTACAATAGCCAACAACCCCAGTCCCTACGCTTCCACAGAGCCAAAATCAAGTTCTGACATTCAGAAAAAGGTTTGGCAAAATTTTCTGTCTGTAAACTCTGCCTACTAAAACAGGCAGCTAAAAACGAAGTCGACATTATTGATTGTTAGTGACTACGGTAGTTGCGAGGCATGGGGAAAAAATGGGGATATGATGACAAACTGTATCAAACGCACCAAAAATGACTGTATTCCGAGTGAATCCACGTTCTTTCCGAATGAATTAGACATTCTTAACGCTTCATTGTTTAAGGACCGAGCACACTGTTTTTGTAAACATCAGCTAGCGAAGATTTACAGAACTTCTTTCTGACGTTTCTACGTTAAGGGAACTGAAAAATTTTTCACAGTGGGGCTAGTCGTGCCTGTGGCTGTGATACTCTACATGCTGCGTTGCTATTCACGCGTAAGTAAAATGATTTTGAAACTACTTCGCTTTCCGCTAAACATTTGTGATGGTGTAAATCTTCCGAATCTTTTATAAGCCATACAAACGCCCTTACCGCTTGACCAATGTTTCCCTGTCTACATGTGGTGGGTGAAATCCTTCCAAAGTTGTTACATGGACTCCAGTGCCATTAGCTTAAGTTGTAAGAATAACAGTGAAGGTGCAGAATTAGTATCATAGCGAATTTCGCTATTGGTTGTTTTTTCATTTGTTTTCACTGTAAGCTTAGCCGCAAATGTGAAAAAATATCCTTCGGGGGAGGATGACTCGAAGACCTTGCGGTCATTCTCCTCCCCCTGATATCTGATTTTTTCAGATGTTAAATAAAAATGTCTGTTTGTCTGATAAAAGTTTTGTAGAAATAGGTGGTGCTTGGCGACAAAATGGAACCTCCAAATAGAGCGATGAAGAAATCTTGGGAACACTGCTGTACCTGGCTAAGAAGGGTTACGGATAACTACATATTTTCGATCCAGCACCCAGCGTGCAGTGACGCGCTAGCTCCGTTCAAATCCATCAGCAGATTTTAAATCTGTCACCTATACTTTGAGCAGGAGACAGAAACATGAATTGAGTTTTCACTAAACGCCTAGGTTTCAAGATTGTAACAGAGTTTTCCCGACTTGACATCAGAATGAGCATCAACACTGGCCAAGCAAGCCTGAAACGTTAGTAACTGCTATGATTGGTTTTCTTGCGCGAGTGATGATTTGGTTGCTTTTCACTCCTACAGATAATATCTGAGCAATGACTTCATCTGTGTTTCCATACTGAAAAACTTTTCAGCTTCCAGTNTTTTAAAACCCAGATTGTGTTTGTGACATGCAGGGAGGAAATACTGCAAAAATCCAAACGTAAAAATACCCTATTAGCAAAACGAGAACTTTTACGGCTTTCATCGTATAAGCAAAAATTAGGTAGCTCGACCTTAGACAAGAATCAATGCAAATTGGTGCAATATTATATCCCGCCGCACGTTTTTGATCATTTTCGTTTACGGCATCTGGTTACCGTCGCAGGAGTACTGAAAAAGACACGTGTACAAGCAAGAGACATCCCAACGTCATGTCACGTGAGCGTTCGTAACGGTACGTCAAACAAACCATGGAATCAGGAAGGTAAACAAAGCTTGCCATACCAAGCACGTTTCAAAGCGCAACCTTTTATCCCCTGCGGAACGATCGGTTCTTTTGTGTACAATTGTAATCTGAACCGCTACCTTTCTTCTACGGAGTGACTGCAGAATTTTCTAACAAGCCATACTCACGTATAACAGTCCCTGTGAACTCCTTCAACAAACTCTTTCAACTTAAGATTTCTGCTGCTTAACCTGCAGATAACAGAGCGTACCGCCCAACTTTGACAGAGTTCTGAAGAGCTCTCCAAACTACATTCCTAGGGCCGAAGCAATTACGTAGAGCCCTTTGAAACAGTTTTTCATCACTTCCTACCTATCAAAAAATTCAAGTTGCATGGATTTCATACCTAGATTTCTTCATTCTCTAAGCAGAATGGGTGAAATTGACCCTCGATATTTTGCTCGAACCAGGGTGTAGTGGGAACGCGCTCCCACATCTTTTTGCATTAGTAACGTTACTTGAAGCGCGCGGAGCAGCATAAATGAATGTTTATGTCGAGTATAGCAGGGGTCCGCAAATAGTAGGTCGCGACTCAAATTCGGGTCGCGAGACCTTCCACACTGGGTCGCGAAATAATTTAAATTTACATTTTAAATTTGCCATTACCGTTAGACAGAATATATGCAATCGTTTGCTGTTTTATGTGCTAAGTTTCATACAATTTTGTGCAAGAAAATTGCTACTGTCAATAGTAGTCTTAAAACTGATATTTATTTATGACGTATTTTCCACAAAATTATATGCTCACGAAATGTGCGGGTCGGGAGATTTAGAAAAATTTCATAGGGTCGCGCGAAAAAGTATCTGCGAACTCCTGGTGTATAGCACCGTAGCATGGTTGCGTATTTACTGTTTTTGACATCATTGATGTCACACAAACAGTGGAAATTTTTGTAGGCGAATGCTCACTTTATTCGAACTATTAGGTGCAGTCTTCCTTTTCATTTGGTGTGGGAAGAGGGCGTTCCCACATCTCTTTTTTAGCACTACACCCTGGCTAGAACTACGTATGTCGCATTAGTCTACAAATAAATTTTCAGTCTTTCTGCATGGTACTTGATTCGTCGATGAAAACGTGCTTGTCGCCTGAGGCCAGTTTTTGAAAAGTCTGAGTAAAACCGTAAATACCCAAGCAGTCTAAAACTACCATCGCCCGAGGAGCGATCAGTTTCTGTTCGTGGGCCGTGAAGCTGCCAAAAGTCTTAATGACTAACTTCCTTACTACGGTTTCATAAGTGTGAAGTCGAAGAATAGCACAAAAGATAAACAACCTACCAACAACAGNCTCAATTGGGAGCTTATTTTATAGGCTATNAAATAATTTTGCCTTTATTTCAACAACCGTAATGCATGCTATACTAATAACTTAAATTNGTTTGCTGGACAACAAAAATGCTGCTACAGCAATTATTTTTTTGAAAAAATCAGCGTTAACGTGCAGTCTGGGCCAAGACCTTGAAATGTAGAGATGTCTTCTTAGTCTCTATGCTCAATCAACTTGGTGTTCAACGCCCGACTCGATCTCACATTCTTGTTCATGTTTATGTTCTTTAGAAATACGGTACAAGTGTATGGTGTCTGGTTTTTTTCGGTCATGACCGAAATGTTTTTGAAATGACTTAAAAAATTAAGTCTTTTCGGTCAGCATTTATAAAAATGTAGGCTAATGAACACTGTTATGGAAGTTTTGATACAACTGTGAGAAAAATGAACGAAATGTCTCAGTGACCAAAATGTTTCAGCGAAAAAAATAAATAGTATGGTCTTATACCGTAATGCGTAGACTAGTGAAAAATGATGAGCGAAAACTCGCCAACACTGAAGCAGATGATTTCTCATTTAAAAACACAACATCAGATGATCATTCTTTAAAATCTTTGGACAGAAAAACTGGAAGATTGATCATCAAACTCCACGCCTGACAAAGTTTACGATACCATTCAATTTAGCAGGTGATCAAAAATTACCGTAAAACGATTCTAGCTAATTAAATTCGAATTTCTCATGTAAAGTTTGCATTTTAGGCATCGAACGACGTTTGTTGAAAAACGTAACTTCTCGCAACTTGTGACTTAGATTACATGTTGTTCAACTTTTCACGTTTCGAACACCCTTGCTCGGCTATGTAATTGAGTTCGATATAATTTTGGTTAAGTTCTTGCATCATTTTCTTTCAAGTTCACGGTTTGAAAGTTCAACTAATCCCAAGTCCTTATAGCAATGCTTCCACCAAACGTATATGAAACACAAAGAAAATGCAACCGCACAATGGCAAACATACCTTAAACACTCTTTTGCAACTTAGCTACCAAACCAATATATAACGAAACGTACTTGAAGAGTGGAGGCGAATCGCACAGCAATTGCCATGCAAGCGTCACATCTAAGGTTTAGTGGCATGAAGTTTGCCTGAGTCTCTTCGTCCGACAGATCTGGGGGACCCATGCTTATTGTACCTGATGTTCCTCCATTGTCCTTTGTAATGGAAGGTTTGCCCATTTGCGCATGAACTTTTAGAGTTAAAGGCACAAAGATTAGCAGGCAAAATGACCTCATTTTCTTCAGAAAATTACAAAACAACATTAATCAAATGATTCAGTCTGAGTTCTGAAACGGTTACAGAAAAGAATGAGTTGTAACTGATGCAAAAGAGTGAGCTTAGTAAAAAAAAACTTTTTTAAAAATCAATTTTGCAAACGATCTTAAAGAATGGATAGGTCACAGTCAACAAACAACTTTGTTGCAGTTATAAAAGTTATTTTTCCGCCATGTCTAGAACGAATGAGACATTACAAGTGAGTTACTTGAAATTGCAGTAAGATGTATGTGAAGGAATAACTGCTAATTGGGCAAAAACAACAACTTCTACTTATTAACTTATTAGCTCCGACTCAAGGTCCATATAACATGGGCTAGAAGCAGTTTACNCAGAAATACGCACATGCGGTGTTTCAAATNACAGCAAAGCAGGCCTGCACAACATANGGCCCGCGGGCCGCATGCGTCCCGCGNGAGCTTTCTCAGTTGTGGAAAATGTTGCAAAACTCGACCTCGAGTAAGTAATTGTGGTTCTAAAACTTCTTCAATACTACAATCAACATCGAAATGAAATAGACCCTCTCTACATCGAAATGAAATAGACTTNTGCNGCCCGCGGCAAATTTATGTTGATAATTTGGCCCTTCGANCTTTGAGTTGTGCAGGCCTGCAGTAAAGTGTCTAATGTTTTGAAAGACTGGATGACATGACNCGATCGAACGTGTCAAANTTGTTGAAGCGTAACGCGAAATTTCACAGGCGCTGTTATCGGCTGTACGCAATCGTTGATCTTTAACATTNTCGGAAGCCTGCATCACTACTTTTAATGTTCCTTTCTCTTTGGTATTATGGATTAGACAAACTAAGAAGTTGAATTACGGTAATCAATACCAGAAAAATTGTTCGAATTGATGTTTTATGATCCAAATCGCAAAGTGTCAAGAGCATCGACTGGCAATCTGCGACATGCAAGCCCTTTCAGGCAGCCATACAAGATTTAGTGGATCTGGTACAGACTAATGTAAAAAACATTTTGGCTGTCCCGGGTGTGTGGTTGAGATTGAGAAATTTGTAAAGGTACTTAATAAACACAGGGTTGCGGAGTCGGAGGTTTTTGGGTAGAGTCGGATTCCTAACAACATTGGGAGTCGGATTTTTTTGTCCAACTCCGACAACGCATGTCCAATTGGATCATATTTTACATCACACTCCTAAATTGGGAATTCCTGTTGAAATGGTACGCTTTCTTTTGAAACTTTTGTTGAGACAGATTTCTTGCTGTGTAACCACGATTTCCATTGATTTTAACAGCCAAATGTCATTCCCTTTATGTTAAGGAGTCGGAAATTTTGGAAAGGTCGGAGTCGAAAACTTTGGGAAGTCGGAGTCGGAAATTTTGGAAAGATCGGAGTTGGATACTTTACCTCCGACTCCGCAACCCTGCTTAAACGTAATAACTTTCTAAGAGCGTTATTATACGACTATTACTTGTAGGTGCGGCGGAACGTATTTCAAGCGGAGGTCCGATCTAGGCCTACGACCTGCATCGTGGTTGTCTGCGCGTGTGACTTACTCAGTGATTACTCAAGATTGGAATGCACCTTTCGCACAACTTCTAAAAGACTGAAATACGAAAACGCACCAACACTCGTTGCGATGGTATCACAGATATTTTGTCATACCACTAGCTTCAAAACATCCATGGTTCTGTATGAAGCAATCCTGCGATATACAAACTCAATGTGCGTAAAACCAAGTTTGATACCAATTCTCAAATAACAGCTTACATATTTTACGAGTTTAACTTGTCCAATACCTTAAGCGTTTATAACTTTAAAAGAACTCATTTTTGCTTTACAATGAATGTGCAATTTAAGACATGAGCTGCACCCACTAAAACCGTTGTTAACGCAGTGAAAGATTTTTCGATCGTCTGTGAAACAATATGATGCCACTGTAATGTTCCACATAAACCTTCCTCCAGCATACTACACGAAGATTTTGCGTTTTCCCTAATCGCTCGGAAACAAATTGTAACGCCATCACTAATCCAAAAAATTACAGGAAAAATTGTAAATTGGAAAGCTCAACTCTTAATACGCCTTTCAGGCTCTGATGCAGCAAATTCGAAGCGATCCAAGTACAACTTGGCATCAGTCAGTAATGTGGGCTAAGCCAATGAGATGAAGAAACTTTGAAAACGTCAATGTTTAAACAGAATCAACATCTACGGAATAACGGCAGGTTATGTTCAACTTACGACTAGTTCAGGTACAGTTCTTAAAGAGCAATCCACAAATTCGTTTANAAAAAAAAACATTCCAAAAATGTTCTCAGCGTGTACGTTCGCAATACTTCGTATTCTTAGATACGAGAAATCAACCTCTTGTGCGAGATATAATNTGAATATATGTAACNTGTAGAATTTTTGTTGGGTAAACGACCAACCCGAGCTTCTTTAATGCAAACAGAAGGTTCATTAGCTTGTCGCAGAGATGGATTGTGTCAGGTCATATAAGTGAAAAAAGCAAAGCGACGAATGTACGGTATAACGGCACAACAAAGTTGAGATGTTAACAAACTTGCCTTATCGAGAGCCAGGCAACTCAGAAAAACTTTGAAGATCGGGGCGAAAAACAAGAGTGTTTTTTTTACAGTGTCTGTTTTACGTTTTATCTGATACATCAGTTGAGTTTTTAGATATACTGCGAATTAACCTGGTGTTCTCGGAATACAAAGATCTTTGAAGACGACGTTCTCCATAACGAAAAAATAAAAATGCGGTAAAATAGTGAGGTAAATCATATGTGAGGGTCTCATGTGTCTCGAACCTGCCGTTGAAAAATAGAGTGGGCAGGGGTGGCTTGTCCAGACGGCCTGCAGCCCTCCCTGAAAAACGCAAAACAAATGGTACTATGAAATTTGCAATAATTTTATAAAGAATCATCGACTTACAGTACAACACACAAGGATTTGAAGCTGCTTCCGACACAGTTTTGACAAATCTTTTCATAGATATTCAATACATGAACAATATGGTGTATTCCACCTACACCACTTGTGCGATGGCAGTTTGAACAGGTGGACTTTGGCAGTTTTGGGGCTATCTTCAGGCAACGCCAGGGGTAACAACGAAGCAGTTGGTCACAATGTGCTTGGTATTCAACCCGCCAGTCGTATTTTGTAGGTAATAGCTTGAAGTGACTCAATTAAAGTGTTTTTCTCCACAGTAGTGAATTGATGTTTGTTCACTCTTAATGCACATAAATGTAACTGACCAACCCTAAAGTGACTAAGCACACTGTTCTTTAAGGTTCAATTGCGAAAGTTTTCCTTGTGACAATGTTTATATCACATTGTTTATTTGCTGAAAAATTTAATCTAACCAAAGGTTAATTCAAGTACAATCGCTATTGCAAGATGTAGCAACTGTAAAAGTACTGTACGTGTTGTTGTTTCAAGAAATAAGTCAATAAATCTTCACGCAAGCAATAAGTTCGTCTGGCCACAGGCGTGCTCAGAGTATTGACAAAATTTTGTTTGGTGACAAACTGAATTTTGATCTGGACTCTTGGGAGTGGAGTGTCTTGATGCCGTCAATCCAATCAAGCATAGAATGATAACCACATACAGCCAGAATTCTATGAGCTGTTGGTAACACTCAATTACAACTGTTGAAGAATTTGAAGTGGAATAAATGATTTCTGTTGTTAAGATTCAGACTTCTATACAAAACTTATTGTCATATTGTTAAACTGATTTTATGAGTGCTACACATTTCAGTTGAACATATTACTTGTTTGAAAATTATCTTTTGAAAAAACGAGTGAAAAACTTACGAATATGCTCCGTCGTACACTTTTACTTCATACTTATACTCAGGACCGCCATGCCATCCTTATTATTTATATTTATCCTTAATTTGAAGGTCTGTGTCTTAAGAAAATGTTTGTCCTTATTTCTAAGAAATGCTCTTACTTTGACTTGCATCCTTATTTTTTGTCCTTATTTTCTAGTCAGCAAAGCATTTGTAGAGAGGGTTTTCTCCCTTGTTTCGGCACAGTGGACAGAAACCAAAGAGAGAAACAGCATTAGCAAAAGGACAGTAAGTCCACCCCACAAATGAAAACAAACTTAGACAAGAGCTCCTGTCAGATGCACAAGTAGTCTCTAAGAACAAAGCATTGCTGAAGCAGATCATTTCTAACAGAAAATATGACTTATTACTGAATACATTTTGTTCAATGATTTCTGCTTGTTTTTTTCTTCATGTTTTCCAGTTTTCCTTATTTTTCAGTCCAGATTGATGGCAGTTGTTCTTACACTTAATGGTATAGCTTTAGTTTATGTGAAAGTTCACAGCATTGACAAAAGCTTCACAGAAATCAGGGGCCAGGTAAGATATGGCACTTGAAAAATGGTCCTAAAATTTTATGAAAATAACGCTGATGACCACATGCCCATTACCTGCGGAACGTGGTTTGAAAATCCTATGCTTACAGCAAAAATTTTTCTTTTAAGAAGTTTTTTTAATTTTTCTTGTAAAAAATTTTGTAAAGTTTTTCTTTTGAAAAATTTTGTAAAAGCAAACTGAAAAAATGTAAACCTCTTGATAAGCTAAATGAGGGATTCAATAAGTAAGATGCACCAACACAGTTTTGAAATGAACAGGAAAGGGAAGTTTATTTTTATGTAAATCTATATCATACCTTATTGTGAATCAATGATAAATGCATGTGTATAGCTAGGTGACTTTTCACCCAAGCAGGTTTTTCATTTGTTGCACCTTTGCCACTTGATCTTGGATCTTGCTTGTCATTAGCTTGTCACAGAGATGGATTGTGTCAGGTAAAAAGCTCACAGAGAACCTCCACTTGCTGCCTGGGACAGACTATTGCAGCATTCCTTTCACTTCTATATAATTTCCTGAATTTTCTTGGATTCAATTAAATTCAGAGCAATTAAAACCATTTTTCACCATACCAAAATGATTTTTCTGGGTGGGTTACACACCACTAGCTATTGTTCATATAATTTGAAAGCCATTTTGCAGTTGAGTTTGCATGTTTCCTGTCCTTCTTTACCAACAGTATGTGGACAGCACATACCTGCATTTTAGTGATATATTCAGAGGTATTGAATATGGGATGCATCTTCACCAAAAGCAAGATATTATTTTGGAACATTAGGTTGACAGGCTAACTTAAGTTCAAAGATGCATTTTCTATTAGGAAACAACATTTGGGACTTTAACGCAAGTTTCTTTTACATTTGCTTGTCTTTATGAATACAGGAATCTTGTTGGTGACTGTTTGTTCTTTGCATCTCTTTAGGTAAAGGTTGAATACGCAAGGCTTTCATTAAAGCATATTTATATTGATAAAGAACAACTATATAAGCTGTGATGTTGATAAGACTGTTTCGGTGATTGAAAGTACCACTAAGGCAAAGGCAATACAAATAATCATGCTATAGTACATGTTACCCACATATAGAAATTAGTTGCTCTCAGCTATTTTCACTGTGAGCTATCACTGGTATGGATTAGATCTCTTGACCTTCCATGTTCTGCCACCCATAACTACTAAGCTAAGCAGAAACACTCACCAAATTAAACTTTTTACAAAAGATGTATTTTCCTTTCCAGTGATGAAATTACAATGTTAGGAAGTCAAATCAACAGTCACAATAATGGCGTTTGTGACTTATGTGAACAGGACCCACNTAAAAAATATCATGACAGCAAACTAAAACTTGCAAGACTTGTCAGTGCCCTTCTAATTCCTTTAAAGTTGTCTACCACTGGCCTAGCCTGCTGTTTGTGGAGAGTTAAAGAGCTTTGAAAATGCTTGTTACTGTAAAAATGTAGTGGTGCACAGGAATATCTGCAATACAGTTAAAAAAGATAGTGTCTAAGCAATCATACCTGGTTTTCACTTTTGAAGGACTAAAAAACTGTATCCGGTTTTGAAAANTGTATTCAGCTTTGTGCCAGATTTAAGACTGGGTTCAAAAACATTTACAACACCTTGAACATAGTTGAGCAGGAAATGACTATTCCTGTTCTGCAAGGGGTTATCAGTTTGGATCTTACTTGGTTGTATTGGTTTTGATAACACAGAAAACACTTTGTGTTCTGACATCATAAAACTGTATATTTTCAGAGCGCTTTTGATATAGGCTACCTTTTCAAAAACTTTTGAAAACCAAATACAGATTTTCATTTGGAAGTGACTACGGATATGCCTGGCCTGACACAATTCAAAAAAAAGGGTCAGTTTGTCATTCAAATGGCGTGGATCTTGTAGTTGTAGCTAAGGGGTTAAGCGTTATGGCCACTATGCCAATGGTTATCAGTTCAACAATCACCTTGCCGACTTTTGTTTTTTTTCTTTACTTTTTTTCAGGCTTACGTCTTACCTTTAGGGGTTAGTGTTAGGTTAGCTTAGAGTTAGTGTTAGGTTAGGCTAGCGTTAGGTTAGGGTTAGGTTAGTGTTAGGGACACCTGTAAATACAACAAGATCATTAAGATCACTGAGATCACTAGGGGAGGTGTGGGGCCCATGGAATGGATTTTTTCAAACGGGTGTAGAACCTAGGTTATCCAGCGAAAGTTGCTGAAATTTTGTTCAGTTCGAGGTTTATGGACCAAAATTGTTAATTTCAAGTTTTGTAAAAATCAATCAATGTTTTACATGTTTTTTTTTAGTTTGAAAATTTTTCAATTT
>JGI24022J15233_10009448_pt1 | contig 10979 bp, 7 predicted proteins | sample Ectturendosymbi2_FD_15233 | JGI IMG/M metagenome (IMG submission 15233)
TCAATTAGGTGATACCATTTATTTTCACAGATATCCAGAGAGTGAAAACTTGGTTGTTCGACAAAAGTAACGGTGTATGCTTCGTGCAGAGGTGGCTTGTTTATAGTGCCGCGGTTCTCTGAATAGTGCCGCGACAAGGCCATCTGGTCCTTGTCACTGTCAGTTTTACAATCTTGTTTGTTCCAATTACTGCGGTACGCTGACCATCATTTGGAAAATTTGTTGCTAGTTTAACCAACATACTGTTCATGACATATCACACAAGTCGCCACGTAAATGCCAAAATCTGCGCAAGTCAAGCTTCGGTTTAGCTTAAAAGTTTTGGTTTTAGTCAGCAATTGTGAAACATTTGGTAACATGTCTTTTTACAGTTAATCATAAAAAACATATTCAGAAGCTGTTGAAGGCAACTGATACTAGGGCCATACACACCAAAGATCAGTGGTGTCACATTTTTTAGACTTTGATGCAAAGACTCCTGCTCTGACGCTGAAGAAGTTGCAAACATCAACTTGAACTCCTGCTACGATATTATCGTATAATTGATTGCCAGCTAAATCTGAGCTGTACACAGCCATGGGCGTCCGCAGAAATTTTTCCACGGGGAGCAACGCCGACATTTCGCTTATCCTTTTTCAGGTTGCGAACGATGCAATGCAAATGTACCTTCAGAAAACGCTTTACCCTTTCTACACCACAAAGAAATTCCCCAAGCAAGCACGCGTTCTGCTCGCATTTTTTGAAATCGTATTCAGGTGGAGTTGTATTCGAGTTCGCGAAAGGGTTGTACAGTACTTTGTCATCCTTTACAGCTTTTGCTGAATCGGGGTATCATCCAATATCATTATTATTGTGAACTGCAGATAACTGAGTCGGAATGGGACTTGAACTATCCACAACTGCATTTGCGGTGCTCACATTAGTCTGTGCGGGTTGAACCTCACTTCTCAAAATTTAGCCTAAAATGTTTTCTACACTTTCGCTATCAGAAATGCTATTTCCTTTTCTATTTCTTTTCATGAACTGCTTGATATCCATTTTTTGATCACTTTCTAAAAATAAGTCATGATTTCGGAATAATCAACGACCAGAACATCAGTAGCGGTGAAAAAACAAGAAAGTTAGACACTCCCAAAACTCTTTCAAGCAATGAGAAGTAGACCTGTAAGTTGACAATGTCTATCGGACAACTTACTAAAGTTAGAACACCACGCAGGCTTAAAAAATTGCGCAGATGAATTATGAAAACTCGCCAGAGACAATACAGCATTGCGCTTGCTCACTAAGGAGTCAGAAACAAACCTTATGTATATTTCCACAAGCCTGCATACATTAAAAGCTACGCAGTGTGTGAAAAGAAGACTGCACAAACGTAGTTTGATAAGCCAGTATGATCCACACCAACTACAGGCCCACGGGCTGCATGTGGTCCGCGTCCGCCTAAGCGTTTTCAGTGTTCCGCGGAAGCATTCAGAAAAAATATTCAAATTTGACATTTGTTGAAAAGCATGTAAGGTAACAATTGTTTCACTGAATTGTTTGCGCTGGATAAAGCGTATTTGCACAAGAACAATGAATAATACCTTTTCTGGGCACCATTTTGTTTTATTTATTTATTTTACGATCAAATTAGAAGGTATGGCCCTCCCTTAAGCCTCCACAGGAGCACCTGACTAGATAACCTCTGTGCTTTTTTGGTGCCCCAGCGTTCGTTGTTTTGAAGGGACACACGAATTTTCGGTCTGCGTGTAGCCTCCACATCGACAGTAAACCAGGAAATCCGTACAAATCGACACGTCAGCTGACTCATCTATCTGAAGGCTGACGCTTGCCTTGCTAACTCGAATTTCGTCTGCTACCTGATATAAAATGTCACAGTACGTACCACTTACACGACAGCGTACTGTATCGTCTGACAAAGAAGCTTTTGTCAAGTTTCTTTTTTCTTCTCTTTCAAAATCCAATTCATCCATTGCGCACGGTTTGATAACGCGTTTCCAATTGTAGGCGCTTTCTTTTGTTATTCTGAAAGCAATGCGACAGGATGGTTACAATCCTGATTTATCTTCAGAAACGAAGTCTAATGTATAGGCCAGTGGTGTGTTTAAAGGGGAGACGAGCAAGGCACTTGCCTCGCCCCCCCGTTTTACGTCCTCCTGGAGGCGATTCGCGCGTAAACTTTCCTCATTTTTGGCGACAAACGTATTATCCACTCATGTAATATGCTCCAAAGCAGATCATACGTAAGTAGGCTCCGCTTTCAATAGGGCCCCAACAGCAACTGTAATGTGTAAGTAGGCTACCCTGGGAAGGGTCCTCCAACAGCAACTGTAAGATGCAGGTATGCTGCTTTCAAAAGGGCCCCCAACAGCAATTACAATTACAGGTAGTGTTTCCAACCCGGGCTATCCCTAACCCTAAAACCGGTTTTTGGCTCTTTTTCACTTCCCGAAACCCGGATTTTTTTCAACCAATCAACCAGGATATTTTGAAAAACCTGGAATTGCTGTTGCATTCAAATATTAGTAATTGTGAATACATTGAAGTTGAAGAGTGGCGCGTGTAGTGGCCATTTTAGCACATTTGAACTTTTAAATATTATCATCTATCATGAGGCACGAGGTGAGGGTTTTCCTAGCTGACCATTGTACGTTCGTTGTTGGTCAGTTTATAACTTCGTTCAGCTGACCTATTTAGACGGATCGTGACGACATTTTGCACATAATAGGTGCCTGCGCGAACTTAGTCTTTTCTCTAACCTAATTAAATAACTACTAGGTGAGGTAGTTTTCAAAGCTATGCAATAGTTTCGTAGTTACTAGTTAGCAAAGGTGTACGGAGTCTGAAATTTTTGACCCCAACTCCGCTCCTGCTTTGGCTGATTAAACTCTGACTCCGAAACATTTTAAAGTTTTGGACTCCGAGTCCTGCTTGAACTCCAAAGTGAATTATCTAAAGGCAGTGGCTGTAGATACGCCTGTGGATCTTGAAATTTGAAAACTTGTTCATACGCCACCTGTGACATAACAGTAACGCACGACGAGAGTGCAGTAGGCTTGGTAGAAACGAAGCAAACGTAAAAGAAAAACCCTAAACATAACCCCAAACTTAACCCTAACCGTAGCCCTAACCCTAACCTAACCTAATGCAATGCTAACCCTAACCTAACCCTAAGCTAAGGCTACCCTAACGAAATGCCAACCTATCCCTAACCCTAAGCTAATGCTAACCTAATACTAACCCATAAACGTAACACGTAAGCCTGAAAAAAGTAAACAAAAAAAAAGTAAAGTTGGCATGTTGAGAGTGAAACCGAAAACCAGTCCATTGGCATAGCAGCCGTAACGTCTAACAACTACACCACGAGACCCACGTCGTATGAATGATAAACTGACCGTTTTATTTGAATTGCGTCACGCCAGGCGCATCTGCAGTCACTTTCTTATCTAAACTTTTGGCAGTGTCTAAACGACCGTATCCGGGTTACGCATTCGACAGGCTAAAAAACATATCAAACGAATCTGCTGATCACTGCAATACATACGTGCCAGTTGCTTCTCAGATAAAGGGTTAAGGTGGCCAAGCATTTTTTACCCTATAGCCTACGCTAAACCCTAACCATTTATCTCAACCGCAAACCCTAACCATCAACACTAAACGCTAATAAACCCTAACCTTTGACACTAACACTGAACCCTAACCCTGAACGCTAGCCCTAAACACTAACCTTAAGCACTAACACAAAACCTTAATCCTAAATGCTAAATCTAACCCCAGTCCAAAAACACTTGTCTGCTTTTCGAAATGTACATCACAAGGGGTCCAAAAACTTTTACTTACAATCTTGTGTAAGTACTTCCAAAACAAAACAAATGCAACAAAGGAGTCATTCGAACTGACGATTGTCTAGTCACTTGCCACTCGACCATGTTGACAGTAGTGAGATTTCTCCAACTCAGTTTTATATCTGACAGAAAACTGGATACGGTAATATTTGTCCTTCGAAACAGAAAACTGGATATGTTGGTTGTTGAGACACTACCTAAACTTTTTATGTGAGCTAAATTTCATTGGCCAACATATTTTTAACGTATCACCATGAACAAGAAATTGTCCAAATCTTTACACACATGAAACTCACTAACCTAACCTGACTTACATCCAAGTTGAATTAAAATTTTAAGACTTCCTGTGAAGTAATTTTGCACATTTGAAGGTTATGTTATAACATGCTTTGTAAAAAAACAATCTGCAATAATATTAATCAAAAATAAACAAACTAACCTCTTATTAAAAAACTGACTCCGGCTCTTCCTTAGAAAAATCAACTCCGGCTCCACTCCTATTTTCCAAAATCATTAAGACTCCGGCCGGAGTCTACTCCGACTCTCCGGCTCCAGTACACCTCTGGTAGTTAGTTCATTTATAAGCTGTTATGTGTTAGTTCATATACGAGCTGCGATTATTGGCAGAATAGACTCGTTCCTTTTCATATTGCAATAACTTTCTACCCAATATTTGGCTTTCCTTTAGAAGCGACTTTAACTAGATCTTTAATCATGCACATTCAGAAAAAAACAGAGTTGCCCTAAAAAACAGAGTTACCCTGAAATTTTTTGCTGTATGGAATATACATGTTACATTCTGAATTTTTGAGCAACTTGCGCTTCCCCTGAAAAAACAGAGTTACCCTGAAATTTTTCACTGTATTGAATATACTTTTTACATTCAGGAGTTTTGAGGCGCTTGTCCTGAAAAACAGAGTTGCCCTGGAATTTTTCATTATATTGAACATGTATTTTTTATTATTGAGGATATTTGAGCAACTAGAGCTTGCCCTAAAAAACAGAGTTGTCCAGAAATTTTTCGCTGTATTTAAAATACTTGTTACATTCAGATTTTTGAACAACTTACGCTTGCCCCGAAAAACAGAGGTGGCCCTGAATTCACTGTATTGAATGTATATTTTTTATTATTCAAGAATTTTGAGCAACTTGCGCTTGCCCTGAAAACAGAGTTGCCCTGATATTTTTCAAGCCCGGCCGTCCCTCCGGCCCCGCCTCGTACGTCTATGCTTCTAGATCTAGATGATTTCGTTGATGAAGTTGACAGTCGACATGATAATCGAAGGATTAAGTTACCTGATATACAATTCTAACGTTGACTGTGCAGGGATTTGCGTGAGAATTGTATTGCTCATTGTTTATTTGTCTGAATCGTCTTAGGTTCAGAGTTAGAGCGTGTTTCGCTTATGACAAGACAGTTATAAATCAACGCAGGGTTGAAAAGTCAGCTTTTGAAGATCAGTCAGAGGAAATTTCAGTGTAAATATTAAAATGAACGACTTTGTTGGGAATATTCTGCAAAATAACTTTTACGCCTGCTGTTACATCTTGCTATCAGGTACACGCCGTTGCACACCTATTTGCGGCGCTGCTATGCTACGTAGAGTGGGGGCAGGTAGGTGGCGCCACATGTAAATAAATGGTCACCGCTGGATGGTGCCCATAAGTTACAAGTCACTGTGATAGTCACCACAAGCGAATTATAGTCGTTCACTTTTCCCTATATAATGATAGTGTAACCTAGAGTCGTGGAGTGAACTCGTCGAGTGAGCTCTATTGCTGCTGGTTGCTTTCCTGTTAGTTAATGCCCCGAATTGCCATCTTTCGCTTGTGCTTGCCTCAATAGTTCAAGGCGATGCAGTCAACTGCAACAGCAGGTGCCGAAACATCGGTGCTGTTAAACATTGTTTTATTTCTTAATAAAATGAATTATTTTAGTTTTTCTTGGTGCCTTAACTACAGGAATAAAAAATGACTACATGCTCAGTAAGATATGAACCACATTTATTTGATAAGGTTCGTTCTTCTGAAGCGTCCCGGTTTTCAATCACAAAAATATGATATGCCTAATTATGTCGATATACGCAAAGCACGCTGGCTGCGTCCTGCGTTTGCTGAATTGTACGGATTGTTGTTACGAGTGAATCAGGCGAAAGAACTTGTGGCTGTTCGTGTTTGAAATGCACCTGATAAGTGGCGTAACTGACGGGGGCAGGAGTGTGAACCGCCCACCCCGCCCCCCTGGCAGCAGCAACTGAACAGTTCACAATTATAACTACAGTAATATATTCAACGCCAGGGCCTAACAGAAGGGGTACAAGAAGTACATCGTACTCAGACCCGGCATGTAGGCCTACTGGGGTCCGGGAGGGTGAAAGTGCGCAAGCTATGTTTTTCTGTAATCAAGGTCAAAATTACTAGTCTAAGCAGTGTTCCCTCTAGGAAAATTTTACACTGCGCGATTACCTTTCAATGAGCATGCAATTGCGCAACCATGAAGACACACACCCAGTGAAGCGTTTCAAGCGGTAAAAGGGTTATGCGATGTATATTCGATAATCAAATTTGGAATGTTGCAAGTGCGCAAGAATGAGATTTCACTGTGCGACTGGTCTGGTGGCATGGGCGTCGGAAGGGGGAAGCAAGGGGGCCTTCGCCCCCATGGATTTTGACATTTTCTTATTACATTTTCAGCAAAAAAAGATTCTTTTCTTAGTTTCGAGAGGAAAAATTAAATTTTACCACTTTTCCTCCCCTGGAAAAATATTTTTTGCTACCTCTGGAAAAAAACTACTATTGACCTTCCCCTGGAAAAAATCCTTCCGACGCCCTTGCACTGGTGGTACTGCGAATTTGCGCAGCTGGGCACCTAAGAGGGAACATTGAGTGTAAGCCGTTGTTAATATAACACTTAGGCCAGAACATAGCATGGTAGCTGTTTTATCTATATTCTGATTACNATACAAATAAGCTATACAAGTTTAAAACGAGAGCCCAAGAAGCTACGGGGGCCGGTATCGGTNTTCGTACTGCTGGGGAAAAATTCTCTCAGAGGCCTTGCTCAACGCTGTTGCACAGTTGCAATAAGAATCTTGCAAAAGTTGTCAGCGTTTAGTTGAATACCTCGCAAAAAAAAGTCATCGCAGCTACCTTCACAACCGCAAGAAATTCGTTCCAACATGAAGTTTGTCAAACCATCAAAGCTCAAAAATTTTCCTGAACATCAGATCTGTTGTCATAACCACATGCTGTAAAATTCATCGCTGCTCTAAATGCATGCGAAGGTACATACTGCATGCACTGTCAACGCTGGATTCCTGTTCGATTGATGCAATGAGAACTGTTGCGATCGGAAATCCCGAGCGGCATGTGCGCAAAGCTTCGCATCGTGGCAGCAAGCAACAATAGAGATCATGGTCGCAATCTCTCTTCGCGTACGCTGGTCATCACGTTCAATCGTTCACACGTTAATATCTGCAGAGCTACCACGTCGCAATCTCTCTTACTATTGCTTGCTCGCGCAACATATATAATGGTGTTATTCTTAACGCACATCCCGTTCGTGGTGAATCACACAATCAACGCAACACCACCGGAGAAGTTGTAACAGAATGAAGTCGGAAAGTACGCAACGCCGGCTATCTGATTTTGAAAGCATATTGACGCAACCGTAAGTTAAAACACATGCGGGCACTGATTGTTGGAGAAAGAAGCAGGGCCGTCGCAAGCGGGGGAGTCAGGGGTGCTCGGCCATCCATTTGAGATATGTGCCCCCCATTTTATGTTTGGCTCCCCGGTTGCTGCATTCATCCAATATTGTATAAACACCATTAAAGTTTGTTACTGCTCGCTTTGATAACCTTAGTGATCTTGATATGATTTCGCAACTAGCGGCGGCTGGCATTTAACATTTTGTAAATCGTAATTATTAGCATGCGCTGACTTTTGACAATTCTTAATTACTACGTAACATTCCGGCCTCAATTTTACGCCTCCATAAGGCTGTTCCCGGGGGCAGATATCCCCCCTTAGTTACGCCACTGGTCACTACCATCAGTGCAAGTTGAATGTGACCAACCTGTGCATTTTATGCACTTCACCCACATCTCAACAAGGGCAGATTTGGAGTAGAAGTCACTACAAACTAAAACATGGACATCAGGCATGACTTTCCTTCTTTTCTGCTTGGTAGACGTGGTCCTCGAGATTTAATACAAACTTTTGGAACTCATTGATTCTTGTAACATCTTCTCAGTAGACAATATCAAGATAACTGAATTAAGTTTTCTTGATGATGATGTTTTTTAACTTTTGGAAAGGCTGTAGGATGATGATGGATCATTACTGGTGATATCACGACACCTTGTGGCATCCTAATTTTTAATGGCGGCACACCTGGTGGCATGTTTTTATGCAACCAGAACAAAAGACACGGGGTAAGTTGATACACTGTGTAACAACATGCCCAAAAATGCACATTATCACTGGACTATCTGTGGACACAGTATACAGATTTACTATGTAAACTGAATTGTCATGATTGTTGATAATTGTGTTGGTTAATTTGAATTACCAAATCGGTGTGCNCATAAACTTCGCTCTATCACGAATGCCTGCACTGGTCTGTAGTCTGCAATCAGAATACGGTTGCCANCAGGCGCGTAGTCAGGGNGGCAATGTCNTCCCCAATTCCAAANTTTTCAGGTTAATAAAATNTTNGAAGTATAAGCCAAAGAAATACTTCAGTGCAAATCAACGAAACTGCCTTAAGGAACCTANCCCACTTCGGCTTTTAGTCGAATACAAACTTGTATCTGACCTTTTCTAATCAATGACCCGCAAGTAAAAACAATTGGAGCAACGCTTTTCGCAGCTGTTTCTGGCGCACCAGCTTGCTGAATCCGGCCTAATGGTTCCGTAAGAGAGAATCGAGAGATATTTTGAAGGTTGCAACTTGCAGATTCAAAATAGGCTATCAGGAATTGGCAGGCCTACAGAGTGGGAAGAAATNATAGGGTGTAAGGCCTTGAGAAAACGATGGCAGTGCTTCATCTCTCTCTCTCGAGTCACTTAACATACATTTGCATGCCTACCTCAGGCAAGTTTCCATCAGTTCCATACAGGGAGTATTGGTACCCTTACAATACGAAGAGTATCACAGCATCTAGTTACAGCATTTTTATAAAATCCTATTTTTGTAATTTCACTCTTTGGATGCCCGGGGCTGTCGCCCCAATCGCCACTCCCTCTGCACGCCACTGATATTATGTCAACAAACTTCGCTAAAACGTTGGTTTGGAAACGTGACTATGACGTCACAAACAGCGCACAACAAATACAAATGATTACCATGCCACGGAATGAAACTCCCTCCATGAAAATTTTCTGCGTACGCCACTGAGGTCGACAGTGACACTATAGAGACGAGCGAACCTAACACTGCAGTTATCGTTTTTCATTTAAAGTAGGTTAGTTTGCTAATGCTAATTCTCACAAAGCGTACACTTATACACTGTTAAAATATCTTCAAACCAGGGGCGAATTTTCATTTTCGGAGCCCTAGGCTGTTTTAAATTGGGGGCCCCTCTTGAAGGTTTGCGCCGACTGATGTCATACAAATAAGCACTACACGTGCTTGCTACATTCATTGAACAAGTTGTTCCAATTCAAAACCATATTACTTTATTTTGAATTCCCTCGATATTAGGAACCAGAGCTTCATTTCAATAATTTTAAAGTTACCATTTCTGTTATTTTCATTTCTTGATTTTCCTGGCCCTGCTGCTTTCATTTCTTGATTTTCCTGGCCCTGCTGCTCGGGATGTGCCGCATGGTTGAAATATTTTTTCAAGGTGCCAAGTTCATTTGTAATGTCAAGCAATCCACTTTTTTCTCAAGTAATTACATTGCAAATAAAAAAACAAGCAGTGGCAACGTTGAAAATTTACAACCCAGGTTTGGATCGCCTCAGTGCGACCCATTTTTTGACCCTTCGTTACCCTTATTTGGGTTTCGACCCATACTTTGTGAACCACAGGCACTGGGATAGATTAATTAACTAACCGCTGTGTTAAGCTGCGGCGACAATTAAGTATTTCTTGACTCGATAGTGCAGAGCCGTGGTGATGATCGATTGCGGCTTCATTTTCGCAAACACATAAACATTTTCACACTTTGTGCAGACTGACTGGATCATCCGAAGTAGAACCTTGGAACTTCACTAAAAACAAACTTTTACAGCTTGTCAATTCAATGAAAATTGACTTTCTGTTTGCCGGCTTCAATCTGAACATAATTATTCGGAAAAACAGCACCAGAAAAATGCACGCTTTGTGGATGCATTAAAAACAAGGGGCAGGGAAAATTCAAAGTTTGAGAATTTGTTGTTGTTTTCTTCCCGGCCAAAGTTTCTGACTACGCGCCTGCATGCTGTAAGTTACTTTCTTAGGGTGAGATGAACTTGGAATATTTTCTGAGTTGATGAAAAACGCGCCTGGTTACTTGAAACGTTTGTGTAAGCCTTGGTTATTGGCGTCATAAGCATCTTTCAACGGCCACTGGTAGTGAAACCCAAAATTAAAAAACGTGATGTGCGCTTTACACCTATTGAGCTGAATTTGTGGTTCTTCATCGTAGTTCTTGCAAAACTTTCACTTCCTTCCAAATAGCGTTAACTTCTACCTCAAACTTCTGCTTCTTTTCATCAGAAAATGCTTTCACAGCGGTTAAATAAACAACATGAAAATTTTCAGCCACCACTGAAAGAACAGATGAACAAGAATTGGGCAAACCGTTCAAAGTTCTACTCGAAACCATGTAAAATTTTTGACGCGTAATTTGCAGAACATAATTCGATGTCCCAGTACCCAGATGATGACTGACAGCTGAAAACAACTAAAACTACCGCTCGCTAACCTACACTGCCATTAAAAGTTCTTTTCAAAACCTAGACAACTTTCGGTGCAGGCAACTGTAAGAGTTCGGTTACCACGCACCCACGCTCAAAGAAAGCGATGCGTTGTAAGGAACAAGCACAGACGATTGGCCCTATAACATCCCTTCAACGATCCGGAGAAAAAGTGTTACAGGCCAGTGACTTCAAAAAGTGTCGTTATGGGCCAGTGACTTCAAAAA
>JGI24022J15233_10009449_pt1 | contig 10977 bp, 7 predicted proteins | sample Ectturendosymbi2_FD_15233 | JGI IMG/M metagenome (IMG submission 15233)
GCACAGGGCTAATGAAGCCCTGAAGCAACTTGGGTTTGCTTTTTTGTCTTACTTAGAGCAAGGTGCTCGTAGTTTGTCAGTTTTTTTACAACTGCGGCAGACCTTTCGCAGGTAACCATTGCCTTCGTATTGAAGATTTTTTCTTTTTCTGATAAAAAGAAAGTATTAGATGTTTTCGACAAGCATTTTTGGGATGCTGCAGCTGAATGAGCGAAGTCTGGTATTACCGGTGCAGTTGACTAACAGTGAAATGGTGAAGTACCTTCCTGCTGATTTTATGGCTCTATGTATAATTCCTAGATTTGCTATTTCATATTGTTAAGTTTTTCATAAGTTCCATATTTTTACGTTAAACTGATATTCAAAACTGTTCTAAATTTCCGCTTTTGCTGACACACTTAGTTTTCGCAACACAGCATGTCGGTTGTAAAACGCAGAAAGGCCTTAAAGCCTATAGCAGTAGGTACGTCAAAGTAACTGATCAGCCATATGAGCAAAACTTTTCCTCAAGAGAGTTATTTTGAACTGGGCATTTTTGAACTTAAAAAGCCTGCATTACGCAGAACAAAAAAAAGTTCACCAGCGTGTTTTAACAGAGTGCTTTGAAAAGCACTTCGAAAAGAAGACATGGTTTTATTTGGCTTCTCAAAAAAGAAACTTTTTGGCACTCTCCCAGCTCTTTTGGATAAGCCTATGGGTTTCATAACAAAACTCTTGGAAAAACAGTTCAAAGATAGTCCTTAGCATAGTATTCCCAACCTCCTTTCAGAGATTACGCGCTGCGCTTTCTTTGGTACATGCACATCTTTTATTGAATTCAGTATAAATTTTAAACGGGGTAGAGGGAAATTGTTTTCTCCATCTCACAAACAACATAACAACAAAGAAAGCTTAGCCACTGACATCTTTGAACGGCTAAATTTTGAACAATCATTTTTTAAAACAGTTTTTTTAAGGAACACCTTTTGGCTAAATGTCATAAAAAATAATCCATGCAAAGTCTCGAGACGAAGAGCTCGAGACCGAAATCCTTCGAGACTGAGACTCAAAAAAACGGGTCCCGAGACCAAGCCTCGAGACTCCATCACTGCAATTTAATGAACCAAGTGATCAATAAGAGCTTTATAAAACCAACAGTTATGAACGAACAAGAAAGCCCACTTCATTGCGACATTAAGCTTGTGAGTGTTTGAAACCCAACAGCGTGAGATTAGAAATGAGACCACATGTTGCAGTGCTGCCCCATTGGCCCAGTTTGTCTTGGTTCAACATTGCTGTTATGCTTCAGCGATTTTGCTGTGCTGACAGGTTTTCTTGCAAGCTGATCTTGCTGCAGGTTTTTCCACAACCGATCCAGAGGTAACACTGTGCCTGACGTTGTGGCGCTTGTGCAAGAGGTGAACTGCTTGAAAAATGAAACAGTAGAACTGAAAGCTTCGCTGTCTCGAGCTGTTGCTGATCTCCGGAAAGAACTCGATGCTATCAGACGAGGAGTGCGTTCAATCAGGTTAAACTTGTTTGTTTTCATCAGACTGCCTATGCCTATTTTTTGCCCTGTTCATTTGTATAGTGGTGCAATTAAACTGTCAATGAAATATTTATTTCAAATTATTTCAAAATGATTTGCTTGTCAGTAAATTTTCAACGTGTTAGGACTATCATATTTTCATTGCCCGAAGGGGCACCATTTTTAGCCTAGATAGAAGCTGCTAAGTATACCGTATTTATTCAGTTGTAAGCCGCGGCTTATAAAGATTTTTTTTCATCATTTTGTGTGGCTTATAATCAAGGGTGGCTTACATTTTTGTATTTCTTTATGAACACTAACCATTTTCAGCTACTTGATGGAAGATCTAGGTTGTTTTGTAGATTGGCAAAAAATCTACGCAGACAGGCGGTTGAGAACCACTGGTATAGATGACGCTCAGTCTCTCCTTGGCTACATTTTGTCAAATAAACTCTATTTCCGCATTCTCTTCTCTTCAGAATCATATGCACACTCCGTCACTGGGGTTTTCTGATGAACAGCAGGCAGTTGTAGTGGTGAAACATCACTACCAGGGTTACAAATAAATGCGAAACATGTTAGTACATGGAAGTATCTCATAGGCTTGGTAACCTATATTCAAGTGCAGCTTACATTAATTTTTTAAGACCATTTTGTGCAGTTTATGAAGGGTGGCTTACAATTGAGTAAAAACGGCAGCCAGCAATGAGACAAGTTGCAAGTAGGATGGACTTTTTTTACTCTAATACAGTAGCACAATACAGCAGGGTTTTTTTAAAGACATTTTAGGGGCCTGATTCGGGTCCCTAGAATTTCAAATCGGGTCCCTAGAATCAGAGAAAATTGGGTCCTTAAAATCAGAGAAATCATGTCCCTACAAATCCATACCAGGTACCTAACATTTTCCTTTAAAAAAAACTGCAATACGGTGAAGCTATTACATAAAGAAAATGAACAAACTAGGAGCATTTTTTACACACAAAGAATACCTTGAGAAATGCAGCACTCTAAATCAGGGTCTCAAATTATCAAGTAACCCAAGGACTGCATTATGATGCTGACGCAACATTGGTGGTACCTTAATCGTACAAGAAACAGCTTTTATATCATATTTCCTGCAAAAAGTATCATGAGTTAGAGCAAATCATTTCCAGCCATCTGTACATTTGTTTGAAAGGAACTTGTTCACTCGCTAGAGGAGCACTTTACACTGGTGAATAAACCACCTGCTATAAATACAGTAACACACAAGTGTTGGGCATAAGTTTAAGGTTCATTTGCTATTGCAGCATGCAGAAGCACTGACCCTGCCAACAAATAGCACTGCAGAGGGCACCATAAAAATACTACTGTTTATTCACCAAGTTATGTAGTCCTGGGCATGATTTGTTGCAGTTTGAAAGTTTTGTTGCTTTGTGTAAAACTGGAATACCCGTCAGCCATCTTAATTTTCAGTTCTTCTCTGGTCTGGTTGGACAAGTGAAGCCTGGTAGGGCTTCAGCTATGAATCTAGTCAGTTAAGTAAGTCTTTTGGAAAGGGCAGACTAAGCTCTTCAGCTATGCAACGCAATCATCTAGATATGAGGAACTGGTAAGGAAGGGGAGCAAGATTCGAAAAGAAAATTGGTGTTTTCGGCATCCTCAGAGGACATTTTCTTTCCCAATGTTTTGTAAACTTCTTTATGGACAGGGCTACAAAGACTCAGGAATGCAGAGAGTACTATCCTTAGAAAAAGATCAAATGATTTAATAAATCAAGCCAAAGAAATGATTACCATGAAATCAACTGTGGTACTGCTTTCTTCGTCTTCTATAGTTGATTCTGCTTGTCCTCCAGCTGCAAGTGTGTATGCATGAGTGCTGGCCCAGCTCAATGTAATAGTGAGAAATGTAGTAACACACAACGAATTTTGAATAGCAGCAACCAGTATCATGAGTTTAGTGGAACAAAGTCTGTAACTACGAAAAGAAGGATAGACACGAAGAGCGCAAGTAATGCTAACACTTTAAGAGCTGGCGTATGATATATTCGTACCTAGATTTCGGCCTAAAAAACAGCAGTTTTCGGGTGCCTTACCAACACCATAGCTCCTCCGCTGATTGCGCTAGAGAGCTGTTCAAGGTCTCAAACGGATCGGACAGTCTTCTAGTCTGCACTTGAAAAAAATTTTTGGTTGGGGGTTGCGGATTTTTTGTGAGTGACATCATAAGTGAAATAGTTTTGGGGATATTTTGACTGATGTTACCTGCCTAGGGCCCAACCGCTAGGCCAAAGAATTTTGCTGAAGTTTTCATTGGAAACTAAGCTCGAGTCCGAGTCTTTTGAGCCTTTGATCGACTTTCTACCGTTTCTGGTTCAAAAGTTATGATCTGAAATAAACCAATTAATTAACTAGCTAATTAGTCAAACATTTTTGTTAGTTTAGATCATAACTTTGAACCTGAAACCCCAGCAGGTCATCCAAAGTATCAAAGGACTTGGATTGTAGTCTAGTTTCCAATAAAAACTTCAGTGAAATACTACCATCTAGTGGTTTGGGCCCAGGGAAAGGTGAAGTGGGCCAAGGTGGCCTAAAAGTCCTCCAGTTATGATGTCACTCACAAAAAATCTGCACCCCCAACCAAAAAAAACTTTTTCGAGTGCAAGCTACAAGACTTGATGCGTCTTTTGAGCTTTTGACCAGGTCTGTAGCGCTTACCGGACCAAAGAAATTCCTGTAAAAAGCCACATGCGTTTCGGTGTTTTTTTCTCGAAAAACCCGAAACCGGCCGGATGCCAAAGTGTTAAGGCTGGCTTTGCAATAAAGCTTTAAATATTGACTGAAGCCTGAAATACCAAAGAAAATAAATATGTGGCGATGGTTTCATCAATATCAATCATACCTCTGGTTTTGAGAACATAGTGAGGCACATACAAAATATGACACCAGCAGGAGATGGCAGTGTTTTTAAAAAATCAGATTAACAAATAGCGGCATTCAAATTTCTTGCTTAAAGTACAAAATATTGTTTGTATGCAGGTGAGAATCTCTTAACATCATGTAGAAGTGTTGTGTAAATACCCATAATTATGTTTCATAAAAATATGATTTTGGAACAAGTGGCTTATTAGTTAGCATAAAATACAAGGGAGTCTGTATGCCATGCTGCTCAGTTTTTGTGATGTTTGAAGATTACTGATCGCACCGCCTGTGCTACCATAGTCTCCAGCAACAATAACAAACCTAATGTTGAACATCTTGTGTTGTTTGTAAAGGAAGCGCTACCGTCATGCTGTTCAGCAAAGCCTTTCGAAGCAAACAGTGGACAGCTACCACACAGCTTGTGACTACAATGTTGATACCGCTGTTGGAGATTTGGAGTGAGTTTGGTTACTTTATACAATGTTCCATGCTCAAGCAAGCATTAGAACTACTTTACTTTTGTTTTTGTTTTCAAAGCATGTCGAACTGATATGATGTGCCAATCAATATGCATCAGCATGTATTGGCCAAGGTCAATATCTTGCTCTAGTTTATACAGACGGTTGTGATTCCTGCCGATCTTCTTGAATAAACAAACCTTCTTTTCAACTTTGTGGTGATTAGGGTGTCTATCAAGGGTTTGAAATGTCATGTTCAATTAGACTGGTGGTTTGTAGCCATAAATACAGATTTTTCCTAAGATCGGATTTCATTGAACTACTGCACAAAGTTTTCGTAAGTGCCTAGTTTATTCAGAATCTTTTATTGTGCTTATTTCAACTTTGAGTATTTACTTTTAAGCCCCTTGTTTGCAATTCCTTAAAGTAGTATTAACTTTTGTCCCCGTTTATACACTACATCTATCAATGCAAATAAGTAAATAATTATGGGTATAAATTCTTTGGTACACGAAAAGCAGAAGTGCTGAATAGCCTTATAATGAACATCACGGCCAAAGCAAACGATACAAATGACATATTGCAAACGTTTCGATAACTCCTGTTATCATCATCAGTGCATACCAATAGAACTGCAGTGATCTTGCTGCAGGTTCTTATTGGGCATTCAGGAGAAAAACGCTGTAAAAAAATGCAAAAGGCTGTTTCGGTAGTGACGTAGTGGCGCGAGGCATACGTAGGCACACGACTCAGCTGGATACGTGGCAATGGTGATGGCGCGTGACGTCACAAGTGAAGCATGAAGCTCTGTTACAAGTTAAAAATGCATAGAGGCATCGACAGGATGTTTTGCATTCAGCTCTGGCTTGTGTTCTTGAATCAACAAAGATTCAAGAATCTGCAGCCGTCGCCAATTGTTGTCACTGCCAATGACCTCAGGGTTGTGAAAGTCAACCTGATGATCTGGGTTGGCTTGCAAGTGTCTGCATACTGAAGAGCTTAGTGACGTTCAATGCTGTTCTATACGATTTATTAAATTTCATTGCGTTTGCCCGATGTAGGAGGCACTGTATGAGCAAATAAGCTTGTACACAACGTTAAACCGGTTTAGTAAAGCTTGCCAGTCTTTAACAGAGAACCACTTTGAAGCTTTCGAGTACTTTGAAAACAACGTAGCTTCACATTCACTACAGTCTTGTGTCTTATAAAGCTGCTGAGTTCTTGTCGTATGTTATTAGATATAGAACCCAAATACGCTAGTTGTAATGAAATATATTTGGGTGAAGGAGAGGGTTCAGCTGGTGCATCACGTTGTTGCGTGACAACGTATTTTCTGTTCAAGAATTGCTGAATGCAATTGTCTAAAAATTTGTCAGGGTATCCGTTGCAAGACAACATTCGCTTAATATTCATAAATTCCCAAAAAGGCTTTTATAAAAGGCTTTGGACCATTGGTGATATTATGATCCCATCATAAGTTCGCAAATGGACTTAGCTCTGTTTCAATTGAGGTGGCAAATCCTCATACCAACTGATTGTAGCTTATTTTATTGTCTGATATACCACCTCACCTGAGTCGCATTCTTCCAGGTTGTTTGAGTCAATTCATTATGACTTAACCAATTGTGAATCCTGCTTCACAAAAGAGATTGTTGCAGCCTCTCTGCTGGCGTTGCGCCGATTTGCATGGTTCACCACGAACGGAATGTTTCGCGAAGAACAATACCCATATATATGTGGCGCACACAAGCAATAGCAGAGTGATCGTGACGCGTGTTCTCTACAGTTGCTTGCTGCCACAGTGCAAAGCTTTGTGCAAAGGCTGCTCGGGCTTTCTGATTGCAACAAAATGGTGCTGTGACCCGAACGTGAAGGTTGTTCCAGGTGCAGCCTTCACACAAAGAACATGTGATCAGTGCAGTTAGTTGTAAAAAGGAGAGGATGTTGTTACAACCTCTCTGCTGGCATTGCACTGAATGCGCGGTTCACCACGAACAGAATGTGCGCAAAGAACAACACCCATGTAAAAGTGGCATGAACAAGCAATAAAAGAGTGATCTTCGTGAGTGATGTCTAACAATGCTTGTGAACCTGGTGAACAGTTGACTGTACTTCCTGATGGTGACCATGAGAGTGATCACGTCTGGTGAACTCTATTGTTGCTTGCTGCCACAGTGTGAAGCTTTGTGCATATGCCGCTCGGGCTTTCCAATCGCAACAAGATGAAGCTTTAGTTGTTCATTTAGTCATATCTGACTCTTTTGGGTCAGTTTCAATAATTCCCGTAACCCCAAATACTACAAAATATTTTGACATTAACTGAAGAGTTTCTTGCATTTTTCGAAGCGAAAAGCAGAAATTTACATTCTCAACCACCAAGCATTTCTGGAAGCACAGCAAGTTTTTGCACAAAGCACTGTAATGGATCACAGTTCATTTCACACTAGTACATACTTTTGGAATGAAGTAAATGTTAAACTGAGCATTGATCACATGCTGTTGGTGAGTTCAGAGATTACTTGCTACAAGCAACAAGCTTTTACTTTCTCACTAAAGAAATAATTGTAGCTTCATACCTTACTGATACCAATAATATTCAGAAGCAGTCCTGGAGATGGTTTTGCTTGAGATTAAACTTCTGACAGCAAAATAAAGCCTTTCAAAACCACACACAAATTGCTCCTAGCTGGAATTGCAATTTGGCCAATCACTATGTAGCAGGACAACCTGGACAACCCTCTTGTGATGAAGCAAAAAAGGAATGATTGGTTTTTGGTTTTCTGTTCTGCATACTCCTATGTGCCAACTTCACTCTGCACAAATAACAAGTTATAGTATAGGGAATTGCTAAGAACAATGTGATAAACCTTATCTGTAAACAACTCAAAGAACCATCTAATATTTAGAAGAAAAGTCAGGTGGAATTACGCAGGCTTGTTCATAAGAATTAGATTGCCATAGGTTGAGACAGTGGACTTAAAGCTTGCTACATTGCCAGTAATTTTAATGTCATTTTGCAGGAATATTCTGAAGTTGAATGCCATCATGTTAGTTATAAGATGACCATGTGTGGTCACGGTAAAGTAAGCAGTAGACATATAGCTCAGTGCCATATTTGAATGGTGCAATGCCACTGAAAATGAGATTAAAGCCCATTATGCAGTGACAACAAAAAATGGGTCACTCAGTTGTCATTGACCCTTCCCAAAGCCATGCTCCCTTACTTTGTCAGTTTGGGGTAGCTCAGCCACAGATCGGTTAAAGCTATACAGGTACATGGTGCACTGTACCTTTATGTTTGTAATTTTGTACAAATTCCATGGGATGCAATATATCCCACAAGCACAAGTCCTCATATAGGATGCAATGGGACAGAAATGTGTGTTATGCACAAGCCTAGCATTATGACACACTCTAAAAAAGTTAAGTCTGCAACAGACTGAACTTTTTACAAAATGGCATTGTGTAATGTTACAATCTCAAACTAGCTTCTCCATGGCTCCCGACAACAAAACAATTTGAATTACTTTTGGTGGGAAATGGAGACTTGTTGTTGCAAGGTTTTTGTAACACTTTCCCTAGTTGTAAGCCACAGTAGTGATGTCCGGAAGTGGATACATTGCAACTTATTTCGCAGGGAAACTAGTTTCATGTATTGAATCTTCGGTCTTGCAATCAGTAGGAAAACTTACTAGCGAAATGTTGACACTGAACAAGAGATGAAAAAAGGACACATGAACTGCGTTTAGAAACACAAAGTAAGGCAGGAAAAAGTTGCTTTTAATGCTGACTGTACTAGAACCCTAGAAAACTCAACTGTTAACCAACCTAACACCTGACAATGTCTAGCAAGCACTTGTGAAGCCAGGATCTACTCCTGTAAAGATTAACAGCAGCGCTAGCAACAATCGGCATGGTTTATAAGTCAGCACGTCGCGTTTTACCAAGTCTAGAAGGCACACCACAACAACAGATATGTGCAAGTTTGAATCGTTGAAAACGGATGAAAGCTGAGTCGAGGAGGCAGATTTCTCCCAAGCTGGCCACGAAGCTACAGCAACAAGTTTATATTTGTATCAGGAAAAAAAATCAAGTTGCGGACTTAGTGCACTTTCATAACATAGTGCTTATAGCATGCCCATGACACAAAACTTACACAACACAGGGCTACCAAGCAATGCAGCTGTAGCATATAACATCTCTTTTGTTGCTTGCTGCTTTGACTTTCTCTTTGCAACATAACTACAATGACAATGAACATATCATCTGTTACTTCATCAATTTTTCGAAAATCTTGATATATCCTGTACAATTTTTGAGCTGTTCTTGGGTAGCCATGCAGTGATTCTTTTTGCTTCTGGAAACATTTTGAAATCAATCTGAAAGTATACAGAGATTGCTGAGCTTCTAACCTCTACTTGGTTGTATCTACAAAAGAAACAACAGTTTGCTGCAGCTTGTATCAGTGTATCTCAGATACGTAAACTTTTGTAACCATCACCAAGTTACGAACTTTCTTCTTTGCCCGAAAGGTCATTCATGTATTCTATTATTTTTGATACATTGTCTTGTGTTGTGCTGTTATGCTTCATCCAGTTTGTCTGCACAACTCAAGGATTTCTTACTTTTGTTACTTAGGCCCAGGGTTGAGAAACTCCCAGCCTGAGAAGGACCTTCGTCCAGCCTCAAAGTTCAACACTTGGACACTGATTCATTGTGTACTGTAAATATTGGTGAAACTTCTTCATGCGCTTTCATAGGATGTGCTGTGAAGTTTATAAACGTTACCCTGTATAATCCCTCCTTAAATTTATCTAGAGTCATGAAGTAGTACTTCTTCAAGTTTATCTAACACTATAAGCAAAGTTTGTGTTATGCAATCCAAAAAACAATTCTTAAAAAATTTAATTCGAACATGGGCGCAATTTGCTGGGGGACACGTTGGACGTGTCCCACTCACTTTTTCAGACGGGGGGACATAATATGCCATGTCGCCCCATTTTTTCTCTTTAGGTTTTGTATTTGGAGAGGTTTCAAAAATAAAAGTGATGTTTGTCATGTTTTGTGTGAAGAGGTTTTCATGTTAGATGGTAGGCCGAGACGGTTTTAACAGGTCTGAGGAGTTTTTAGCCATTGGCGTTAATCGGTTATTTTTGAACATATCTAGTATGGCTGCCAGGTGTAACGTACAGTGTATTTAAAAAAGGTTCAACCAGCAAACGTTATGAAAGGAAATAAAACAATGCAAAAATACACGGGCGTTTCGACCAGCAGCAAACGGCCTTTATCAGGACGCAGAACAAAACTCAGCGTGTATCATCATTTTGTTTTTTTTTAACACAACGTTTTTTTAAACACAACGCAGCAAAGCAATCTCAGCAATGTAATGAAGAAAACAGCCGAGAGATTGCAGCATTACCTTTCGCTGGCGTGGCGATGTTGTTTGATGCCCCTTTCTGAGAGTTTGCGGTTTGCGTACACCTAAAATTTCATAAGAGTTTGCGTACCCCTAAAATTTTATACTGCCTGGCTGTGCAGTAAACCTTTCGTCACCGTGCTTTACCATTTGATAAAGTGCAAAAACCGTAAGCGTTTCAGCATTTACATCTCATTTATACCAGTCTAATTTCCACAAACAATCTGTTCCCGATCCAACCTGTTGCCTAATTTTACAATATGGTGCGGCCAGCGAGCCAAAAGTTCACCGGCTGATTTAAACGAACTGGTAGAACTTCACAATGGGATAAAGTTCAACAGAAATGAAACTACTTCATACAAACTGTCTTGCGCTCTAAATCTTTTACTTGAAAGCCCAAAACCTCTAGGATGCATTCTATTGCTGCTTTTGGTTAAGAGTGTTCCAGTGCGTTTCCAAAAAAATCGCATTCACGAAACAAAAAATTCGCTTCCGTTTCCGCACACACAGTTTGTGAAGAAAGCGAGTTCTACAAATATTACAATGGTTGTTAGTTTTCAATGGACCAAATAGTTCCAGAGGCAAAGCCAAAAACTTCTAGATGTTGGAGCCGGACCCGAAAATTTTAGATGTCTGGAGCCGGGGCCTGAAATTTCAGTTACGACTCCACAAATTTTAACAACATATTTGCTT
>JGI24022J15233_10009451_pt1 | contig 10977 bp, 10 predicted proteins | sample Ectturendosymbi2_FD_15233 | JGI IMG/M metagenome (IMG submission 15233)
CGGAATCGTGCAGGCAACAATCGAATGAGACGCCGCGCGGAAGGAAAACAAGAATCATGCAAATGCGACGCGGACCACTGATCCCGCAACAATACCGAATGCACGGTAGGTGTGTTAGCCGAAGACGCTTCGAATTTCACAGATTTCGGTTGAGATGCAGAACGCGAGTGACAAAAAGCTGAACTGTACCGTGTCCACGTTGATGACTGCCTGTAGTTGAGCCAGAAGACGGTGGCGTGATGACGACGAAGAACCGGACATGTGCTGTAGACCCGATATAGCGGCACCGACGCTGCCAGCAGCGATCATGGAAGGAGTGTAGACGGAGAATTTGTGATCTAAAAATGCAAACCGCCAATGTCCTTTAACGAATAAACACTTCTCACTGTTTACGTGAGTAAGTATTACAGTATTACTTCTCCAGCACTATACCGCACAGCAGTCGCCTTTCTGACACAAAGGTAGCTTTGCGAACAGTTTAATCGACCGTTGTTTTTGAAAATCTGAAATCCATAGATATCTTTCCAATAAGACTTTAACCCACATGGCCCGAACATACAAAGGTCACCACCAGCATGTAACCTGCAATAAAACGGCGACTCTTCCTTCCGCAATCAGGCACACAGAGGCCGCCTATAAATTTTCTACACGCATATGCGTGCAATAGGTTATATTAAGTCGGCGTCCTTATGTTTATCACTTGAAGACAGCGAAGAGTTTTGGACACATTGATGAGTACAGTTTCCACCCTCCCGCTCCATAGGCCCGTCATTTTACAAACTGCTTCACACGTATTATTTGACCCGCTAAGTAATTAGTTTGGATTTCTCCGTTCTGTCCAGAGCTATTAATTGACTCTGTCACTTCTACATTTCCTAGCAACGTTAAAGCACGCAGCTCCTTGTCGACGTCACGCCACTTTTCGCTTGTCGAGATGTGCTTCGAGATCGCCAACACCGAGCGCTTTCACCTTAATCTTTTTTTGCTTATTTTTCATTATTTTGTCAGCGTCGCGCGTTGCTTAGAGCTCAAGTAACAAAAGAGACGCAGGGAGCGACCGCTGCCACGGTCTTACCAACAAATTGTATTCAATCAGCCATGCGCAGAGGGCACTGATGCCCTAGCTAGAGGACAGGGGTGGGCAAACTGCGGTCCGCCGAACATTTTTGCCGCCCCTCATCTACACAATGCCCACCTTTAGTATTTTTGTGCCGATTGAGTATCAAAATATAGAATACAAAACACAAGAAAAATTTATAAAATAACCTAAGTTTGAATATTAGAAACACAAATATCTTAAAATAAATATTACAATGTCTATTTTATATTAAAGAGTATAATTTGTAGAGGCTGGCCCTTCGATGGATACTAACAGAATAATGTGGCCCGAACTGAAAAAAGTTTGTCCAACCCTGGTGAAGTATATAGCGGTGCCCATGACTGACATCGTGGTTGAAAAACAATTGTAAGGGGTAAAATAGGCAGTGCACTCTCTGCAAAAAAAGCTATTAAAACAATACGTTCAACAATCAAGCTTGGCCGAAAACCACGTGATTTCATTTTACAATAGAGCAGCCAATACGTGGCATTCGCGCGATGTTGATACTTATCGTCCCTCCTGGCTGAGGACTCCGAACGCAACTAAAACTCTTGGGGACTAATTTGGGGGCATGAAATTGCAGCCTTCACGATCTGACCAGCGAGGCACTCGTCAGTTTCCTCCATCACTCTTGTCACAAGATATCATAAAATCTGCACCCACAACGAAACTAGCTTTTCCGTTAAGACGTGGGAACAGGATCTATTGAGCTGCAAGTGTCACAGCAGTTCCGTGTATTCCATTACCGAAACTGCTAGCTGTGAAACACTGCAAGCGAGCCTTCGATGACAGCAAAAGCAGTGGTACCAAAAAGTTCCCGCCCGAACACCAGCAATACAATCGAAAAATATATTTGCCACAGTGAAAAATGCAAGCCAACAGCACGGCAAACAAATCTGTACGACTGTGTCGCGCGAAATCTTTTTTCTAGAAACGTACAATGCGATGTGCTCTACAATACCGTTACGTGAAAATCAGAGGACGTGGGAACAAAATAGTGTTTTACGCCCGTCCAAGTCTTCAGCAAAAGCGTGGTAGAAAATCCATTTCCGCAAGTTTGTCTCGTCATACATCGTACTGAGATAAGGCTTCTCGGCAGTGCATCTCAAATTCACAACTAACGATCGTGTTTGTGCAAGTGAATAACGCGGCTGTGCAAAATGAAGCATAGCCTTGTTGGTATTTTTGGCTGGCTTGGCTAAACATATCACCCTTATAAAGCTGCGTTTGAAAAGTCTGTTGTTTGCTTCAAAAACACCGCCCCAACTTACCGCTGCACAGTGCTGCTGTGGGGGTGTTCGGAACATTTGACACAAGACCACGGTATTTTAATCCGAATCTTTCTTTTTTTAATAAAGTATATTCCAAGGACGAACAATCGAACGGAACTGCATAAGCTGAACAGTATGCCAAAAGCCCGTAATGATCCGACTCGACCATGAAGGTGGCTTCGGACAGTGGACAGGACGTGGTGATTATTTACACTTCAGCGGCGGGTTTCAATGAGTGGGCTAGCTAGATCCAGTCTTGAGCGATTCAACGATCAGCAACGCAGTCGATAAGCAGCCGTTAGGTCGCATAGCTCGCGTCTTTTGCTAGAGTGTTGTTGTCGGGCAAGCTAATGCTCTCCTACGCAAGAAAAACCGAGTTGACCTTACAGCGGCGGCAGCAAGTGTCTTGAACCGCGTTGGAACAAGTTGCTACGGTCAAGTCGCTGACCGATACGATAAGAATACCCTGAAAGTCCGTTTACAAAACTGTTGCAAAATGCAGATGTTTTTCTTCCGATAAAAAACTAGTATTAACCGACTGCGGCCGAAGTAAGAACTGCAAAGAAAAGCTTCATTTGCCAACTCCATCCCAGCACGGTGAATTCATGTCTGATCACTGATCTGACTTGCTCGTCGACCAACTTGCAACGCATCTGCCCCGAACAGTCAGTGGAGGTTGACGCGCGAGGGCTGTCCAGTTACGGCCACCTAGGCCACAGACTGACAGCAGACTTCTAGTTCCAGTGTCTGTTATTTGAGGTTTTCGTCAATAACTCTCCACTCCATGTCGCCTTGCTGCTACTACTTCTGTTGTTGTTGTCATGGTTGCTGAATTTCAAGCCAAAACGGTCCACTTTGTTTTATCAGGGCTGATTTTCGAACACGAACACAACGGACGCAGCAAGCTGGCCTAAGGTTGCGAAGTGTCGACGAAACCATTAACAGGAGAGCAGTGAGAATATTCCAACCACCAACGCACAATGGTTAGTGGTTACGCATCTTCCCTAGAATTGGTGGTTGTCAGGAAAACCAGTAACCAGGCGGCAACATAACAAAAACGCTCATTTAAACAAGCGGGAATTTCTGAAAAAGCGTAATTCGTCAGTAACCAACTCGATCTATCGCTTGCTTAAACATGCCAGGAAAACCTCATTATTTATTCTTGTCGGGTAGCCAAAACGACAGCACATGTACAATTTCTTAACAACACTTGGGACAAGCTGAAACTTCGAGATTCGAAAGGAAATGTATGTTACGGTATTCCACAATTGAAGACCCTCCAACGAAAAGTGTCTAAGTCACATTTTTGGGTAAACTGAGTTACACAGTGGAACGTGTTCTCGAAACTTTCCTCAACATGCTCTCAAAAAATCTAGCATGGAACAAGCATCTAAANNTTAAATCTGTGCATCCACATTCTGCTTTATCCAGTGTTTCACATGCGAATTAAAAACTTTAACAACTTTTTTCTCGAAACTGGCAATTTGTGACTTAGGCACTTTTCGTTGGAGGGTCTTCAATTGTTTTCTTGCTTTTATAGTAAAATCTGAAAGATTTGCAGTAGTGTAAACTGTTCTGCCATAGATCCCACGTGTATTAGTTCACATTAGCACATTTCGTCACTTTTTAGTATCACTTTGATTACACTTTTTCGTGCACACTTTTACACTTCTTCGTACATTTTTTCGTGTACACTTTTAGTTTTAGTATCACTTGATTAAAATGCCTTTCTTTAGTGTATTGCGCTCAATTATTAACCCCACCAGCCTTGGTTGTCAAAACGTGCTCGCTAAGTTAAATTAGTACATTATTTGTTTTCTCTTTTGTACTGAGGACTCGCCTTTTCGTCGGGCCCTGACAGAAGCTTGCTTCATGTTAATGCTTTCTACAACTTTCATGATGTTATACTCTTACACACAAACGTTCATTCAAGATGTCTCCTGTCTCGTTTGTCTATAAACAATTAAAGTTGATTTGAACTGTTTTCATTCTACGAAAAAATTTAATTAAAGCAATAGCCGATCGCAGGTGGCTGGTGTTCAATCGTTGTTTTTCCCATCGTCGACAGATGTCGTGCACTGTACCCTTTCCTAGCCTACATCGCATCTGCTTTGGACGCTTTGTTTTACCTCTGAAATTGCTATATTTTCCGCGTTTTTTTGCTTTTTGTTGCTATTTACCCGCCCTTGAAATGGTTTTCTTACCGCCAAGGATCAGCGTTTGAGAACAGGTTGTCTGATGGTACAGTCACCACATGGCGGTAGCAACGTATAAGAACGTCGGAGGCTCAGACCTATTTTGTCATTGAAAAACGAATTCTTGGCAAGAGATCTGCAGAACGTACGTACAAGCTCACACAGTCCAACCAAAGGGTCTGCGATTGTGCCAAGTTTAGAACTAGTGTCTGTTGTAGGATCCTTCACATCGGTTCGTGTGTAACGTGCGAACGAGTGTCGCACCGACCAGTCCCCACATGAAAGGTTATTTGATGGAGTACCGTCGTTGTCATAGGAAATATGCCAAATACCTCTTTTCATAACATTCTTAAATTCCAAACCAAACGGCCAGAAGCTCAGTCAGAACACAAGTAGCGGTCTTGAGTCCTACGGTTGTTTCGTCGCATTCGCTACTCACCAAAAATGCGGAAGAATCGTGGCATTCAAATACGTCATCGTGTGTCAGAACGCTTAATGCGCGAAGACACTTTTTCATTCTGCTCCCGCAGGCACCAGAAAAACACGCCGTGAGGCAGGCAAGAACACTTCTCATGAAGGTAAGTTGAGCCGAAAAATCTCGCAAAACGATGGCAGATTCGTAGCCTATTTGACCAACGCACGCTCCTCCGCAAGCACCACTGCACCATGAATCCCAATCACTCTCCCGGAAAACGGACAGTCGGCGGTCGATGAAATCAGCATTAAATCATTCTCCAAACAAACACGTCCTCGGTAGAAAAACCATACGGCAGTCTTCCGATCGAACACATGCAGCAGCCTCTTTGAAAGCAGTCGACCATTGTAACAAAAACAACATCGGTATTCCATTATAAGCACGGAGCTGGCTGGAAACAGCACAACTGCTGCAACGTTTTTCCACAACACTAAACCGCAATTTTCCGCTGCTGTCCACTTGATCTGCGGATCAAGCGTTGAAGCCGACAGTCTAGAAGTTTTCCATACTAATCAGAACTACCTTAAACCAACGTTAACAAGTGCTGACTGGTTGCGAGACTGCGTTCACACAAATCTTTGTGATGTCAGGTCGGTCTACGAGCATTGTTTGTTAGTCGAAGGTTGTTCTCGACCACAAACGTCATTCATATTTGAGAGTATCGGACCAGCAAAACAGCACAGGCTCCTTTTCTCGTCGGAGACATAGCCAAAGAGTTGAAATGACAGTGAAAAAATATACTGTTTTTGCAATCACCTGGACATTATGAAAAGCAATGTTTTTTTTAGTGCAAACCTACCACAGAGCAATGGGACAACCTAATCTGTGTGTGGCAAAGCATCCCGAGCGAGCAACGTTTATCGGAATCGATCATAAACGCACACACAAACCAAGGCCCATCCTCAAGAATAGCGTTCAAAGGTGCCTGCATAGCACAAACTGCTGAAGCGTACGGCAACAATATGACGTGACCGTAATGCATGCCGATTGGATCGCATTACCGCGTACGTTTACGGAGTAGCAAACGGCACTTCCCCAAGCGCAGTGCCACTAAAACGTGGACAAGACATGATTCGATGACGCCTGACATCAGTAATGCATTGCGCAAGCAGCCAGGTTATCACAACGAAAAATGAGGATCGTTCAAAGGCCTGACAGACTCCGTCTGTGCTGAGCACCCAAACGAGACACCGGGTTGACAATGTGTTTTGCCATCGTACGCCAAAAGCATTGACTACCGCCAAGGAAAAGCATTCGTATTTTTTCACAGGACACCAAGAGACGCAAGTTAGGTGGAAATGAGTTTAGAAGGAATTACGTGCGACCTAATCATCCACCATGAAAAACTGGCAAACACAAGAAATTTAAGTCGATTTACCAGTTGCCGCTAACCAAATGTTTTTATCCGCGCGGCTGAGTAGCGAACATTCAGAAACTAGTTTGACATCAAAGAAAAGCGATGAGATTTTACGACGAGCCCAACATGGCTGGGGCGTATTGCGAGAGCCGGTCATTCGTCGGGCCTTATCAGTAGTGTCTATGACGAACACGGTCTTGTTCATGCGCAGAGACATTTTAACGAAACATGCTAGTAAGCATGCTGCGCTGCACAGCCCAGACGAGTTACCGCAATCGCAGTACTTCAGCAACGTGTCATTACGCAGCAACCAATAGTGTTGCGAGCAAGTGGCGCGGCGTGCGATAGCACTTGCAACGCGATACTATTCGAGATTTCATGTCGTCGGGAAACTCCACAGGAATTATCCAGAGGGGTCAATAACGAGTCCAGCCATAAGCTCAGTCTGGGCAGGTACACAAATTCTGCAGCATCTCCGGAAAATCTTGAATAAAAACAGTCCTATTCCACCCTGAGCTTTTTGAAGAACAGTTCTCAATTACTTGTACTGTCCGCAAGGAGTTGGACTGCGTGCTGAAAGGCAAAAGAGGACCAGACACTTGTCTACTTTCGTTTTTTTCAACGTAATCACCGTGGTGCATATCATCAAAGTTCTCGTGTCGCGAAACGGGAGGAAAAATAAAGATTCAAGGGAAAACAAAAGCTGTTTAAGTGTCCAGACGTATAGTGTGGCACGCACTGCCGTTTGAGGCGTACGCTCCGAACCATCAAATTAATTAACTCCACAGATCTTCTTGAAGAACGTACGAACGTTGTTAAGAAAAAAGGTTCCATTTTGTGTAGTCATCTTTAATTATGTTAAGCACCATGGTAATTCGTCGTTTCATGAGTCATATTGCAAGGATTGAGGATTCAAGGAAAATCACCCAAGTGAAATCAGCTGCGCAAAATGCGTAGGAAGCAACGCTAGGGTTCCAAACTCGAGCGTCACGCCCATTTGAACCCACGTCGAGGCAAAACACCTTTGTGCATCGAACTAAAGCTGTCGGAAAACCGCCGAGATACGTTCAATTAGTTGCCACCGACGCCATGCGAAACAGAGCGCTTCGACTTGTGAAAATGTGAAGCTTTCACCTCAGTCACTCCCAGTGCGAATTCGCAATCAGCGAAAAGAAATTAAAAGCGTAGCGTAACTGCAGCAGAACAGTTAGCGACTAAAGACTTTTTAATGTCGTATGAAAACTTTCCAAAAAATTTTGATAAAGTGCGCGGACCGGCAAAGTGACAAAAGTCAAACAAAGCAGGCGCTATCGCCTGTTGGTGGAAGTGGAAAAAGGTATCGAATTTCTTTCCCAGTCCAAACGACGGCGAACGAATCGACACATGACGGACACGTCGACAGACCACGATGCAATGCATCCGTTTCCACGTCGCATAAACGGCCCAGGCGACGAAAACAGACCTTTCAGGCAAAGCGACGTGCGTGCAAAGAATTCTTACATGCCACCCGTGCTCGCATGGAAGGGGAAAGCAAGTTCATAGAGTAACTTCCAAACCAAGTAGAAAATTTACCGACTGGGCTGCCTGATGAAACACGAAAGACGTCCACACTATCTCTACGACAACAAATCCAGATCTAAGGCAGAATGAACACGAGAAGAAAACCTTTTCAACAAATTAGCAACGCGATGTGCAAGCGACGTAATTTTTCAAAATGTTAGGGAATCTTCGCAAGAAGCAGACCTCTTGCATAGTGATTGGTGGGATGTGCGTGACAAGTGTACCGCGCCACGCTTGCGTTGCAAAACGCAATCGACTTAATCTTTTAATTTGCACTTTTGGTTAAGGATTGGCTTCGTACCATATACCTCGACAACTCGAATTTAACCAAGATAACAGTTGCATGAACTGTAAGCATCCACAGCGATTGATTTAAAACTGCAACATCACAGTGAACGCAAACGCAGGTGTTCAAGTTGAAGTGAAAATTCTATCGTAATAAATTTATCGGATGAAGACGAGAAGTAAACCTTTCAAGCTGCAAGGACAATGTCGTTACACACTGACATTCGCAGACGAAGCACAGCGCTCGGACATTAAGACAGTGTTTACATACCGCATCATCACAACTGCTGATGACCCAATTAGGGTATCGCTCGTGTCAACGTTAGCTTTGATATAGCGGACAAAAAGTACGTTATAACAATGAAGCTGGCGACAGGCCGAAACAAGAGTACGCGCATTCACTTCAATCCAACTAACAAACAACCTTCAGAACTTCGCGTGGAGCTGGGAAATCTTTTCACATACTCATAATGTCAGCCTGAGCGCATATGGACACGAGGTAATGGACGGTGCCAATCTGGAGACCCAACACAGCTACGAAAAAGCATTCCCGCTGACCAGAGGTGAACGAAGTCGCTGAATAAAATAAAAAGCGGTGCAGTTCAATCAATGCTGATTTCACGGCGTACGGGTGGGACTTTCATCGGCGGCGGTGTTCAGAGAAAGTATCTTCTTGTAGAAAATTTGCGTCGCGCCATTGCAACTGTTTCGCGGCCAGACAACAGGGAAGCGGTATATTTTCACCGGTGGGTTTTGCGCCACCCAGTTCGCCAACCCACGGAGGATATGTCGGTTCAGCATGATTGTCTTCCAGCAAAACATAACAGTAATGTGATTAAGTGCTTCAGTCGCAAGCAGCTCCACGCACAACCGGACATTCCGATCTTTACTTCTCATCACAAGATCATAATAAACTGGAACATAAACATTTCGCGACACGAAATCGATGCAATCCAATGGACGGTTGACAACTGGGGTGTCTACGGATCAGTGCTTCACCGACTTGCTTTTGGCATTGGCCCCATCTTGCAATGCAGTACAACCGATCGTGTTTCGACTTGGCAAAATGGGTGGACATATCCGCAAACGTTCCCAAAACGTGGGAACTAGCAAGAACAGTCCAGATGAAAACAAATTCAGTTTTAAGACATCAGCATCCGCGAACTCTGGACAACAATCTGCGCCTTTCTGCACTTCGTTCTTTTAAACAAGACTCAACAATTGCCTGCACAAATCGACAGCAACAACCAGTAATGAAGTTTTTTCCTGCATTCGAACCCACAATCCTGCAGCCGTTCGATTTTTCTGCGATCTGATCGAAGTCACATTCTCTCCGGCTCCGGACTGCCGCAAAGTTTTACTTTGATAATAGTAAGTTGGGACACTCGAACTGGACTAGTAGCGACAGGAACAAACTTGCGTGTAATTTAAAAACGTCGGAGGAATCACAGCAGGGGTTGAAGAGCGGAGCAGGTGACCGAGCGCACTCATATCCACATCACTGTCGGCTTCGTAATGTCCGTTACACATCCACGGCAAGCACCAGAAGCGCAACGGAAACTTGTCGCTCAGTCTGATACCGTCTGGGAAATTACAGCGCGACGTTTCGCCAACAAGAGGGATGTGCGAAGCGTCATTGCTCGGGCGAGGGAATCACGTGCCAGTGCTGTGGCAGCCTCTGGGATGATCTTCGTATCTTCGAAAAACCGTTGTTGCTTCGCAAACATGGCCGAGTTTACCGGAATCTTCAAATCGACACGGAAGGAATATTCTAGAAGCAAGCGCGTTGGTTAGTTTTGCCGACGGTACTGAGCGTTGCAGTTATGGACAGCATGTGCATCGAAGCTGCTGGAAGAAACGAGAGCTTGGTGAAAGCGATGTCCAGATGCCGAAAGGGCAGATGCAACTTGGAAGATCTTGGAAGAAAAGGTCTCACCATGAATTGACACTCGCCCTGCAGCCAGGGTATACAAGGCGAACGTACTGAACTTGCTTACCGGCTGCTGATAGGCGAGCACCACTGTGTTGAATCGCGGTGCCACTTCATCACGGAAAGGAAATCCCGTAATACGACCCATCTACACCGTACGTAGACGTAGGAGAGAATATCAAAAATAGCACTATAGCAAATACATTGCTGGTTAACAGCCGTGAGCAAGGTACGCTCAGCCTGGCTCATCTTTAAGCACGAACGCGAAATGTCTGCTCCAGCGATCGCAAACGTATGTTTTATGTAGCGAACGAGTATGGGAGTGTCGGTGCAAATCAGGCGAAAAATCTTAAAGCTGCCCATACTGAACACCTGCATGACGTACAAACAGTTGGCCCTGCATTTTTGACCTGATGTTGACAGATAAAGTGTCCTGGAGAAGCTAACATTCCCACAACCTTTCATTCAAGCATCGAAAAACTTGTGCTGGGCGTATTTACAACAAGACTTTTTACAAACAGCCATCGAAGAGTAAAGGCCGCCGAATACAGACTGACCTGGAGGTCATCGTTTCGGGACTAACCATCCATGAAAGCCCGCAATTGTCATTTGCACAGCAGCAAATTTTCCGCAACGTTTATAACGACCTCGTTGGGCACCGCCGGGGGCCGATATAATTAATCTGCACGGCCCGCTTTCTGTCTAGCGGTGGAAGCCGTGTTGCGCTGCGACAACAGATTTTCATAGCAAGCGAACGAAACTGGGGGGCCGGTGGGGTTCGCAGCCAGTGGCGTACGAGGCGGGG
>JGI24022J15233_10009462_pt1 | contig 10974 bp, 5 predicted proteins | sample Ectturendosymbi2_FD_15233 | JGI IMG/M metagenome (IMG submission 15233)
AATAATNNNGCTTTGTCAACAAAAGCGTGTGATAGTCCACTAAATAACTTACAAATATACAGTTATATAAATAATTGCAAGAGGCAGTGTCAACTTGAAAAAGATGTACAACACTTACTGTACAATGAATAGGAAACTTTACTATAAAGTGGAAATTCCACACCTGAACTCATGAAATTCCTCCCTGGGGAGGAATTCCTCCCCGGTTGGGAACCACTGACTTAGATCAAAGATTATATTTAAAATAGGCTCGGTATGCTTTTAATATGTAGAATTATATTAGAAGGGTGTGAAGGAAGATTAGTATGTAAGGCTTAAAATAGGAGAATAGCAACAATGTTAACTTAACCCTTTAACGACCGCGCGAGCCAATAAATGGCGCGAGTTTTTTTGGTTATAACTCGCCAGCCGCTATAGCTAGAGAGTTTTTCAAACCCTCTACGGATGCGGCAAGTCTTCTTGGTGCTATTAAAAAAAACATTTTTTGATTTCGGTCAGGGGTTCGCCTGGGAGAGACTCGCAAAGTGGGGGTGTTTTTGTTTTTTGACCACGTTTGACGGGCCCTGGACGCCAATCCAATGGACCAAAATTTTGGCTCAAACCTCTTTTGAACACTAGATGATCTCCCGCGTCGATAGAGCCCTTGCTTGACCTTCTAGCATGTCAGAAACCAAAGTTATGGCCCAAAAACCCAATTTTACCCCCAAAATCAGCATGTTCTGCCTACACATTACACATTAACCGCTAGCAATGACTATTGTTACGATTACAGAACCAGTTACGCTGATCAAGGGCGTTATAAACGGCGCAATTCACTTAGATTTTCGTTGGCAACGGACCTCACTCTTTGAAAATACTGTGGTCCCCGCGCCACCACTGCACAAACAGATACGATAGACAATGTAAATTTGGGTAGGTGCAACGCGGGGCTTAAAAAAACTGTGGGCCCCGCGGCCCGCGCTACACACGCAGTTTCAGTGGTAAGTGTAAATTTGCATAGTTTAATAAGCGTAGCGCAGGGCCCCCTTCGGCGTGGAGCCCGATTGGAAGAAACCGGTCCAATCGGCTAAAGACCGGCCCTGCCTATACCCGCTATATAGGCTTTCAGGGAAGTTTTTGCAAAATAATTCTGGAACCATTCCATTAGTCTCTGAAATCAGGAAAAGTCATGGAAGCACAGGTTTCTAAAATTTTTCTAAGCGAATAAAATCAACAAAATAAAAATGCGCCGGGATGGTGCGCCACCCCGCTCACATGAGCAGGACAGTAATATTTTATTAGTCGTCACACTTCAAAATTATGACAAATCTTAGAAACAAGGACGGTGTGGTAGCCTTGCCTATAAAATTCGTGGTGCTCATTCATTTTACAACACACGTGTTTTTCACTTTCATTTCTCACGTCGCTTTTCTTATCACCCCTTTCCGCATCAAGGATTGTTTACAAAACTTCATGCAAAATTGTTAATAAGTAAGTAACGGGATGGTTTTTCTGATCTATTTAAAAGAAGAGTCTCAACGTTTGTTCTAAAATCGCCTGTCTTCCGAGTTCTAACATTTCAAATTGGTGGAAAAGCTTATTACTCGAGAATGAAAAAACTCACAATATAAAACGGCGTAGATTCATGAAATTTGTTGAATTAATAACAATATTCCAAAAACCTTGTGGTAGCTCAAGGCGCTCGATATTGTTGCAGACCACCAACGGCCATTAAAGGAAATCTGTTTGTCATCTGCACTATTGCACTGAGGCGGGAGGATAAGCTCTATGGTTTTGAACCCCAACTTGACAACCTTTCGCTTATCCTGCACCCTATGAGTCCCCGCCATTCACAGTTCTACAGCCTGGCATTCTCTACGAAAATTGTTTACGGCCACAAGACGGAAACCAACGCAAATCATTGTCTCAATCGGACAAGTTCCGAGATAACCACCAATGGTCGAGTGCGGTTTATACAGTAGTCGAGTACGCCCTTGTACAGTAGTTCTTAGTCTCGTTTTTGTTATACCACAAATCGTCGAGTACGGTTTATGATAACAAAAACGGGACGAAGAACTACTGTACAAGTGCGATTAGGTCATGCAAGCGGGATTGCACTATTTACAGCAACCGAACGCACAGTTGCAATTCTGATCTCAGTGTGAACACTCATTTTGACTTTCACAGCTCAGTCGTTCGGTATTTTTTCTTATCAGAAGTGGCAAAATTTTACGAGCCGAAAATGTTGCTTACCATATCACAGTAGGATACAATCGTAAGATACAAGTAATTAGCGGCCGCAAAGATAACGCAGTTGAACCAATCAGAAAGTTTTTTAAATAGGAAATCAATGTCACGTAAGTCCAACGGATCCTCAATCCTGAAATCTTACTTTTCAGTTGGATCGCATGCAATGCGACAGTATTATTTAAATGACTAATGGCGGAAGGTCGAAGCATGGCTGATGCTTCTTGTCTACTCAATAGGAACAAAATAAGCAGAAAAATGAAATCTGATTGAACAACAGTTTTAACGTGCATTTGTCATTGCAGCACAGTGGGATCTAGTAGTAAACCATTTGCCAATTACGCTGTTTCTGAAATATACGAGCCTTTAAGAGGCACATTTGTAGCATGTTTGATGCGGATCCTATTTTCCTTGATTCCAACTAGATTGCCAGTATATAGAGTTGGCTTATTGAAGCTCTAGATGTTAGTTAAATCAGTTAGAACAGTTTCTCGTGAGTTTTGCTTGGAAAAACGTCTACATTGGGCTTACGTCATATGGTTAGCTGAGGGTGTTTCGAAAATACGTTGTTGTGCAAAACTTGTCTTCATGCCGTTCATCATCCGCCTATAGCATAGAGGATTAAAAAACTTAAAAAACTATATTTTTTATTGCTTGGAAAGCCTGTGTCCACTGAATGGATTGTGCTCGTTTTTTCGATAAAATAGGCTATGCGGTTATTATAACAAAAGAGTTTACGTGCAGCTAATTAGATCGACAACTAGACGATACTTTCGAGGGCGGCAACATGGTTCCACAGGAACATGTATATATCTGATAATAAACCTGCAAAAAAGCTAGAAATCGCGGAAATTTAACGAAGAAAACTTCTGTACTACAAGAAAAAACTATGAATTCCAAGAAAAGATCGCATTGCCATTTGCTGTTGAAAGGAATGTAGCCAAGGCTCTAATTTCTGATGAAGATTTAAGGCAATCGTAGAACCAAAGTCGGCACCACAAAAGATAAAAGTTTGAGGGAGTAATGCACGTAAGAGGGGCATACTTTCACGTTTTTAAGACAAGCGAACAAATAGGTCACACCAGCATGGGGTCCCAAAAGCTAAGATGGCTTTGTACTCCGTGCTTCCTAAATCCGTCTCTGCCGTCATCCTCTTATAGCCCATATGCTTCTTCAGAGATTTATCAGTAACCTCAACTTCGTTTATTAATCTTCCAGGATGGCTATTTGTATAGAATAATACTTCTAGTTTGTTGAAGTCAATCTTGTGGACTCGATGTTTGTATTAGTTTTGTAACATCAGTGTCAGGGTGTTTCCAGGCAAAAGAGTTACGTTTTTCGTTCTAATACTGTATTTGGATTCCGTTAAGTCTGATCTGCATGCGATTTTTTGCAAAATATGTTCAACCACACGCGAAGTTAATCCAATTTATCAGATCTTTTTTAAACTTTCCTTGAAATAATTGTCGATTTACGAGTTTTATAACCATACACCAACTTCAACTTTTCGTATTGACGTTTGTATTCGAAAGTTTACAAAGATTTCAGTTTGTGGTGATGATTATCAGCAAATACCACCCAATATGACATGTATTTTTTGCTATCTTGATTTAAATTGTATAGGAAAAAAATGCTTAACGAAAGAAAACATGATTCACAAAGAAAAACATCCCACGCATGAACCTAAAGATAACAGAATCATTCCGTAAACGACTGCGTTACAATCAAAGTCAAAAGGCTTTTCAATAGTTTTAAAGTACATATGTATAAACCAATGCAAAAAAGGCTTTAGACTGGCCAGTACAGCGATTATGACAAAGATCACATTTTTTTAACTTTCACTCGCAGGCTTTGTTCTGAGTAAGTGAGCATTTTGTGGTAGATTTTACTGTTCAAATACTTACCAGTGAAGCTGTATTTCAACTGCTGGGAAAACCCGAAAGAAGAATGTTTGATCTGGAAAAGGTCAACATTTCTTTCAATGAAACATGGGAAAAATTGTTTTTAGAGGAATTGGGTAGGTTTCTACTTTTCACTGCTATTGCAAGCACGTATTTTTATGTGTTTATTCACAGTTATCCGATTAAAGCATATATGTTGTGTAAATAAATGAGGTAAGCTTAAAAAGCCATCTTGAACCAAAGATCCAAAAAAAGAAAACGTATCACAACACTATAATAGCGTTTTTTCAAAATTACAGACGAAACTGTTATTTGATGTTTTTTTTAATATCATATCTCTGAAGCTTTTCTAAGAAAAACGTATGCTCCGCCAAGTCATGCACTGTTTACAAAACTTCTTCACTCATGACAAGCCGCTATGCAGTTTTACTGGCGTCAGTTGTGGTTTGCTGTGAACAAGGAAAAACAAAATATTCTGTTTTTCTGACCATGATAACATGTCCCAAATCGTTTATAAAAGCTATGTCCAACCCGTTGGGCCGCATGTGGTCCAGCCGAGGGTTTTCATTATTTGTCTAGAATAGGGGTTCCCAACCTTTTTCTTACCATGTACCCCTTCAGCATTCCTACAGATGAGCATGTACCCCTTCAGCATTTCAACAGATATGTATGTGACCCTTCAGCATTTCGACAGATGCACATGTACCCCTAAGCTATCCTATGACAATACATTTTATCATGATTATTCATGGATATATTTCACAATAAGCATGTAATGATTTTTGAAAAGAATATTTACTGATATACGTGTAAATATTTGGAAATAAAGTGTATGCCACTATATTTTGCACTTCTATTGATAACCTTAAATGTACCCCTTCGGATAGGCAAATGTACCCCTAGGGGTACATGTACCCCAGGTTGGGAACCGCTGATCTAGAGGATAGGTACAAAATATTGCCAGAATTGCTCAGTTAATGATAAAAGTATGAAATTTGGCACCTTATATACTTGAGCCTATAGTGAATACTTTCGAAGGTGGAATCAATGAATAAAGCACCTTTCTTATCAGCGGTAGCTAAGAAACGTATTTACACTAGCAACAAGCCATTTAAGCATGTTTAATCCATTATAAAACTATGATGTTGTGTCAACAAACTTAAACCAGGCTCTACTGGCGCTAAAAACATAAAAAACACGTTAAAAAAACTTATATCTTCACAACTATCGAAACGTTGGCAAATTTTTTAGCGTGTTTTTATGTTTTTAACGCCAGTAGAGCCTGATTTAAGTTTGTTTATGGAAGTCCTGGCGTCTCCGAAGCAGAAAGATGATGTTGTGTGTTTTTTGATTAAACCTATCTAAAGACATATTTTAAAGCTATAAGTGTCAACTAACAAATAGCATTCATGTTTGTTGCTAGGCAACGGATATATCGTACAAAGTGTCTATTTATATCTTGTTGCTTATTTGTGAATGCTGTTTCCATCTAGCGCTGCCTGAAAACTTACAAGAGAGAAATCAGTCTCATCCAAACAGAAATCAGTCTCTTCCAAAGCAATCAGTCTCTTCCAAAGTGATCATAATAGATTGTGCACTTGGTGTTGCAGCAGAAATGCAAGAATTCTCTTTTTCACAAAAATTTACGACACCAGCAAAGATTTTTAGTAATGCCACTACGGTTGGCAAAATAGCCCATACACGACTTTCGAGGGTTTGACTGCCAAACTTTTCAAATTCTATGTAGGCCAGGATAATTGCTTTTTTGCTGCAGTGATCTTTCCAGCATTAGATATGTACTGCTCCAGTCAGGGGCGTGCAGAGGTCTGGTGATGTCCGGGGACTGCTTGATTGTATGCTCCCCTACGAAATTCTAATATTGAGTGTGGCGTATGGTGGTCATTGTTACTGGATATAAGCTGCTTTTGACGTCACAATATGACATAATATTCACGTTTACAAACCAACGCTTCGGTGATGTTTGTTGACACAGTCTGCATTAGTATTCTGCACGCACTCGTCTTACTCGTTGTTGTAAAATATGTCACTGTAATGAAGAAATTGTCAGCGTTCCAAGCTATGAGACCGGAGCAAAACATAACACTCATCGCTAATACAGAGCAGTTCATAATAGCACAAATATTCGACAATGCGTTAAAAACATAGGGGTAGAACACACTTGGCGGACACACAGGCTTGACAGTTTGAAACTTGCTGAAGTACACAAGAACTGAAAATGCGCATAAAGTACGCAAAAAACTTTCGATTTGTATTATGTGGCTGTTATATATAAAGCTACTGGAGGGACAGCACAGATACGGACGGGCTTGTGTGAGCCGTTATGATCAATCCGCCTGAACTGCCAAATAATGACGAAGCTCAAAATAAAGCACATATTGCAAGCACACGTGTGCGGCTGTATTAGCGCACACCCAGGGTTATCACATCTAAAAAACGGGAAATCAAAAAGTCAGCTAAATCAAGCAAGTTGAAATAGCAAAGTTTTGAAATTTTGCTCAGAAAATCAGTTCAACATCAATAATTATCTTGCAATACTTTTTTGGTAATTTTCCCTTGATCGCATGATCTAGAAAAAGTCTCGTAACTATCTGTTTGATTGGGTGTGGGCCGCACACCTAGAGTATAGGTCCCATTATTAAAGAATGTGAGAATTACGGACGTTTGAATACGTAAAAATTAATGTTAACAAAAAATAGGTTTCGAAAATTTGAATCCATGAAGCATGTGTCAGTAGCCTTGCAATACGAAAAATCATCTAGTTACAGCATTTGTAATATCACTCTTTGCATGCCCCCTGTCTTGGATGCCCCGAGCCGTCGCCCCGTTTGGCCCCGTCTGCACGCCACTGGGTTCAGTGTTTCTTGATCTGTAATCAAAGTGTGCCGCGGCATTCCCTCTTCTTTCTTATGCGTTCATTAACACAGATTTGGATTTGGTACTGTGATTAAACTTACGAACAATGCTTCGTATTTTTATAAGGAACCTTGCCACTGATTCCTGCTTTTTAGGCTTTTCGTCACAAGATCCAAGCCATGTAGAAAACACCAAACTATTCAAAAGGGAGCAAACTATTCAAAAAGCTTGTTTGGATGGTTGTTGTTTTCATTTATAGTGGTCGAGATGGGATTCGTTTATATCATCTTTTGTATATGTTTGTTTTGAATAAACAAACCCGTTGCCATTGTAAACAAGCATGATGGGACAGGAGCGAGTATAGTCGAAACCTGACGCACTTTGAAACTAATTGGACGGTTGTCCCACCGCACTGAAAGTGTTAAAACATTTATCTCAAAAGAGTTTCTCTGAAACTTGGAAAAACATCAATCGCCTTGTCAACTGCTACCAACAGCAAACACTGTTCAGTTTTCAAAGTCTCCCAAAGCAACCGTAAGGCGCAGAAACGTGATGATCACTTCACCGCCTTTCAATCTGGTACGGGTAGACTTTAATCCCAATGTGTACTGGGACTGAATGCCGATTGCCGACTTGTGCAAATAACGAATCCTCTCATTACGAATCAGGGATCCAGTGTGACCTTATTATGGACTAACAGACACCAGAAATCAGCTCAGACTTGAAGCAGACCACAGAAAAAGCAAGAGATGAAGAAAAGCTTAACTGAACAAGGCTAAACAGTGCTTGCTGTCAAAAGCAATGAACAAGTATGTTGAACGGCAAAAACCATGGAAAAAGTAGAAGTTGCAAGTTCTGCCTCTTTATGCACATTCGTATTCCCGAATTGACAATCATTCGTTTGAAATTATTTGCGAATGTGAATTGTTCATTGGACGGGAATTCACATTCAATGCTCTGTGCAGGCGTGGACACAGGGGGGGATGCAGGGGATGCATCCCCTCGCCAGACCTAAAGAGGTCTTGACTTGACACTTGATTTCATTGAAAATCATCGCTAAAATTAATTTTACACCGCACATTGCTCGCTAAAGACGCTAAAAATTAACTTATGATAACAATTAGTCAAAAACGCTACGTTTCATTAGATTAGCTGGCCTTGTTTATGGAACCTGATATAAAATATTCAATGATCGCATGGGCGTCCGCAAGGCACGGGGGCAAAACGGACATTTGCCACCCGCTNGGAAATCGGGATTNTGAACCAAATATTTCTGGAAAAATCTGAAGTCGGCATCTTAATTCCGATTAATTGGTTTGATTCTTGNAATGAAGTTTTTTTGCCTGTATGAAACTCACACTGCACAAGAGTCAGGTTCACAGTTATAGTGACATGCAGTGATGAGCTTGCAGTTCACTCATTTCATGTCCCCTTCTTTGCCTACAGAAGCGGGTTGCGAAAGTCGCGAGCGGATTGTCCTACTGTTGGTCTTTATTGCGTAACAATAACATGGCAACAAATCTGCAAAGGTTCACTTTATATTACGGTAGCAGGCGTTTTGTTGCATGAAACTGTTAAACGCACACATCTTGGCAGGTAATGCAGCGAGACAGTGACATGCTGACAGCGGTAAGCCACGTACGGTTATACTTTGTGAAATGAAGCATGAGTGAGTCTACAGCAGTGTTTCCATAAATTTGAAAAATTCTTTATTAGTGCGAGTGTGACCAATGTGCCTGTGTCAAAACTACACTTGTGCAGGATTCTTTTCATGCAGTATAAAATTACGTGGCTTGTTACAGTAGAATACATCTGTGCAGGCTTGTGGGAATACGTCTTAATCGAGGATTAGTTCAGACCTACGAGTGAATACTGAGTGCGAAGCTATATTTGCTGTGGCGAGTTTTCATAATTCATCTGGTCAATTTTGCAAAACCTGCGTGGTGTTCTAATTGTAAGTTTGTCCGTAGTCGTGTCAACATACAAAATCTACTTAATTGTCCGTTTGTGTAGCAAGGTTTTGTTGATCGCTATTGACGAGATCCCAGACGTTTACAGCTCTTGTTCCTAAGTCAGAGTTTGTTAAACGGGGCCTATGTCCCCCTTTGGGGGCCACGGAAGCTGTTCTCTGGGGACCACGTGCGGAGGCCGAGCAGAGGCAGAAGCCAAAACTAGGTGTTTTTATAGATGAGCAAGGGGCCACAAGTGGAGAGTCTTTTGAAGGGCATCACGGCACATGAAAGTTAGAGAACCACAGTCTAAGTGATACTGACAAGTCTTGCTAGCTGATCCCGCAATCAGGGGAGAGTAACCTGGCAATTCCCCTTAAAATTTTCAAAAACATGTTCGGTTGAATATATCAGGTGAAGCCCTGGTTGCTAAGAAAAATAAAGGCATAATTTATGTTTTCGTTGAAAACCATGGCATTTCAATGCTTCATTCTTTACAGGTCATGGCAGTGCTTACTTGAAAAGAAATGCCCTTCGTTGAAAATCTGCAGATAGTGTACTGTGCAAATTGTCGTAATGCTAATATGCATGACTGATGCTGCCAACAAGGCGTTTTTTGTGATAGTTACCGTAACATGAGGCATTTTCTTTGTAGTGTAGAAAGGATAAAGCGTTTTGTGAACCTCCATTTGCATTGCATCTTCAGCAATGTTCCCTCTAAGGCGCACAAATATCCAGGACCACCAGAACTGTTGCGCAGTGAAATCTCATTCTCGCGCAATTGCAACATTCCAAAACCATAGAAACTGTATCAAAAACATGGAGCTATTTGAATGAAATGTGNANTTTGTTCGTATTTTGATAAGATTGTATATTTATTATATAATTNATAAAGTTTGTAATTCATTGAAAACTCCACTTACTCAGCCCTAAAATAATGATGCTCACTAAAACAAATATTTGCTCAGTGAAAAATTATCTTACAGGGAACACTGATAGACAGCAATTTGAAAATGATAAACAAAATGCCGACGTTGCCCCCCTGGAAAAATTTCTGCGGACGCCCGTGAATGATCGTGCTTTCTCGCTTGCGTTTTTTCGTTACTTTAGCTCATTACGAATTGTTTGTCTCTTTCCGTTCTCTTAATTTCGGTTGCAAAATAAACAGAATCACTAACAAATGTTATACACAAATTACTATGGGTGTTGCAGACTATTCCAAACGACAATAAAACCTGTAAGGTTCCCCATTTGAAAAGCACCGATCTAAACCGCATCCAAGTGACTACGCTCACTTGCTGCAACATACAAGTCAAATAACAAACGTAACCTACAGTGAGAATAAGTAATATGTCGTCACGTGAACTGGTTTATCTCGAGACCTCGATGTACCTGCGCCGACGCCAGTGACTACGTCAGATCATTGTTATGTGCTACATTGCTTGTTGATTCCGTAGCGGTGCAGTGTTAAAGTGTGACCAGTTTTATCACTCAAGGTTCTTCTAAACCGTAGACTTGTTTACTCGTAAATGTACGTATGCGAAAGTGATCGATTTACGCAATATGATCCTGTGAAGCATTGGGTTCATTGCAAATGGATATCGCATCCCCCCACTAAATTAGCCTGTGTCCTCTACTGCTACTGCGTCACACACATTTTCTAAAAGCAATTGCCGTGACACCAACTGTGTGCCAGTACAAGGCCCAAGTTTTCACTGCATGCATTTTTAAATTGACCCACTTTTCGTGGCTTCCGGCATGGGCGCAATTTGGTGGGGGACACGGGTCACATGTCCCCTCCACTTTTTTAGACGGGGGGGACATAATATGCCATGTCTTCCCACAAAAGAGTTTTCCATGTTAGATGTTACAAATAGCCATGTTGATGTTGAAACAGTGTTTGGTGTGGTATCACTGATTCTAATGTTTTTATAAATTTTTACTTCGAAAATGATTTTCAGCATTCTGCAAGTTTCTAGAGACCGCAAAAGATTGTTAACTGCCTCTGTCCGACATTTATCCAG
>JGI24022J15233_10009463_pt1 | contig 10970 bp, 4 predicted proteins | sample Ectturendosymbi2_FD_15233 | JGI IMG/M metagenome (IMG submission 15233)
TACAGTTTTTGAAAAGCTGGTTCAACACAGCGAGCTGGTGTCGGAGAGGTGCAGTTAGTTGTCGACGTGCGCAGTTGTCAGTGCCGTCTGACGCTGAAACATTCCCAGTTTTTGAATAAAAAATAGTTTAAGATACGACAGTCCAAGATGTTCAAACGACAGTTGCACCCTCGATCGGTAACGCGAACGAGAAATAGTGACTGGCGAAATAAGCTGCTGATAAGATGATGCGATTCTAGCATTTGGTTTTTAAACGTTTGCTACTTTCGAATAAGTAAATCGTAAGAAAACGAAATGTTAACGATGACATGAAACAAACAGGCAATTTTGTAAATACTGTGTTCCGCAGAATCATACGGTCGTACAAGTTTTGTTCAGAACAGGGTAAGTTGGACGATTACTTACTGTACAGTGATTCGCGCTTTAAGTCAAAGCAATCACAATTGGTAATTTCTTGTTTGATTTTGTTAAAACAGGTAAACGTTCAGGGCTGTATGCTACGTAAAAGAACAGAATGCGTCAGCGGGTTGTGGTCGGTGAATACGTTTTGCTTTGATACTAGCATCCACATGGTCATCAAATGATGTTCAAGTGAAGCAAGAGCGAATGTTTGCTTGTTGGATTAAAACCCGAGGTAATCGGTGCGCTTTTTCACAACGTAATCGGTTACAGATTGGAGCAATGGTGTGGCTAGTGTGCGCAACATCATCATAGGCTATGCAATGGTTGAGATATTTAGTTAATGAGTGAAGTAACACTACACAAAGGAACAATAAAACTTACAGGCATTCGGAAGAAAAGGTAATTTGAACTGCTAATGAGGTATATGTATCTAACATTCGAACCTTGCAATGGTTGCTACTTTCGTTAAAAGAAGTCGTAAGATACGAAACGTTAACGATGACATTGAAAACAGAAAAAATTTGTTAAAATGTTGTTCTGCAAAATTATACGGTTATTAATTTTGCTACAGAGCAGGGTAAACCTGATTAACGATTAACCGTAAAGTGTTTCGTGCTTTACGTTAAAGCAACCGTAGTGAGTAATTTCTTGTTTGCTTTTGTTAAAGCGTGATAAACGTTCAAAGAGGCATGCTATGCAAAAGAACTGATGAAGTTAGCAGGTTGTCAGTGAATTTTGCTTTGATACTGACGTCCACATGGTCATCGAATGATGTTCAAGTAAAGCGATCTTGACCAGTTTCCTGAATATTTGCTTATCAGATTAAAACGCGGCATGCCCTGGAGCGCCTTGGCCTTCGACAATCAGTGACAGGTTAGAGCATAAAGTGACCGGCTTAGACAAAACCTCAAAGCAACAAGTTATCTCTAAAACATGAAATCAAACAAACGCATGAAGTTATAATCATAACGCGAAATTATGAAAAATATTACCGAAACGCAAAAATAAGAAAATAATTGAAACCATCAAACCTGGAAAAAACATTGAAAGAAACGAAAAATATCGGACACATAAAAAACATGAAAAATATCAAAAATTATCAAAATAATGAAAAACATTGAAAAATATCAAAAAAATTAAAAATATCAAAAACACAAAGAAAATATTGAAAATATAGGTCGGGGTAGGGGGTCTGGGGAAAACCTCTAGGTACCCGAACCCGAACACACCCAAAACCCGTAAAATGGCCAGTCTGGCCGCCCTCTATTACTACTGCAAGTTCAACGTTTTTGCAGGAATCGCCTTTTCTCAGTTTTACTACTCTATTCATTTTGCAACTTATCGACGCCAGACAATATTTAAATAAAGGTTGAATGAAAACGAAAACGATCGATAATACTAATATCTGTACCAGCTATGTCCAACCGAAATGGCTTACTGGGCCAAAAATCAAGGCACTATCTCAACCGGGTCCGCACATTTTATGAGATATTAATGATTGCCGCATATTGAATGGGTTACTATGATCTTCGCAAACTAAACTTCGCTTAAGCTAATGTGCTAAAAGCGTTTGAATCATAACTGCAATGGTAATAGACATGATGCAATGGCACTGAGGACAGCTGCATCAAATTTGTCTAATTAAAGATTATCAAAATGAGGACAGGTTGTCAGAATGTAGTTACTCCTATTACAGTGAAAACCTAAACTGGGCCGCACAAAAACTTCGACTGGGCCGCGGGTTGGACATAGCTGATCTATACGCTATCGTGTAACAGAAAAAACAGGCCCGTAGCCACGAGAAGGGCATTCGGGGGCGGTGCACCCCAAATTGTGTGGTGTCCAGAAAAATTTTTAACGCATAACAAAAACAAAAATCTTGCCACCCTAAAATTGTATTTTGCCCCCCAAACTGGCCTGAGAAAAACCATGCGCCTATTATTTTGGATCAAAAAAAATTTTCAAACGCTTAAAGTCTTGGGTACAGTTTTAAAGGTTCGAGGTCAATTGCAGCAAAGCACTGGCATTGACAAAAGCAGTCAAATACTACGGTCTGTTTTCAAGTACATGATAGTATTTTCAAATAACAATCCCAATACAAGCAGTCCTTGATTTGCATTGAAATTGCGAAAGAGGGAAAGCATAAAACCATTTATCTTTAGAAAAATGTTTTAGTGCAGTGGTTCCCAGATTGGGGGTAAATTGCCCTCCGAGGGTAATATGCGATTCTTTGAGGGGTAATGCGGAACCAAACCCAAAATGTTGTTCTATATTATGAGCGATCACTGTGAAATATTGAGGGTAATTAAGAGATAATCGCTTCCTTGATTTAGGTAACGGCTCGAACAGGTTTGAGAACCACTGTCTTAATGTCTTATACAAGTTTTTTTTTTATAGAACTGCAACATCGTTCAACGAGAAAATTTCCTTTCATATGATTGTTAAAAAGGAATATGATAAGTTACTATACCAAAAGGAAAAGCGCACATTTGTGCTTTATTACTAACATGCGTCTCAGAAAGGAGCATGCGAACAACCTGTTGATTCATGCTTGTAGAGATGGAAGAACTTATATGAAAATGGCGCAATATTCCTAGTCAGATTTGTTTCAACAGGTATTACCGAAAATTCACTGGTTAAAGAAACAAGGCTGAATTTCAGTAGTGCTCCGAAATAAACAGTACGACGCCTAAAGATTTTCATACCAAGTATTAATATCACGCGGAAAAGAAGGGACCTACTTCTCATGCCTGCTTGCTTGCTAACTGTTAGCAAACTCAAATGAAATTAAAAAACACATTAAAGCATCACAAAAACCCAACATTCCCATGAGTTTCGTAACCTTCGACATTTCTGTGTTTCTTTTTTCATCGTAACCACCCAAGTCTTCAGAGAAGGCACAGCAGTTTTATTGAAATTACCGCACCAGTGGTATCTGGCTTTTCGTTATGTTTTTACTAAATCTTTGTAAACAAGAATTATGAGTTAATCAAAGCCTATCCATATTGTAGGCCTATTCTTAAAATATATCCATTGTTATCTTAGAATATACCTTGTATTATGCCCTGGACGCACGATCAGCAATACAACTAGAGCTCTAAGAAATGTAATTAATCACTGGCCAATTAACAGGATGCAATACACTCTGCAAAGCACCTAAGGGTTTGACCAATTGAATTACCTACAACTTGCACATGAATAATTAAATCGGGATTTTTTGCGACTTTAGTCATTTGTATGCCTGTGGTATTGATTGTTGATTTTCTTCAGTGACCCCTCTTCTTTTCGTTAGGTTGGCTACCATATACGGTCTATGTTTGCAATGCCATGCCTGGGTTCATTTTGTTATGCACTGAAAGCATAACACTGGGCGTTACAAAAAATTGTTATCATTATGCACTCTACTAACATGTGCGGAAACAACTCAAAATTTCATGTTTCGGTTTCATGCGTTTACGTTTTCAGGTACGGAAATGCCGTTTAGTTCAAAGAAAAAGCATTTTGTGTGTTAGTGTATATGCTCGAATACAGTCGAAGACGACTGCACAGCGTGGATCCGTAAGAAAACTCTAGAAAAAGCATCAGCTGCCGCGCATATTTAGAAATGGCACAAAACGTTTAAGAAAAAGGTTGTTCGTGTAGTAGGGTCAAAGGATCAGGACTGCCGCCAGTATTTAAAGAGATTAATCGAGAAAGTTTGGCAGGGGCTGAAACTACCGACTTGATTGTGTCGTGTCGTCCACGGTGCGCACATTTCAAATTTTGAAAATAAAGTCACATACGTTTGATTCTTCAACCAAATTTTTATGAACAAATCTTGTTCTTCTAAACCAAGGGTTCCCAACCTTTCTCTAGCCATGTAGCCCTTCAGCAATTTGACAGATGAGCTTGTACCCCTAAATTTTCTTCTGACAAAAAGGCTGAGTGAAATGATAAAAATCCACTGAATTTTTGATAGAAAGTTTTTATATTTCAAAGTTAATTTGTTGTGGCTGTACAGTAAATGTACCCCTTGAGATAGCAAATGTACCACCAGAGGTACATGCACCCCAGGTTGGGAACCCCTGTTCTAAACAATACGCCTCTTTAATGTAATACGCCTAAGAGCTTGTAATTACTCAAATATATACATCTCAAACGACACGAAAATTGTTAGAACACCCTGTATAACATGATTTACCCATTTTGGAATATCTACTGTAGTTTCAGAGTACCGAATGTCTTTTACTATGCATCAAGTCATCATTTAGTTGATGGTAATATTATTAGAATTCATGTTTTAAAGCAATATCTCACGGTGAACATACACGAAGAGCTGTAAGACTTGTTTAGTTTTATTGATTCGGCATCTGAAGGAATGCGTGCGACTCACACATCTTGACGTGATTTTATTGATTACCTTCTTCCACTATTGATCCCACGCCAGGTCATTTACATCAAAACGTGACTTGAAATTTTTTTGATACTTTGAACCGAAGCTTTGCGTTTGTTTGTTTTGAGTTTTTTCCTGTTTTTTTGAACCAACATTTAGGGTTGGGAATTTTAGAATAACAGGCTAAGTGGTACAGGTCGTTGAACACGCGCCAGTAAAACTGATAGGCTAGTTTCGATTCCCAGTCGTGTCATATCGAATACTTGCGAGCTTTCCAGGGCGTTGATGAGTGAGTGGAAAAATACGGTTCACGCGCGGCTCTGAATTGGCTCGCCACCATGCAGTGTAGCATTTACCACGAAAGCAGCCGCCTGGCCCACGGCGCAAACAAGCGGGAGATGGGCGCCAGCTGATCGGCCGTGACACTCCGAAAAGAGTACAAAAAGCAAATACAATAAAACTGAACTGGATTTTAAAATATCGATTCATTCGAATCCGGATCCAAAAAGATTCGCAACTAAAACATCATTTTATTCCGAATAGTTGGAACCAAAATGATATCAATCACCAATAAATGGAGTTGGAAGTAAAAATAGTCGAACGCATCTCTTCCAAATTTTCCAAAGAAATTTGAAACTGCTGAACATGTTGCCTTGCAACAAGAACAAGCTATGATTTGCCATAAGATCAAGCAGTGTGATCTTCATGCTCTAAAAATCCGTAAAAGTTAGTCTAATACAGATTCAAAAATTTGGATTAGATTTCAGTTATTCCAGAACTCCTCTATTAATAAAAATTTATTCAGGTATTCCCATTCCCAGCAAGAATACAAATGTTGCATCTGTTGATGTGACAGTAACGATGCTGTTGCGTTTCGGCATGTGAGCATCGGAAGTTCTGGTTCAGCTACCAATCAACATAACCCAAGTCGAAGAAAAAACTTTCCGTAGCAGTCATCGTTACTCAAGAAATTTTGAGAAACACCGTGTTTGATCGCATTGTTCAAATGAGCTGATTTTGAATGTCTGTTGCACTCATATGAGATTTTAATAACGAACATCTGCTAAATGGCGCCAGAGAGTAAAAGACTAGAATAAACATTTGGCAGCGGTATATGCATGTACGTTGAAGATTATTTGCAGAACTGTTATGTATGGGACACCGTGCATATTTTGGGGTTATTTAAGCTGAAATTTTGCTTTTCCTAAAAATTTGCTGTGTGTTACATTTAACGACCTAGTGTTATACAGTATAAGCTTGTTGGAAAATTTAAACGTAAATCGGTTAACGATGATTACCCACCAAATTTGTGTTTCGAAAAAAATTTATCAGCACACGAAATATTTCAGTGAACAATTACCATCAGCAGGCTACTGTTTTGTGAAAATGGGCGCATTACAGATTCTGGACCTCTTTTCTGCAGTTCTGTTGTGGCATCATTCCACAACTGATATATACAAGATTTGAAATGTGATTTGAAAAGATTCGCTCACAGAGTATCAACGTAAGATAGAGCTATTATGTTTTAATCGTCAACTAAACGCTATCACAATTTTAATGAAATTGCTTCCATTTATTTATGCAATTTGTGTAGCAAGCAAAAGATAAGCACAATTTCAAGTTTGAATTACATTAATTCATTTGTTTCGATACTTAAATCAATTTCGCAAGCGTTTCATTAAACACTGTTACCATCATCAGCACGATGACAAAGGATCAACGTGCTTGAATGGACTCAATCTGAAATATGCTCTTAAATCTGAAAATTTCGCCCTTAGCTCATGCAAATTTTTTTCGGCCACGTAAAAACACCGAACGGTTATCTAGGAATCCTAGTTTTGAAATAATTCCTCTTTGCAAAAACTTGAGATCTATTTATTCACCAAAAAAATCAAGTAATGATACCTTCAGAGCAAGCAACCAACCACTCATTTGCAAAATTTATAGAAAACACAATGTTCTGCAATTCAGCAGATAAACTTGCTGAGCAACAACTGGTTGGACTTCGGTTTCATAAATTTCCAGCGAAGTCATCACGTGCCACCGTCAGAAAGCTGACCGTTTATTGATCCGCACAACGACGGTCATGACTGGCAGTTATGTGGTGCGAAACGGTGGTTTATTGATCGATCCTTACTCGTATCGCGCGACTTAATGAGCGGAATGCATTGGAGGTGAAAGATGGCTCATCTCTGCTACCAGATACGAATGGTTTTGAATTATTTAGCAAAGGAAGGTGCAGCAGGTGATGTTCTATCAAAGTTTCAAGAAACTGAAGATGACAATAAGGATTCGAAAAGTCATTGAAAAGTGAACTTGTGGCAGGATCAGAAGCCAATATGCGGAAGGCCGTCGAAGTTCCATTAAGACTTTCCCAGGGGAACTGAACGCGTAATTGAGGTGTATGAGGCTCGCTACATAGGAATTCTAGCTTCAGGACAATGTAATGATGGTAACTATGCTCAGTTAAGCTTTGAACGCGCTGATATCTGATCTCTAAATGGAGCTAATTCGATTCATATTGTAAAAATTGCAGTGCGAATCTAGAAAACTCCTTGCTATTATGCAACAACGCCAGCAGAAAGAGTACGTCGAGCAAGCCATACATTTTGTTCGCAAAATGATCAGAATTATTGTCCAAAACGGCAAAATCTGTAAAATTTGCTTGATACTCTAGTTACAGAAACTCATTACGTTGGCTTCGCCAGTTAAAGTGTGATTGCATCTCGAAGAAGTGCAGCAGCTCTCAGCTTTTTTTCGTAAGCACTTTTCGAAAGTCGTTTATCTGATTGATTTTTAGAACAAAAAGATCTCCATCAGTGATGGTGTTGCGAAGTCAGTGAATAGCCAGAGATATGAGTAAATCTGCAGTCGCTGCCAGCACGTTTAGCCGGGCGAGACGTTTCACTCTGTTCGGGACTAGACGGCAACCTGTACTGAAGACAACTCCCATGCAAGGAAATGTTCTAGTAAGTGAAGACTGATTTACCATTTGTTTATTCAAATCGAAAGCCAGACAACGGAGCACAAACACACTTTGCACTAAAGTCTGGTATAAGAGGTTCCAAATTTGTGTAACCATATATCCTGGGTTATTGGATGAAAAGTTGCTCCTGGTTTGCTATCTTGAGTCAACAAATTAACTTCAACAACTTAACGAATTCATAATCATGGCCGCGGTTGATTCCATTTTGAAAGTTACAGTGTTTAGTAACACAATTTTTCGCAATCTGCCTTGGAGTTGCGCTTGCTTAGCATAACCTTATCGTGAGCAACCGCAGTTTGGCAAACATTGAATGCTTAGGTGGTTGCGTTACAGCAGTGGTTCGGGGCCCCGATGAAACATTTGGGATTCCCAAGAAAGAATGCCGAGGTGTTTTCTTTTAACCGCAGATGCACAAACAACAACGACCACCAATTTGACTAATGACATAACTGCAGACAAGGGGTCCCCAAAACAAAATCTTTAGGAATAGGGGTCCCCTGGGTTAGAAAAATTAAGAACCACTGCGCTAGAGAAAGCCAGTAGCGTCTTTTAGTCCTTATTAGTCTGTTAGAAATGATCCTAAACGTTACCATTTTGCTGTCTCTTTTCAATACCCTGCAACAGTCTTAATTTGTTAATTTAACCACCAACCCATCTGCAACTGCGCAATTTAGAATAGAAAAAAGAATGGAACTTGATCATTAGGATTGAATCTCAAACAAAATCTACATTCAGTTGTCTGATTTAGCACCGTGAAAGGTTTGTACTGATCCTGCACTTAGCTTTACATCAAAATTAATTCCAGTTGCCTTAGTGAAGCCAAATAGTGCCTGACCTGGCTATGACATCAAACTTCATTAATGTATTAAGTCTCCAATACACCGCAGGATACTGTGGATTAGCAAGAAAACAGATTATTCTGTTGAGTTTGGTTTCATGAACTATGATCAAGTTTTGAAGTAAAAAAAAAAACTACCAAAATCTTAGTAAATATTTTTGTCATTTTCTTCGAAAGAAGTAGTCATCACATCTGTCGTCGCAGAACAATGAGCTTGGTTAACTGCTTTGCGTTTTCTTCGATATCACAAAACACCCAATGCTAACTTTTTATTCATGAAACCTTATTTAGATTTCGCTGCACAAACCTTGTGTAAAGCGTCCTTTGAAGAAACATAGGCTGCAGGTGCCGGCGCTAAACTGACTTTGAACTGTACAATTTGGTGCATCACAGACAGAAACAACAATATATCAGTATCCAACACGTTCCGATAATATAATTTACAACCGTCACTTTAACAAGTTGAGCTATTTTGTGTGTGCGCATCTTATTTAATAAAAATTGAATGACCGCAACTGTTTTGATACAATACTTACATTTTTTACACACAAAAAAAACAAAACAATGAAACCTTTATGGGCTTTGGGTACTACACAGCTTTTTCGTTACATCCTGTGTTTTCTTCAAGTCAGTCATGACTTCAAGTCATTCACTTGATTGGGTGCAAACAGTGGTTTTCAAAATTTTGATTGGACATCCATGAACTGCAGGCTGTTCTTTGTCAAGACGATTTTTAGCAACTCATACCTGTATCATTCAACCAGACCAGCTGGTAAGGCTTTTCTGAAACCAACTGCTGACACTAAAATAGAGCATGCGTATTTAGAGCTGGGCAGCAACACCCTACTTAACTTACTGTAACTAGTGTCTCAAATATTTTTGTTTAGGAGTTCAAAAGATTACAAAGGTTTGAGCAATAATAACAAGAAAGGTTCAGCTGCGCTACAGTTTTGCAACAACTATGCGGTTTTGTATGAGACCGCTTTGTCACACGCGTTGTCGCGGTATAGGTGTAACTGCAACGAACCTTATTGTGAGGTACGGTTAGATCCTTGCGAGGTAAGAAGTTACGTAAATTTGTCCAATACTGATATTAGGAAGAGCAAAAGAGCTGCAAGCTGTATAATGCCATGCTGCGCGCTTTTCGGACTCGATTTTGTGCTTTGTAACTGCCCTCACCAAATCCTTTTTAAGGCCCACGTGTGTATTTGACATCAAGTTGTGCACAGTGTGCAGGCTTGCCTGTTATTCAGAGTGAAAAGCACAGTGACGGAAAAATCTCTTTTGATCAAAAGGTGAACGCACAGTTTCAAGCAAAAGCAAGCACAGATTATTGAAAACCAAAAATAAACATTGCTGAACCGTTACGATAAGAAAATAGCAACAAAGCAGTCAGAAAGACAGTTTGTTTCCCTATTTTTAATAGGTGTAATACATTGTTTTGGAGTTATTTCCAGCATTGCAAAGGACAGTTTGTTGAATTTTTTGTTTCATGTCATTTGTACTTCGGTATTTAACACTTTACAAAGATTGTTTTTTTTCAGTCAAAGAGCATTGCCGCAAAAACTTTACAGGAGAAATTGACCATAATTAACTCTAAAATCAATTTTTTTTTATATTCTGCGTTGGACACAAACTTAACAATGCGGCAAGATCGAAACCTTAGCAGGATTTCATGCAAGGTTCATTGCCACCTAAAACATTTAGTTTCCTAAATTTTTTGTTTGTTTAAATCTTTTGGTGAGGGGCCATTCCGTGTCAATTCTCAGGAAGTGGTCAGGTCACCCTCGCCAATTTTCCTGAAATTTTACTCAAATTATTATTACCCCATATGATGAACATATGCAAAATTTGAATGAAATATGTCAAGAAATGGCATGATTATAAAGCTTTTTAGTTGGGAGTGTTTAGCCGGGGGGCGCAAATGGTTCATATTTGGCCATGTTTAAAACCTTATTACTGCCAAACTACATTAGTGAACAACCCAATTTTTCAGGGATGCTAGTAACTTTGCCAAATATTGAAAAAATAACATTATCTACATTGTGACTTTCAAAGGTCAAAGGTCACGGACACCCAGAGTTGACTGTTTCTAGCTCTTGCTACAAATTGCGAAAATTTTCAAACCTCGCCACGGTTTTATTTCTTGATATTTTCCGCTCATATTTGGAACAATTGTTGCTGATAAAATTATCTTTGATCTTAGAAATCTTTATTGCAAAATATCAAAAGGTTTGTGAGATATCTTGGGCCAAACTTGGCACGAAATGAAAAAACTAGAAAAGTGGGGTACATTTGTCGCCTCGGTTACCCATGACCACAGTGAAAATCTGCGTTGAAAAAATTTTCACATATTCATTATGATATGGCAA
>JGI24022J15233_10009465_pt1 | contig 10970 bp, 8 predicted proteins | sample Ectturendosymbi2_FD_15233 | JGI IMG/M metagenome (IMG submission 15233)
CAGAACAGCAACAATCAGCAGTCATTAAATCCAATACCTTTCACAGAAAAGTTTTGAGAATGAGAGGGACTTTTATTCTGAACAAGTTCCGTCTTTCTTCCTTACTGATCTTTGNGTACTANTTCAATAAACAAGACTGCCTGTTCGGTATGTTTGGCAATACCGAAGTTTGAAACCNTAACAACAGCGATATTGTTATATTGCTAAATGAGAAGCGCCAAGTCACATGCAGTGGCGTACGCAGAAAATTTTTATGGGGGTTTCATCCAGTGGCATATGTTGGTCATTCGTATTTGGTGTGCGCTGTTTGTGACGTAACAATTTGACGTCATATTCACGTTTCTAAACCAACGTTTTGGCGAGGTTTGTTGACATAATATGCATATTCTTCCACACCCACTCTCCTTATTTTATGTGTTATTGCACTGAATATAAACTAATAGCGCTCCAAGTTAGGATATCGGAAGAAATTACACGCAACGCTACGACACAGCACTTCATAACTGCAAAAATAGCAGGCTGCGCGTTAAAGCAGGGGAGAAAAGCACACCCATCACTGCGTCAGAGCAATTTACAACTATAATATTTTCATTAAGTCGACAAATTAACAAGCAAAGAGTATGCGAAAACAATTAATCTCCATTGCGCAGGTAATCAAATTTTTGTAACATATCGAACTCAAGGGTTTTTTTTAACCCCAACCCCCCCCTGGTCACATATATGTGCCACAGCGTAGGTATTTGTCGGCTTCAAATTGAAGTCGTTTGTGCCAGTCCGCCACAACACGTTGAAATTCTGCTCTCTGTGCATGTTGCATGTGCTAACAAAAGTAATTCGTTAACTCGCATTCATTTATCCTTATGATAATCACAAATATCAAATTGTTTGCGCACTTTTCGAAATTTTAACGGAACGTCATGGGTATGGAATGTTGGACCCCACACTCGCGCCAGAGCATCACCCAACTTCAGTTTGAGTTAAGATCGTGAAACATACAACCGCAATCAATGATTTCAGCGACATTTCATGTTATGACATAGTTTGCATAAAACGGCTCATAAACAAAGACAAGCAAAGTGTTACATTGAGTACACAACCCATAACTACATTGATTACACAGCAGCAAGTCCGTAACTGGGGGTGCTCAGGGGGGGGGGCGAACCCCGCTGGAAAATGTGTTGGGCATAGTTTAAAACTATTGGACATAGTTGAAAAACTTTCCACCCCCCTCAGAAAACTCTTCTCCCCCCTGGTGTCCCAAGCTGGTTACATGCCTGCACATTAGTCTAACTAAGCATGAAGAAAATACGGAATAAACAATAAATTTTTCACGAAAAAACAAATTAACTGGATAGCACATTGATTACACATCAGTCTCAAAATCATAAGAAAGATACGGAACAAACACTACATTAACAAAAAAACGTATGAAGTGGATAGCTCTTGGCTTCGGGAGAAACTTTTAGGTTTTCAGATTTTCCGGACCAAATGAGTCAGGCAGCAGCTGTTCAAGCGTTTTGGTCACCACCCTCCCATCGGATTGCACGCAGTGGATAGTTAAGTCCTTTCCAAGCTGTAACAGATGATTTTCGTTTCATTAAAGGAGCAGTGATAGGATTTATACCGGCGTTGCGATAAGCCACGAACACAAACCTCTCTCAGTGTTTGTCGGCACAATCCGCACGGAGAGATTGAAGTCTTCTTCCTGCACGAAACAGTTACGTTCAAAGGTGCGTTTGGAGCAGCTGGTGCGCAGGAACGTTGTGGCTAATGGTCAGAGACGCCGGGGCATCGCCCCGCTGGCTCCTTCAAAAAGGGGCCAACGGGGACGGAGGTGCCTTTACATAACAGAAAGTTCGAAATGGTTCTCTAAAATTTTGTAACTATTTTTGAGGCCAACGTTGTTTCTGAACAGAAACAAGCATATTGGTAACGATTTTTTTGTTTTCGTGTGTTTCGATTGCCTTCAGATCTTTTACTGCCCCCCTGCCGCTGATAATGACGCAAATCATGCAGAACGAACTAAGTGAACTTCATTAAATAAACAAGGGCATCCATGGGCGTCGGAAGAATTTTTTCCAGGAGGAGGCACTGAGGGATTTCTCCAAAATTTTGCTAGGGGAGGGCCAAAAGTGGTTAAATTCGGTTTTTCCCTCTCCAAATTAAGAGAACAACCTTTTTTGCTGAAATTTTCGAATTTCATGGGGGCAAAGCCCCCCCTTTTCCGACACCCATGAGGGCATCGCACGCAGTGAGTTTTCACCCATAGATCATTCATTAACTTCCATATTCGCTTTTCCTCTGGGGTAGGTCGCGGGAGCGTGAACCACTCGAAATAGCTCACGGCCAATAACAATCTCAGATAGTTCTACCGGTGCCACACCAGGACGGTATTGAGAAAGGTCGCATATGGTCATGCCATCTTTGCCTTGGACGTGCCACACCGTGAATTCAAATGCTCGGAAAATCCCATATCTGTCCCTTACACTTGGGATAGTAATCTTTCGGTCGTTATTCATGACCATAGGTGAGGACTGGAATAAAGATTGATTTATATGACTGACAGCTTTGCGGTGNTTGAAAGCTCCTGTTTTGTAACCACAGAGCGATAAAGCTCACGAAAAATTGACTTTGNTTTACCAATCCGTGTATCATTCTTTGTTCCGTCTTCTGTCACTCGTGAATACCACCAGTGCTGATATTCACTCTCGCTTGGTCGCACGGAGAAAACTGNGAACCCACAGGTGAGCTCAATTAATTAGGTATCGGTTTCCTTATTGTGCTGTGGCTCTTTGCATTGTTTCTGTTTATCAGCTGAGTCACGCNATACAATTACCATGGCAAAAACATGGTTACGGAGCAAAACTCTGAAGAACTCACGCAATAACAGCCACTGCCTTGAATTTCCGATGACCTTCAGAAATGGCTTTCACGATTGCAGTGCGTTCTGCGCAAATGCCAACCGGGTATGACGCGTTTTCGACGTTACAACCGGAAATTATTTTTCCATCCTGCGTTAGCAGAGCTGCGCCAACAGGGAAGTTGCTGTATGGACAATAAGCATTGGCCATTGCCCTTCTCGCCTCCTCGACCAATCTTTCCACAGGCACTTCAGCGGACATTTCAACAGCAGATTAATCAACTTTCGCCCTGCCAACAACATAAAACTCTTTCATTTAAAAAAATTGGAATGCAAAAATGATACTATATCATTTCTTAATTTTGTGCAGGGTGGCATNNAGGCCATTTTCGGCCTGCAACAATAATGTGGTTCAACTGATTTCTTAAAACTCTTCTTTGCGAGCCATATANACTATTGTGGAAATTAACTGGATCAGTGGAATGTTTTTACGAGATTTGTCAATATAACTTATGGTGTGTCATGAATGTTGTTTTCTGTTTCAAACTTAACCCTTGATTGTGAGGTGCTAAATTCACATTNCATAACAATGGNAAGAAAACACCATGGCTTNAATTGTGATATCACAAACCTGCTAANATTTTACGCTATGGCCTGAACTACACTGGGGTTTGCTGGATAAGCAATTTGTGGGGTATTACAGNTTTTTTTTAAGGAAAATGTTAGGTACTTGGTATGGGTCTTTAGGGACCCAATTTATCTGATTCTAGGGACCCGAATCGGGTCCCTAAAACGCCTCAAAAAACACCTTGGGTATTATCATATTTTCATACATTTTGGATAGCATAGATGGTATTCCTAAAAAGCGTGTAACAAAGCGCTTAATTCCAAGGTGATTAATTAATCAATTAGCAATTTCTGGCCATAACTTTCCAACCACCAACACTATCTTGCCATCAATGGCTCTAAAGATGCGGATTTTCACCTAGTTTATTGTGAAACACAAAACAGTAAAATTGCCACTTGAACTTTTTTCTCAGGTCCTGATTAAGTCATCCAAAAATCTACAAACCTCTCACAGTTGTGACATCACAATAAAAAAATTTCAAAAGCAAAAGTGCCCCAAATTTTTTAAATCAAACCAAGGAGACTTTCCGCTTCTTTAGAGCATTTGAACAGCTCTCCAGCATTACCAGTCAGCAAGTTATGACTGGACAAAGTCTAAGGCTTAGTGGTCCTAAACGAGTTAAGCATCACCGCAAGCTTGATGCACATATGCAGTTATCACAGGCACTGAGTTTGGAGCTTACTCAATAGTGCAAAATTCATGACATCACTGTTATATGACGTTATATATAATTTTTATGTATGTGCTGCAGACTCAGAGTCCAATATCACAAGGGTAATTGAATAACACAAGAGCACAAAAATGGTTAGTCATAGTCATATTGCATTACAGAGCAGGTGTTCATTGATAAACACTATCAACACTGAGAGGGGAGCAAAACACTTAAACAGCGCCCCAATCATAACTTCATTCACTCATCTTCATACAGGGATCTCGCACTGGGAGAGAAATGAAGGCATTCTAACATCAGGTGATGAGGTAAATAGCTAAGATAAAGTGTAAGTCGGGTGGGGGTGCTCAGCAGTGCACAAAAGCATGTAAATTGTTTTGATCAAGGTTACAAATGTTTTACAAGACATTTTGCAGAGGCTGACAGTGATTTGTTTTCACTGAATCTGAAGCAATATTTGACAGTAATTCATATGTCACTTGGAGATGGTAAAACATAAGCAAAAGAAAGGTTTTGCTATTTTCTTAGTAATATTGTTTATGTCTTTCCACTTACATAACAGCAACATTCTGGCACAAGAAAATTGTCGTAAACTTCTGTGTGAAAGCAAAACAAAGCTGGATGTCAAGAATAAGCAGGCACTCAGCACAACTCACAAACAGTGCTCTATGGTGATGCTGCCGTACAAGAAATTTGAAACAGATTTCTTCTGCTGGTGAACAACAACTAATTTTAATTGTAACAAGATTACCAATGTAGTTTTTCCTCCTGAAGGTATAAGCATCCTACAACACAAGATGTTACTCTGATTGGTATGCAGTTAAGCTAGCCAAAGAAAGTCAAATATCATGGTGTATTACTTCATGCCTCACTGAAGGATGACAATGACATACAGGGGAAAGTGAAATGACCTTATTGTGCTGCAAACAAGCTTAGCTCCACCTTTTTCAGTGCTCAACTACAGTTTAAAAATTATGTTTCATACTTAATTGCATGCCAATGCAATGTCTGCCAATTGTGGAACAAGTATATAAGGCTTCCCCCTTGCCTATAGCAAGGCCTATTAAATTTTGCATTTTTCAAAACAGAATGTTCATTTTTTTTTCAAAACAGAATGTTCATTCACTTTGCCCAACAGATTTACTTCTGCATAAGGGCACATTAGTGATCGGGCCAGGGCAGGAAGTGCACATTAGTGATCGAACCGGGGCAGGAATTTTGGCCGGGATAAGTATTTGCCCCGGCCGGGGCAAGTTCTGCAAGCACGTTCTAACTTTGTGCCAACATTTCCGCTGCTTTGCCCATGAAGTGGACAACGAACAAGTGTGTGTTGTATTTCATCCATAACAACAGTATGGAATGCATAAGTTTTCCGTGCTTTATATGTAAGTATGCCACTAGAGAAACAAACGCAACAACTCTGGCAAAAATGAAGAGTTGAAGAGTTATGCATCACTAACAGAATAGAAACAAACAACAAAAAGTTAGAGTAACAACTCCAGAGAAAACACAAAACGAGTCAGTTCAAATTTAATGAACTCCAGTGACAAAGCTTCATGCTGGCTGCACTTGTTGGCGTGAGACCCAACACATTTCTAACTACGACAAAAGGGATGTTTTTGCTCTTGTCAAACCTATAACATCTCGACACTCATGCATAATGAAGTCGCAGTAAGCTTTGATTCATTCTGATCACTCAGACATTGACGCTTCTTCCTTCTGACTGCGAACCATAAACAATGCAAAAGAAAACGTTACCCACGTTTCTGCAACTATGCTCACAAATCAACGTTGCTTTACACGACCTAGCCTGCATGACCTGGCGCTGACAATGATCAAATGTGGCACATTCCTCTGCCCTTCACTTGTTACTAATGCTATCGTACTTGTGGAAAGTTTGCGGCTAGAAATGCACGCGTCCGTCACAGATTACTTGTTGCATAACAGTGCCTTGAATCATGATAAACGCCGTTACAATGACGGCAAAATAAATGTTCCTCAATAAGATCTGCAAACTGAGTTGATTGCACCAGCAAGAATTCAAACATGGTTTCACCTGAATAACAAAAGAACGATGCAATGAGAAGGAACAAGAACTTCGGGAGGGAAAGTTGAATGACAATTAACAGATTGTGTTGATTTTGGCATCTTAGCGAAAAGGTACTTTGTTCTCAATCCCAACATTTCCCATCACAACTGTTAGGCTTAATCAATTACCAGCACGAATGGAGGAAAGCACACTGCACTAACTTTGTCGCTGAGTCAACCGAAACAATGTAGTTCTAAACCATATGCATGAGCGAGAATCTTGAGAGAAAATCTGCTGATTTTGTGCGTTCACTCATTAAATTTTTTTGTATTTTCCGCCCCAGCCCTCAGCAAAATTTTTTCATTGCCCTGTCCGGGGCCCTGGAAAAACCGAAATTCCTGGCCGGGCCCCAGTCGATCACTAGTGCACATGCATAATTTTTCTCTCTTCCATTCAAATTGCTTTATATTTTTTTCTAACTTGAGAACAACAGACTTTTATTGTACAAAACATTACCAAAGCATTAACACATCAAGTGCCACAACTAGAATTGTAGATATTTTTTGACAACTAGGCCTAATCATTTGTGACAGGCAAAAATTTAGCATGCGACAGCAAAATGTTGCATCTGTCTGCATGTCATTTTCAGACTTTTGCATGAAATACGATGATTGCCTTGGCTGACAAAGCAAATGCAAAGCGACCACAAGAGAAAAATGTATGTAAAGCCTCATATTTGCAAAATTGCTCAACTTCATGAGGGTTGACTAGTTTGCTTTTTAGCTACTTTCATCACTTAACATATAGTTACATAACTAACACACAGTTGAAAAAAATCAACTAATTCAAATGCAAGGCACTTTCTTTTTTAAAAAACTTAAACTTGCTAAGGCAAGGGTGCAATAAGTTTTAGCTATTGCTGGCCACATTACGTTTATCTTTGAGAATTACAGCCACCACGAGGGAGTTAAAGATATTTTTATGTTTTTGTATTTTTTCTGTTCTGCTTCCACACACTGAGCCTACCCTGCTTTTAAACATTTGTTTGGCTGTCTTTTTACTAAATATCCTCATATGCAATAGCATAAAAGGTTGGCTGCCACAACATATCTTTTTAAATTACATGTGCATCATGCATGTTCGCATAAATTTTTATTGAAGTCTGCATATAGGTTGTGCACCCCTGTGCTAAGGTATTATATTTGATTGCAAATTGGCACAGACAGTGATCCTTCTAAAAAAGCAGTTCATGAATCCTACACTGAGTACCTCACACTAACTAACAGCCTTTGTATATCTTATAGACAATATCCATTACACTTCATAGATCTTTGACATTCACTATGATAGACCATACATATATACAGAAAACTGCACTACAATTTATTATATTATCATACCACAATTTACGTACAAGGCAGCTCTCACTTTACACATCTTTTATAACACATATAAGTACAGTTTGGGCATAACTTCTTACAGACCCATTACCCCACCATGGTAGTGAGGAGTTCAACACACATGAGGTTTTCCACATTTTTGTGGATGAAACGATTCTGCATTACAAGAACATTTTCCTTCAAGCAGCGATTTTGCATTTGCCTGGGCAGCCAAGGGAAGCGTATGTCTTTTATGCAAAAACCTGAAGATAGTCACGTGTACATGAAACATAGATGGATATTAATTTTTTGGTGTCTCACACCAAATTTTGTGTCTGTCATATGTGAGTACTCTTCAAAGAAAATCTTTAATTCTAATTTAATTCATGCTAGCCCATGTCAAACAGCTTGCAAGTCTCTAACTGACTATATGTCACATGTTAGTAATACAGTATATAATATTTGTTGAAGCTGGCTTTCTGTGGTGCTAGCACCACGTCTTAAAATCCAAAGTTACAATAGACTTATAATAGAACAATCCTGGCAACATTTTTTCCAAGTACTGTCGCCACATCGTTCGATTTGTTATAGACCCAACCCATGTTGGAAACATCTGTCATCAACCCCTCTTAGCCCAATACTGTATTCTCCATCATTACTCATTAGCCTACTGTATAGTACTGTTCTGTATAGGTGTTACCTGAAAAGCAGATTGGATTAATAAAGTACTGTCTTGATGCCAATATCATGGTCAAGGCGACTTGCCTTGAGGCTTGAACGATGTCCCTTGAAGAATAAATATCCTCCAACACTGATTTGCGACTTTGTCCAATGTGCAGGGCTGCACATGACAGTACTACTGTAGACCCCGGGAGTTTGTTTAACCCACAAACTACTGTGCAACAGCTTATGTCATCCTCGGCAGTGTTACCACTGTGTTGTGAAGAAAAATCCCAGAATTTACATTGAAAAAAAACCCAGAAAATAAAAAACCGCAGTGCAGACATACAAAATGTTTAAAAAAGTCAAAACCAAACTTGAAATGTACACTAGCGGTACTTGCACATAAAAATTAAGGTAATAATATGCATTATTTGCATCAAATTTTTAATAATTTTAAGTCTTTTTAAACATACTGACAATTTACAAGTAAGCTAGCACCAAATCAAATGTATGAAGTAACATAAAAAGTTAGTTAGATTTTAAAAAAAATGTTTAATGTTTTTTTTTACTTTTACTTAAATGCACAAATTAAACATGTACATGATACATTCAAGGTCTTACAGTTTTCTTTTCACCCTAATCATTGCATTTATTACAATATTTGACTACTAATTTAATATTCAAAATTTATATTCATACCTATCACAATGCGCCTGTAAAACAATGAAGAGATTCTCAACCACAGCATCTTGATCTTCATGGAAAACAAAAAAAGCATTCTAAAATCATGCACAAACAGCCCTTGACACATCAGCGATAGATCAGAGTGCTGACCTATGCCTAGTCAGTGCTTAATCTGCAGAAGATTAGATTTCAAACAATTTGGTTAAAAGCCTTGCCCTACTCAACTGTACTGGCTACTACTGCATCTGCACATATTTACACCTGTGAAACTGCTGTATTCCTGAATGGAAAAAAATGACATCCAAAATTTGACCTGAGTCAAACAAACCCAGATTTTAAATAAAAACCCCAGAACCCCAGATAAAACAGAAAAACCCCAGATCTAGTGAAAAAAACAGCAGTGGCAACACTGGTCCTCGGACAAATATACGCCTGCTGTACGGCAGCCAGGGCTCCCATTCTGTAATTTCTAATAAACCCAGATTCATTGCTCATGAAAAAGAAAACATTTGTCTACCAAAAATGGGCAATAAAAAACAGAAATGCAAAAAGACAAATGAATGCAAATACATGAGCTGAGGCAAAAAGGTGATTAAAATATTGATTTACTTATAGTTCCTTGTATAAATTTGTGTCGGCAACATTAAAATTAACATTTGGATCACTTTGCCATTATTCAAAGCATTTTATATTAACCAATAAAGCTGATAACATACTCCACTGTTGACATCTCTCACTTTTCAGGCTTAGGGAGGCTGAATAGTAGTCGCTTTGCTGACTTCTTGACAATGCTTGTTTTGCATTTTTTTTCATTTTTACTAACATGTTTTTGTTTTGACATGATTAACAATTGAAAATAGTTTTTCTAGTGATGCAGTAAACTGTGGCAAACTGCAAATATGGCCATTAAATCATAGAGTATTGCAAACTCCGAGTTATCTAAGCCATCTTTGATGTTACGCTGATTATACCAGAAATCAAGGATATTTATTGGACAAGAACACATGTTTAAGCTTGATATAACCTCAGCTTGTTTTTTTGCTGAGACGTTTTGGTCATGTCTCATGTTTGTATTAAAATTAGTAATAACAGCATTCGTGAGTTAATATTTTCGGACAATGAATGTATGACCGATTTGACTTAATTTTTTTGTCATTTAAAAAAAGTTTGGTGTACAACAAAAANATGANCGAAAATAACCTAGCTTCCAGCTGATCTTCAGGCACAAGATGGGCAAAATGTCGGGCCACATTTGCCATTNAACTTGGATCTTTTGTGAAATCTTGAGCTGCAAAGGAATCTAAAATTCCTAAGCTTCAAATCCTCCTTACTTTACTCCAATCCTGATNGAATAGGGCAACCAAAGAATTTGATCATTCTGTTGTAAACATGGTTTCATCAAATTCCTCAGCTGGTGTCTGGGATAACAACCATTCACACAAATGCAAATCTTTCACACTTGTTTATACTACCATTTGTTTAAATTCATTCGCGTCTGGTGTAATCCAACCTTTACTTCTGATGTATGCGCAACTGCATGGCTGGCTGTACTTGATGGCAAGCATCCTACAGTATTAGGTAATGTCGTAATGATATTGATACAGGTGTAAAACCGACTGAAGACGTTTAGTTTCACCGACTTAAGTGCTTTTTTCACCTGATGAGCGCAGGTGAACACTGCAATGACCAGAATATATGTTTATTTTGCTATTATATTTACTGTAGTAGGTCGTTGCCAAATTTTTATCTTAAAAAAAACAGATTTGATAAGATTTGTCAAAATTAACCCTAGACACCCAGATAGACTAAAAAAACAGATCTGGGTGGAAAAACCCAGTAATGGGAGCCCTAACGGCAACACCGATGCTATTGCTGAACACCGGAAGATTGGCAGCCATGAGCCAGCATTTGGTCAGCAATCCCGCTTCACTGCGTGGTGCGTTTCCTGGTTCCACCGTTCGTTTCCTGGTTCCACCGCAGACATGTAAACCGAACGGTTCAATGACGTCAGAATGGGCTGTCTCGTTTTGGCGGACCGTCGCTTGACATGTAAACGT